>Ga0302133_10002379_pt1 | contig 11555 bp, 13 predicted proteins | sample CB9_331_MG_FD_203121 | JGI IMG/M metagenome (GOLD analysis project Ga0302133, IMG submission 203121) | Marine microbial communities from Western Arctic Ocean, Canada - CB9_33.1 | ecosystem: Environmental > Aquatic > Marine > Oceanic | place: Canada: Western Arctic Ocean | collected 2017-09-19 | reverse complement strand
CCTAGCATTACGAGAGAAAGGCCTATCTCTGTAAGACCTTTAATCCATACTGCAATATTTTTAACAATATCCATATTTCTCCTTTTGTTTAGATTTCGTATTATATTTACTCAGATTTTGGGTATTTTTGGTTATATTTGCTGTTTTAGGTGTTTTTAGGTGGATAACTACTATTATAATGAAAGGGGGTTCTTCTGTTCCCAAGTGACCCCCTAGACCAAACTCGGCACAAATTACGCGGCTAGCGCAATCTGAGCAGGTGTGTAATCAGCATTATTTGCGATTAGGTTTTATGCCGTCTCGTCCTTGCTTCCCACGGTGTCGAAATCTATTTCACCCCCATCAACGAATTATATAAGTTCAAAATAAACTATACCATATACAAAACATAATGCAAGGATTGCAATTACTGCAAACCATTTTATTATTTTTTCCATATAATTCCTTGGTGGAGGTGATGGGAATCGCACCCATGTCCAGTCGCTTTCGACAAAGAGTCATTAACAACACTAGTATTTATTATAGCATTTTTAAAAGAATAAGTCAACCCTTAAGGAGGAGGAGGCAGAGGAGGCAGTATTGTTACACCATTATCTACTCGAACCCAATGGTTACCATTATATACTACAGTACATGCACCATTCCTTTCATTTGTGCACCATGCCATAGACCCTGTATCGGCAGCAAATACTGCAAGACCTTCCAATTCTGCTACTGTATATTGTGGTAACCCAACAGTCGAGCCTGCGGCAGTAACAACAACACCAGTACCAGAACTAGCACCAGTGGCACTAACTGTAAACGACGAACTAAATGTATTTGTCATAGTTACTCCTGATATATTTTCAATAGGTGAAACTTTATCAGCAGTAGATGTGTTTGAACCAACAACTTTTATTTCATATACATGACTTGCAATTAAATTACTAGATGGAGTATATGTCATTGTATTATTTGTAGATGTATATGATATAGTTCCTTCAACATGTTTATTTGCATCTGAAGTATCTATCATCCTTACTGTGCCTGTACCTGCTGTTGTTTGGGCGTCTGTTACTGCTTGCCAGAATGACGGGGTTAATGATGGTATTTGATTAAGATTAGATACCTTAATCGATTTATATTCTTTTCCTACATACTCGATTATATCATTTCCAACATATGTTACATTTGGATTCCATGTAGTTCTAGTATCACCAATTGAAAAGGTAGACGAATCCATATCCTGACTAAATCGTAATTTTATAGCAGCATCTATAAGTATATCGGTTGCATTTGAATTTGGTGTAACTTGTATTACTATTGGTCGTTCTGTAAGTAATGTCGATAATGTATCAACACCAACTAAATCAGGTGTTTCGAGTGATCCTTGTGTAAACTCATATTTATAACCTGTTATATTACCACAATAATCTTTTTCTGCAACTTGCGTATATACTGGCGCAATATAATTTTCACCTACTTGTGCTAATGCTTTTGTTTCGTCGTCTAAAAACGAATCGAATATATTAGTAAGAATTGTTCCGTCTTGTCTTTGAACTGGATATCCTGCTAATTGTTTCCATAATGCCATAATATTTTGGGCATTATTCATTGCAGTTGGCAAATCAGGATAATTTGCTATAGCCAATTTTTGTTCTTCTTCTGATTGGCCGGGTAATGCTGCACCAACAAAAGATTCCGTTCCGGCAACTGCTTCTAATGGAGGATTGCACTTAAAATTTATATTTTTTGTATTTATCATTTGTTTGCCAGTTTCTGAAGTTGGAAAAGTTGCAGGTATCCAAGTACCTGTATTCGCTCCTGCACCACATTGTGCTGGTGTTTCAGTTCCATACGCATTCCCTCCGTCACAATATCCTCCTTGATCATTCCCAACAGCAAACGAGAACAAGGTACTGTTTGCTGTATAGCTATTTAAAAGTACGGTGCCGCCGTATCTAGAATAAGTATCATCTAATCGTTGAGGTTGGGTTGACCACGGTAATTCGATACCTCCTTGCGATATCCTTACTGTTCCATACGATCCGCCAGCAGAAGGAGCCGCTGCATCATCTACCTTGGCAATCACCGTAGCGGGATCCATTCTCTCACTAAATTTTATTGCAACATCTAATGTAGTTCTTTCCTCATTGCTCCCTTGGCCATTATTTGAATACGTATTATGTCTAATTGTTGTTAATGGTGTTCCTGTACCGCCATGTGCAGGTTGAAATAAAGCTACTGTGGGTGGTAAATCTTGATGAGATTGTAATGGATCTGCTCCGCCTAATCCTTTGTTTTCAGTTGCTGCTCTTGCTATATTATTTTCAAATTCTATAATTCTCGCAAAATCATCCCTAATAGCATATAATTGTGCAACCCAATCTTCCCATAATGCACTAATATCTGTACCTTCTTCAAAGGCTTTTCGTATATCATCTAACAAACCACCATCTATAACCGCATCTGTATTGAACTTTCCTTTTGTAAAGTCATAACATAAACTAGCCCTATCAGGAATAATTCTGCCTAACCTATTTAAAATTGCTTCGCCTGCACCTAAAAATGAACCCATAACTGTTTCCAATAAATTGGGTATAGGTTTAGGATTAATGGGATTAGCACAAAAATTAATCATACTTGCTATTGCTGCGGCTTCACCTATAACTGCATTAAGTCTACCTAATGTAGCAGCCAGACCTGTATGTTCATTAAATGCTTGAAGGGCAGATCGACAAGCCACCATTGCGCCCATTAACGCCGCATTGCCGGCAGCAATCCCCAATAATTCATTTAAATTCATGTCTAAACAAATTTGTACTTTGGGCATAGGTTTAAGACCATTACCTGCAAGTAAATTACAGAGCATAGTCTTCATATTACCGCCGATTTCTACTTTTACTACAGCATCATCGGTGTCATTCCCTTCAAGATTTATAGATTGATTTTCTGCGGCAATATATTCATTAAATGTTGCTAATTTACCTTTAAAATCACTGTATGCCATTACCCTACCATCACATTTGGAGAAATCATTTTTTCTAATTTTTTCTTAATTGCACTATCATATATTCCGTAATAACTTTGTAATGGGTTAGGATTACTAGGTGGAGTTTTAGTTAAATCTAACCCTGTTTTATTACATTTGTCCCAATCTGCATCACCAGGATTTGCTTCAACTGAAGGCAAATACCATTGATAATCAGGCGGTACACCATTAGTAGTATTACCGGGGCCTCCTCCTCCACAAGTATTACTAGCAGGAGTAGATCCACCACTACCATATTTTTGTCTTAAATTATGCCACATTTCCATATCTGATTCATTAGCAACACTTTTGCCATCAATAAACATAGTTTTAGGCGTGTTAACATTATGAGATGGTTGAAGCGAATCCCTTGTTTTTATTGCGTCTTGATATGTTGCGCCGGGATCAGTGCAATGCAAAGATATTGGTTTGTTATTACATTTTACGGTAGGGTTGGGTCTAAAAACAATTCGACTATAGTCCATCATTTCTAAGCCGTTTGCCACACAAACTTTGCTTGGAGGTTTTGTTAATTCTGTCATTACTGCGGGCATTCATGTTTCCTTATATTAATTTTATATCACTCATTTGTGAATTATATTCATTTACTATATTTGCTATTTTTTTTCTTGTTTCTACTAACATTATAATTTATCTTCTTAATTAGATTACAGGCCTATTCGAATTTTTTATTAGAATCATCATGCCTAAATCTTGTCATACTATCTTTATCCATTCTCGGGTTAAACCTAGTAGTGTGATAAATGCTATCATCAATTTTCATATCTTTAAAATTTTTATCAAATTTCAAATATTTTAATTTCCAATTTGTTCTTTTAAATGGTATTAATTGTATTAATGGTTGACCAGCCTTAATATGTATTACTTTATTTCTTACATTAAATCTTATCATAGGATTAATAGCTTTATTTGGATTTCTATTTATATCGCTATCTAATACTCCGGGACATACATCAAATTCATTAGAATAATGATAAAATGGTTTACAAAAAATTAGACTAGTTCCTTTAGGGGTATTTATGAGCCACGGGGAAACTAATTTTAAAATACAGTTAGCTGAATTATCTAATATTGAACAAGTATCAACCTGTTCTCTTCTGTGAACGAGAATATTATTTGTATTGCTCATATTTGCTGGCACGTGCCATTCTATGTTTCCATTATCATTAACCCAAAATTGAAAATCTTGCCAAGCAGGTACTATATATCCATAATTAGTAAAGTCAACTATTCCGGGGCAATATTTTATTGTTTGTGTGGTGGTTTTAAAATCTTTTCTTGTACGGGAAAGAACCATATCATAATGTGTTTTCATTGTTTTCCACCAAGATTTTTCTATTTTTTTAGCTGGAACTATTGGATAAACATCACATATAGCTTTAAGATCATTACCATATAATAATTCATTAAAACGAACTTCAATTTCATTATTATTAAACATTTTTTTCCTTATATTAACTTTATACCACTCATTTGTGAATTATATTCTTTTGCTATACTTGCTACAGGTTCAGCAATAGCAATAATATGGTTTTTATTAATCTTTACTGATTTGTTTAACTTTACGTCTACTGCTTGTAACCATGGCATTAACATAATTCCTTGTTGAGTTACTGCTACCATAAATGGTCTATCTACAGTATATGTATCACTGTCATCGTCTTCATACGAGCATATTAACTCTTCTGACGTTGTTAATTTCATAGAAATAACATCGCCTTTTTTTCTAGTTTCTACTAACATATTTATTTGTTTTTTAAAAGTTGGTTTACGGCGGATATTTTAATTGGAATTAAATTAGTTGTGTATATTGCCTTCCATAATTCTGCGGCTCCGCCTACCCGCCAATTGCCGTAATAAACAAGCGGAGCCTTATCTGCATTATGTTTTTCTTTAAACTCTTTTTTGGGTATATCTATACCTATACGAATTTCATCGTAATTTACACCTCGTTCTTTCATTATTAATTTTGCATGATCGCATAATTTACAATTATTAATAGTGTAAATAGTTACATTCATGCAACTTCTTTTAACAAGGTTATTTTGGGATCTTCTTCCTCAAGTTCCCATTGTTTTTGTTCTTCATCAAAATCAATCGGACAACCACCTGGGACAACACCGCAATCAAGATGTTCTCTGCCTATGTCTTCGGTCATTGCAACTGCAATTGCTCTACCGATTTCTTCATATTTAGATTTAGAAACTGCTTCTTCTGGTTGATATTCATATGCTGAAGCATCTGTTTGTGGCATTACTGAACACGCTCTTACAGTAGATTGGTGCTTTAACATCATATTTTTAAAATGTTTATAACTTACTATTTCAGGAACATATTTAAGTGTATAACTAATTTGATTACCAACATCCTTAGTTGGGTTTCCATTTTCGTCTACACCTCGAATCCAATATTTTTCTCCTAATTTTAACCATTGATATTGTTCTTCAGGAGTAGCTTCGCCTGCTGTTACAAATGCATCTCCTAACCCTAAACTAGCAATAACTGGTTCAGTTGGAAATCCTATAATAGTTGTACCACTATATTGAACCAACTCTTTATGTGGATAGCCGTTTTTCTTATATGCTTCTACCAAAGGATCATCATGTCTAAATTGAACCCAACGCATATACCAAGCAAGGGCTGGTAAGTGCCATCCTTCGGTAAGCCCAAACAATTTACTTGTGGTTCCTGCAGGCTTAATTGTTGTCATTGTATGTGGTACAGATTGTCCCAAATACTCAGAATATGTTGTTGCTTCATCTTTAACTGCTCTATTAAAACGAGCCATTGTCATCCAAAAGTCTTTAGATTTTTCTTCATCAATTAAATCTCTAAAACCTAACTTAAAAAATTTCCAAGCAAATTCATGAACCCCTGTCATGCCGACACCAATACGATTTGTGCGTTTAACTTCTTTGTTATATATGCTATTCATACCATTTACACGCAATAACGCCCGTGTAGCAACACGGAAGGCTTCCTCTGCTTCATCTAATGTATCTGCATGAAAAGGTACTACATCCGCAATAACACAGAATCCACCTAATACATTTAATGCAATTTCTCCACATGGATTAGTAATTGTATGATATTTTTTCTTTTTAGCACGTTTTGCTAAACGACTCATTAATATTTGGGTATCTTCACGAAGTTGATACTTTTTACTACCAACATAATCACCACGATTAAGATCATCCCATCCTTCGTCGTTTTGGACTAGCATGTCGGAATTAAGTATGCCAGGTTCGCCTGTTCCGTCGGCGTAAGCGGCCTCTGTGAGTAGTTTAAACACCCCTCTAGCCTGTTTTGTTAGCTCGTCATTGTATTTTTCTGTACCTCGTTTTATATTAAGTCTATCCCAAAAGTCTTTATCTGTTGTAACAGAATTATTACTAGACCATAAGAAACCCATAGGCGGATAAGCAGATTCTTTATTATATTGAACTATATCATCTAGAGTTAACCCAAGGTACTCAATAGGTCGTTTAACTGTAATAAAATCTAATGTAGTTTTATCTTTCCATGTTTTAGTACTCATTCGAGCTGCACGTCTTGCTCCGCCGACTAATACACATTCTGCCATGTAATGATCTACATACATGGATTGTCTCCATGGCTCCATGCCAGCATCTTTAATAGTTGCACATTTTTCAAAGGCATTTAATAATGCTATCGGACCACTTGCTGGCCTATTCTGCATTCCTCCAATGGGTGTCCCTTTTGCTCGTATTTTACTAAAATCTAATACTAACATTTTATCTTTGTGTATTTTTTCAAATGTAGCATTTTCCCAAAGTTCGAGTGCTTGTGCCCAACCCTCGCGTGAATCAGGTATTTCGTACCAAAGAGTATTAGCCCCCTGTCCATATTTGTGTTTCCCGTCTCGTAAAGATGTATGAGCAGAATAATCAAAGTCTGGATGACTTTCTTCTAATACACATCTCAATTGAGGTGCATTATTCCAATCAACTAGCATCATGTCATCATCATAACATCGTCCAACCCCTGATCCATTTAATAGTAAATAAAAAAGTAAAAAACTAGTACTAGAGGTGGCACAATTTGTAAACACTTCCATGTTTTTTTCTGGCTGTTTTTCATCACCATGTTGTAAATGTCTGCCGCTCATTAACAGACTTGCTTTTGCTATATGTTTCTTTAATAATCTAAATTCTCTATCTTTATCATTTTCTTTTGGGCAAAGCAAACTATTACCCATTGCTACTCTATTAGCAACATCATGCCAATTTTCCCAATCTCCATTGGGTTTCTTTCTAAGTATTGTTCGTTCGGCTACTGCTTGCCCCATGCCGGGATGAAATGCCCTAACATTAGGGAAAAAAGCTGGCTTCATATTGTATTCTCCATAAATTTTTAATTATTGGTTAGCATTTTATTTATAAAATTCTTCTAACCGTTTGGACCACTTTATACAGTTCTCTTCAAATTTTTTGCCTTCACAAATAAATTCTTGATATTGCCTTTCTCGTGAACACATTATTATAACTATTTTATTAATTTTAGTTTCAAATAATTCGTTATGGGCCATTGCATATGCACAACATTGCAAATAATAGTCTTCTACCCATTCTTCTTTTTTAGGCCTAGTTGTGCTTTTATAATCCATTATTGCTGGTGTGCCGTTATGCATACCAACTAAATCGGTAGTACCTGCATATAAACCCGGATAGTAAAGATTAATTTCTGAACCCCATATTTCATCTACATTAATTAATCCTTTTTCTATAACAACATCGCTCATTCCTTCGGCTAACTTATAAACAAGATTATTACCAGAAGGACGCGGTTTATCTAATATATAATTTTCTAAATGTTTATGAAACAAGGTACCCAATCCTGATGCTTCTTTTGTTATACGTTTTGCTTCATCTTCGCCTACTCGTTTCCTCCAGTCTACTAGAAATGTTTTATCTTTTGTTCTATCTAAGATTGTAGTAACTGAGGGAAGATTACCTGATGGGGTATTATATAATCGTTGTCCTGAATTATTAATTCGTTTCAGTGACGGATAGTCATATTTTTCTATAATATTCATACTATTAGTATAGCATAGTTATTATTAATTGTCAATATTAAATGTACTAAGAATTTTTTATGAAACCATTTACCAAGAAATGACCCATTCAAATGTGGTTCCTGATAAAGTGTTTATTTGTCTGTGAATGCTATATCCTAAATCTACAAAATATTTAATAACTTGGGCCATTTGATCTAATTTAGTAGCATCTGATGCACCACCTTGCCAGTTTGTATAATAAGATTCTGCAATTTCCTTGCCTGAAGAATTAGTGTATTCTGTCATAACAGAATTATCAGAAATAGTTATTGTAAGTGTATTTGCTTCAACTGCTGTTAAAATTGCATTTTCTATAACAGCGGTTTCGCTTTGAATGATAGAGTCTTTTCTACCTTTATCTCTCGCTTGTTTTGCATTAATGAAGAAAGCCATTAAATATTCCCAAAATCATGTGTTAAATAGTCACATGGTTGATCTATTGTTCCATATCCTAAATCGAACTTACATGTATTTACCGTTCCTCCTATGGTGCCGTAATCAATCGATAAATAACTATCTGATGCAGAGAAAACTCCAATAATAGGTGATAAGGTTGGTTTTACACTATAAACGGGAGTGAATTTTAATTTTCTATCACCAGTTTCATCTACTGTCAACCTAGGTTTAACAATAATTGTCATAACCCAATATCCTTATTGGCCTGCTTAACTGCTGTATTATGAATTTTATTTGTGTCTTTTTCGCTTTTTTCTGGACTAGAAAATATATCAGCATCAGTAATTGTAAGTTCAATAATGTCATTATTCATATTTTTTATAAGTGGTTCATTTTGTAACAATTCATATAAACCGCTCATTGTTAGTACATAACCCATAGCACTAAGATCTTGTAATAAACTTGCTGGAGATAATTGAGTAATGCCTTCTGCGGCGGCAGAAGTTAATAATGTAAGTATTTCATTTTTCATATTTTCAGGATCCCATCGGTCTTCCTGAAGTATTATTTCATTAATTCGCATTTAATTACCTTGTATCTGCTTCCTCTTTTCTTCTGCCCATTTCCATCTCTTCTTTTACTTATATTTTAACTCGTCTTCTTTTCTTTCCCTCTCTCTGTCCCTGGGTTTCCCTCCCAACCCTAAATGATAATCGATTTCGTCGCTCTCTCTCGCATCCCATGTTGCAAGCCTATCAGAGGCTTGACCAATTCTTTTTTCTTTCGCGGTGCGAAGCTCATCTCTTGTCATACCCGCCGTATCCAACGGACCGAGCAACGGATCGTCCCACGGAATGTCTAATTTATTCAATTTTTTGTCGTCGGCCTTCATTTTATCATATTTGTCGTCAACCATCTTGTTTATCGCAGTACCCCAAACACGTGCCGGAGGTTCTCCCTCTCGCGTCCGTACAAAATAATTATTTTTATCATCCCAAACAATCTTTTGTCCATGAGAGGTTCCTTGTTCCTCCTCGTCTATCAGGTTGCTGTTATTATCTATTATTTCATTAATTCGCATTCAATTACCTAACCTTATAACCTTTGGGTTTTGATACCTTCGTCTTAGTGCTATTATCCATGTTACTGGATGCAATAGCCCGTCTTGAATCAGGTGTTGAATTATCCGTTGCTGTATCTATGGCAGTTGTGACAAAATCGCCGGTTGCGTCAACTACATCACCGAATTCATCGCTTACATAATTGGCAGCACCAACCGTTTTATCATATACATAATTGGCGGCATCAACTCCAAGGGTGGCATAGTCTTTGCTGGCTTGAGACTGCCCATCTTCACCTCGTTTCTGTATTTCAGCGTACCGCATCAGTTTTTGCCTACGCATTTTATCTGCTTGGCGCCAAGAGGTAATTCGTGGCGCAGGTTCGCCGCCAAAGTCTTCCGGTCTTCTGCTCCCCTGCCGGTGTTGATCTTTAATAAATTCTTGCACAGAATCCCATGCGTCGGCGATACTCATACCAGTGTCCTTGACCAATTGAACAACGTCCTTGACCCCTTGACCGAAGGCAGCACCTTTCTTTTTACCTGCATCCGGATCGGTGATTAGATCTCCCTCATAAAGACTACGAAGTTGATTTTTAGTTAGAATGAATTTTTTTTTTTGAGCTAATATTTGCGCGGCTTCTTTAATAGATGCTTTGGATAGTTTGCCGTTTTGTGCATGTTGAAGCAAAAGTGTTTTAGCAAGTTGAACAGATTCTTTAGGAATACGCCCTAACGGGTCGCCTTCAACACCAGCGGCTGCTTCGTCGCCTGCAAATTCATCTTCTGCAGGTACAACCATTTCTTCACCTGGTAATGGAGCACTCATGTCGCCTGCTGGTGGCATTTCGCCTCCCATCATATCATTCGTTGGTGCACCTTCACCAGTAAGAACCAATACTGCTTGATCCATACCTTCTCGTGTTGTTTTAATAGTTTCTAAAGCGGCGCCTAATATTGCATCAGCAGTTTGGCTGAACATATTTGCTTGTTCTGTACCAAATGACTCACGCATAGCATCTACTAATGGCATAAGATCTTCTACTTGCATTGATGCTAAATCTTCTGCCATTTTTTGCAGTCTATCTACCATATCTTTGGAGGCAAGAACTAATTCTGCTTGATCTAAATCTTGTTCCATTAAATTGCGAAAATTTTCTAATGTAACTGACCGTGGATTTACTGAATCTCCGAGCTTATTCAAATGTTGCTCTGGCGGAGTGGCCCGCTTCTTTAACTGTTTAGCCACATACCGGTCGGAAGCATGCCTGTCGGCGTCTACATCTCCCTTTGTCAGGTGTCTATGAGGTAGTTTGGCTTCGTGTTCTTGAACTTTTTTCGTCATTTTAGATTCCTTAACCTTTGCTTTCATTTTTCTTTGTGTGGGGGCAATTTCTTTTAACATGATTGTCAATGCTTCGGCAATCATAATTGTTTTAGCATATTCGGGGTGCTTATGAAAATCAGTAACATTGGATTCATTAACAATTTCTGATTGCTTATTTTTTACTTTAAGTAATATATTTTGAAGTGCTTTCGGAGTAATACTATTTTGCTTAATAGAAAATCCAAAAGTTTCTTCAAGGTAATTATTAATTTTATCTAATTTGGTTCTGCCGTGGTCAAAGTCTAAAATTTTCATATTGTATCCCTGTACTCAGTTTATATTATTTATCGAAAACTTGGATAAAAGCGACCATTAATTCTATCAACTACACCCTTAGTGGTGAGTTGTTTAACAATCATCTTTTCCCGTTCTGTTAAATCTTCTTTTGTACAACCTTGTTTACCACATATTTTATCATAAACAGTGGCTTCTTTGTTTGATATCATTATAGGACAAGGTCCTGCTACTTCGACTACTTTCATGCTGTCACCTGTCGTATTGCTCGGCCTTTTCCTGTACCTTTAGACGATGTTCGCAATCCTCTTAAAGTATCTGATTGATCCATTCCGTTAACTTGAGCAACCATATTTCCGTTTTGGTCTGT
>Ga0302133_10002375_pt1 | contig 11564 bp, 9 predicted proteins | sample CB9_331_MG_FD_203121 | JGI IMG/M metagenome (GOLD analysis project Ga0302133, IMG submission 203121) | Marine microbial communities from Western Arctic Ocean, Canada - CB9_33.1 | ecosystem: Environmental > Aquatic > Marine > Oceanic | place: Canada: Western Arctic Ocean | collected 2017-09-19 | reverse complement strand
CGATGTCCACGCTGGAAGCGCAGCTTATTCAACCTTGGCAATCGCTAATTAGCGATCCTTGTTAAAGAGAGCAAACGTCTAGTCCAGTTTGGCGACATGCCAGTTCATGAATCCGCCGCTACGCCTGTTCTAGAAACTCAACCCAATTACCGTCGGGGTCTTCGACCATTGAGATACGAACTCCCGGACGCACATCCATTAGTGCAACCGGTACCTTATAGCCAGCGTCGCTGCACTGGGCTGTGAGCTCTTCAAGGTTATCGATGGAGATAGTCCAGTACCGGTAGCCTGTTGCGCCTGCAACACCACCAGAAGGGGCAACCGCGGCAGGTTCCTTTGCCTGTACCAGAATTTTAATAACTGATTCGCCGGCTAGGAGCCTGTGCATGGTGGTGCCACCAGGCATGTCGACTTTGGCCTGGTAAGTTAACCCGACGACATCCCTGTAAAATGTCAGCATGGGTTCTATGTCTTTGGTGACAATGCCGAAATCAATGCTCGATTTTGTAATGCTAATAGTCATGGGTTGCCTTGACTCAGTTTAGATCTTTAGCATAGCGTATCAGTGACTAAACTATCACCGCTGTGCATCGCGACACACCCAGGTGCTTCTTGCCGAAATAGGTGCGCCCGTTTGATCCAGCAGCGGTATTGCGTTGGTAAAGTCGCTAGTGTGTCTGCATGTTGATAAGCGAATGGCTATTTCAAGGCTATGCTCATACTTCAAACTGAAAGTGTTTTCCTTTTCGAATGACTTTTCCTGCTGATGGCGTGGCGAAGTGAGTGCCGAAGACCAGCAGTCCTTCGTCGGCGAACTTCCCAAGACTTTCCACTCGGGTCTTTTGCGCCATAGGAGTATCCCAGTCAGCGGAACATTCCCAGTAAGGTTCTTCCATCTGGCAGGGGTGGTGCAGGAAGTCACCGGTAATGACCGCTTTTTCGCCTTTGGATTCGATGCGAACACTCACGTGGCCGGGGGTATGGCCAGGTGTAGGTTCCAGTTTTACCTCATTGCAAATTTGCTCATTCATATCAACGAACCGCACTAGCCCAGCATCAATGACAGGCTGAATTGAGTCAGCGATGAACTCGTTGTACATAGGGTTTGAACGTTGTTCGGCGGTGTACTTCCATTCTTCCTGGCCAAAGATGTACTCAGCATTTTTGAAAGTAGGCACCCATTTGCCATCGACCAGCTTAGTGTTCCAGCCTACGTGGTCCGTATGCAGGTGGGTGCACAGGACCATGTCGATTGATTCCGGCGGGTAACCGGCGTTGGTTATGTCCTCAATGAACCTGGTTTGCAGGTGCCCCCAGGATTTGATGGCTCGCTCTTTATCATTGCCAAGGCAAGTGTCAACAACGATGGTTTTCGTTGGCGTGTCCAAAACAAGCGCGTGAATACTGATGATGCAATTGCCATCTTCATCCGCGAAATGTGGTTTTAACCATGGCATCGCCTGAATGTTTTCCTTCGTGGCATCGGGCAGCAGAAACATAGGGCCTGCGCTCTCTCCCTCCAGTATCCGGGTGATCTTTACATCACCAATTTCCCATTGGTTGGTTGGCATACTCTGACTTCTCTCTTAGCCTTCTTCAGCTGCAAACTGGGCATAAGCTTCTGCGGTGCCTGCTGCCATTTTGTCGCCGTCGAACGGGATCGACATTTCCGGGGTAAACTCGAGAACTATTCGCTCGGGCGTATCAAGGAATTTTACGAACAATTCCGGTTTCAGGTCTTTAGTGAAAGCATTGCCGTCGTCTTTTGACATGGCCATACCCATTGCCAGCAGGTTATAAAACCAAAGTTTGGTTTTTTCGTCGTCATGAATCACGGTATGACCTTTATAGGTGACGGTTTTGCCGCCACCCATATGGGTCCCTTTACTGGTGAACACGCATGAAGAGCGCCCATCTCGCGCTATCGCCTTAATTCGAACCCGCTCTTTAGTTGCTGTCATCCAGATTTTCCCATCTACGGGCACGTACGCTGTAATGACGCCAATCGGGTGGCCTGCCTTGTTGGCCCAGACAAAAACACATTCACCGGCGCTGTTGATCAACTCCTGCTCACGTTCAGGGTCCAGCCGATACTGCTTTACGTCGTCATAGTTTTTGGATTGGTCGCTCATGTGATTCTCCGATACTTAAAATTCTAAATAATGACAAATAGGAACCAGGCGAGCGCCGGAAAAAAACAGACTGCAATCGCGGTGTAAATAACCTGGGACCTGAGTACTGCGTCTTTATCCACTACTGGCGCGACGGTTGCAAGGAAGAGTGCACCCGATGTAGAGGAGGGTGATATGTCACTAATAGCAGCGGAAATGGCCATAGCTGTGATCAGCCCCGTGCCTTCAAGATCACCCGTAGCAATAAATGATGTAGATAGCGGCACCGGCATACTGATCGTGCCAATGGTGGAGGCAACCCCGGTGGCAATTGAAACGAGGTAGCACAGGAACAGGTCGATCAATATCGTCGTTACTAAGTCGATTCGAGACTGGTGCCTTGCCGGTCCTTCGCAAGCATCAGGTAGAACGCCGGCACGACAAACAGGGTGAACAATGTCCCGATACCCAGGCCGGTCGCGATTACCAGGCCAATCTGGAATCGACCTTCAGCACCAGGCCCAGAGGCTATGAGTAGTGGCACCATCGCCATTAGCATCGCCAGCGTTGTCATCAGGATCGGCCTTAAGCGAACAGACGCTGCTTCCAGCACGGCATCCAGTTTTGACAGGCAGCGCTCTTCCTGCATTCGGTTGGCAAAATCCACAATCAATATCCCATTTTTTGCGATAAGGCCGATCAGTGTGATCAGCCCGACCTGCGTGTACAGGTTCAAACTTGCAAAACCAAGGGTAATAAAAATCATGGCGCCTGCAATAGACATAGGTACCGAGATCAAAATGATCAGGGGGTCTCGCCAGCTTTCAAATTGCGCCGCAAGTACCAGATAGATCACCAGTAATGACAGGAAGAACGTCAGTATCAAAGCGCTACCCTGCTGTTTGAATAGTCGAGATTCACCGATGTAATCAAAGCTGAATTCCCTGGGAAACGCGGTCGCTTCGTTTTCCATAAACTGAATCGCCTCGCCAAGCGTAATCCCGGGAGCCATGACACCGCTGATAGTGACTGAATTGAGCTGTTGGAATTGCCGTCTACTGGTCGGTTGGGTCAGTGTTTCATAGGACACAAGCCCGGACAGAGGTACCAGGCCGCCGGCTCCGGTACGAACATAGTATTGATCCAACTGCCGGTGATCGCTGCGGAATTGCCTCGCCACCTGTGGAATGACTTCGTAACTTCTTCCCTCAAGAGAGAACCTGTTGACATAGTTACCGCCCAGGAAGGTTGCCAGGGTGATGCCGATATCATCCATGTCGACTCCCAGGTCACCGGCGCGGTCTCTGTCGATAGTGATTTTTGTCTGCGGTAATGTCATGTCCATGGATTTATCCAGGAACATGAACTTGCCACTTTGCATGGCCTTGCCGATGAGGTCGCCGGCCACATCATTTAACTGGGCAAAGTCCTGATCTGAAGTAATAACAAATTGTAATGGCGCGCCACTGGCTGCACCGGGCAGTGATGGAAAGGAAAATACTGCCACTTTTATACCGGCAATCGAATTGAATTGCCGCTGTACCTGGGCTTGCAGTTCTGCTTGGGTCTTGTCGCGCTCAGCTACGGGTAGGAACCGTACGCCGCCGAAGGATGTCGCTGGTGTTCCACCGCCGCCGATTAGGATGAAGTGCCTGATGTGTTCGGGTATACCTTCAACGATATCTACTATCTGGCGGATGTATGATGTCGCGTATTCAAGCGTTGCGGTTTCCGGCGCTTTGATTTGAAGGTTCACAACCTCTCTGTCTTCGGCGGGTGCCATTTCCGTTTTACTGGAGGTGAACATAAAAAAGATGCTGATCACAATAGCAGCTGAAAACATAAGGAAAACAGGTAAGTAACTAAGTGACGCACGAAGCGCATTCCGATAGATTTTTGCCAGGTTGTTGAAAATAGTCTCAACCCTCATTTCAAATTTCTCGGGTTCATCACTGCTGTTCAATACTCTTGACGCCAGCATAGGTGAAAAGACCAGCGCGATAATCCCTGAAATCAAGACAGCGCCAGCAAGAGAGAAAGCAAACTCTGTGAACAGGATGCCTGCAAGCCCGCCCATGAAAGCGATCGGCAGATAAACCGCCAACAGGGTAGTTGTCATTGAGATGATGGGCATGGCCAGTTCTCGTGCCCCGTCCTGCGCAGCGGCCAGCGGTGTCTTCCCCTGTTGAATGTGGCGATGTACGTTCTCCACCACGACAATGGCATCGTCCACGACCAGTCCGATAGCCAGCAGCAACGCCAATAACGTCAGCAGGTTGAGGGAAAACCCGAACAACAGCATGATTAGTCCGGCACCAATCAGAGCCAGTGGGACCGACAGTGCCGGAACAATCGCCGCATGCCAGCTGCCTAGTGACAGCAGGATGATGATCAGTACGATTATCATGGCTTCTGCGAGCGTACGCAGCACTTCATTGATGGAATCTTCAATGTACTGGCTGCCATCGTGAACCCGGTATAGCTTTAGTGAGGCCGGCAGTTGGCGTTCAATATCCTCAACCTGCTGTCTGACCGCATCGGAAACCAATAGTGGGTTGGCGCCAGGGGCTGCTTCTATTCCCACCATGATGGCGGGATGTGCATTGAACCAGCTGGTTTGATCAAAGTTCTTGGCGTCCAGAGAGACCTCGGCAACATCCCGTATTCGGACCAGCGACTCCTCATCGGACCGAATGATCAAGTTGTTGAACGCATCGACTTCTGAAATGTCAGTTGTGGCAGTCAGGTCAATGCTCAGGTAGTCACCTTTGGTTCGTCCCACGCCTGCCTGGTAATTGTTCCTTTGCAATGCGGCCCTGATATCGGTCGCTGTAACACCCAGCGCAACCATGCGCTGCGGGTTCAGCCAGACTCTCATTGCATAAACCTGGTTACCACTGATCTGCGCTTTGGCAACCCCGGGAACAGCCTGGATTTTCGGAATCGGGCCACGCAATAAATAGTCAGTAATCTGGCTCGGATTCATTTCCTCGCTCGAAAAAGCGAGGTAAAGCAGTGCGAAGGAGTCTCCGGTTCGCAGGTCTATAACTGGGTCCAGTGCTTCTCGGGGTAGTACGCTGCGCTGGCTGGCGACCTTCGCCTGGATTTCGGCGATAGCGACGTTAGGGTCAATATTCAAATCCATGCTGGCGGAAATGATGGAAACGCCCTGGTTTGAATTTGATATGAGGTAATCAATACCTGCCGCTTCCGAGATGGCACGCTGCAACGGAGTGGTAATAAACCCCTGTACGAGCTCAGCGTCGGCGCCGGGGTAGGCGGTAGTGACTGAAATAACGGCCTTGTCGGCGCGGGGATATTCCCGAAGTTCCAGCAGGGTCATAGACCTGAAGCCGACGAGTAGTATCAGCAGGGCAATGACAGATGCCAACACGGGTCGGTTGACAAATATGTCGGTGATTTTCATCCCCGGGTGGCTCCACCCGTTAGTTCAACTGAGTTGTCGATTCGTATGTGTTGTCCGTTGCGCAGTTTCAACTGACCTGCACTGACGACCTGCTCGCCGCTTTTAATTCCTTTGATGATTTCAACGCGGGTGCCAAGCATACGGCCTGTTGTGACCTGCCGTCGTTGCACTGTCAGTGCATCGCCTTCTATGGCGACGATAAAGACACTATTGCCGTATGGCAGGAACTCGACCGCGGTTCTTGGCACGGTAACGACCTTGTTCGCGCCCCCCAGTATTACAGCAACCCGGGCGAACATGCCTGGACGAAGTCTTGTATCGCTGTTTTGCAGTGTGGCCTGTAGCTCGATGTTTCGTGTTCTGGACTCGACCTTAGGGCTGATCGCGCTTATCTTCCCTTGAAAAACTTCTGCGGGGAACGCAGCCACCTCAACTTCAATGATCTGGTCGACGGCGAGGGAACTCAGATAGCGCTCAGGTACAGTAAAATCAGTAAAAATCGGATCAAGTTGCTGTAGTGTCACGATCGGTGTGCCGGGCGAAAGATATTCACCCAGGTTGATTTCACGAATACCTAGCTCGCCGCTAAACGGAGCCTGGATCGACTTGCGAGCAATGAGTGCCTGTTGTTCCTCTGCGCGCGCCTCCAGACTGTCAAGAACGCTTTTAGTCCGGTCCAGTTGAGCCTGGGAAAGCAAAGTCTTTATTGAAAGCCCTTTGGCTCGCTCGTAGTCCTGTTTTGCCAGTTCCAGTTGTGCATCTAGTGAGCGTAGTTCGGCTGCCTCTGCGGTGTCATCCAGCTCTAGTAGTTGGGCACCGGCTTCGACTCTCGATCCGGAGACAAAACTTATTTCTGCCACAACGCCTGAAACTTCCGCGCTGACTTCTACGCCCTGGATTGCACGAAGACTGCCAACCGTGTTGATTTTGTGGGCCCAGAATTCTGTAGTTGCGATGGCGGTTGCAACGGTGACAGTCGAAGGTCCCCTCGCCGCAAGTTGCTCAGCGATCTGTCTCTGCTGGTAGGCTTTCCAGCCGAATATGCTACCGAAGACGAGGCCTAATAATAATGCGACGATAATAAAGCGATTGATCATAGGTTGTGTGACAGCCTGACTCGCCGCGGACTAGACAATGTAATGATCCTGGCAACTTGTTTGTGCATTACATCTCTCTTGCCAGCTTAGGTACTAGATTGGATGAATATTGATCGGGATGCCGCTGGAGCGTGTCATTCCGGTAAACTGCTGGAGTTCTTTTTCGCCGTTGACCAGCAGGTTGGTATTTGAGCCGACCTCGCGAACGGGGGCCTGCTGTCCGGGTGCCACTCCCCAGCAGTGGTGCATGGCAACCACACCGGGTTTGATTCGGTCGTTGGCTTTGACGATGGCCGGAATCGACCCGTGAGGTGATTGAATCACGACTTCACTGTCATCGGTAATATTCATTGCTGCAAGGTCATCCGGGTGGATGTGTGCGGGGTTGGTGGTACCTGATTTTGCCAGGATTGCCGGCAGGGTGCGACCAAACGAATTAAGAACGTATTTGCTACGAAACCCAATCAACTGATGACTGTAATCTTCTTCTGTATCAACGCTTTCTTTCAGGGCCTGAAATTCTTCGGCGACGCCTACAGGGAAGAGCTTTAGTCGGCCAGTTCTGCCTTCCGGGGCACGCTGGACTTCAACCTTCATGTCTTCAAAGATATGCCCGCCTGGATTGTCTCTTAAGAAACTCAGATCCACGCGTGAGCCTTTCGTGATGGCCTGCAGTATCTCAAACTTGGTTGGTTTTCGGTCGTTGGGAATGATGTTGTTTTTAATCGTCACTTCCAAACCCATTCGTTTGGCAAGGCCCCAATAGAATTCCCATTCTTCGATCACGTCGTGGTCGGTTTCTACTACTGCCTTGCTGTATTGGCTGTAGGGTTTTTCGTACCAGTAGTCGGCAAGCAGTGTGACGTCCTCACGCTCGAGAGTGAGTTTTGGTGCCAATATATAGTCGGCCATTTCTGCAGTAGCAGACATGTAAGGGTCAATACAGACCAGCAGATCGAGCTCCTGCAGCGCAGCAAATGCCTTTTCCTGGTCCGGAAATGCCATCAGGGGGTTACCGGCAATAACGAATAGTGCTTTTATTTGGCCTTCACCGGGCATGAGTATCTCATCAGCCAGTTGTGAAGTTGGCATTTCGCGAACGCCTGTCGGGGAGGCGAGCTCGCCAAGGTCAGGGTGCGTGCGGCTGCGATCTCCTCGGCCCCAGGCGACCGGGGATTCAAATACATTGGCAAATTTGGGGGCTTCCGGGGCCAGTGAGCCAGGGTTGGGGTGCGTGTCTCCCTCGCGGTAGTAGCGGCCACAAATAGTGTTCAAAGATGCGGCCAGGTGCTGTGTCAGGTTGGGGTGGGCGCCCATTTCCGGCCCCGTCCCGGTGATGGCAACGCCTCTGGGGCCTGCCGCAAATGTTTTGGCAGCTTCAAGGATCAGGTCTTCAGGAATTTCAGTGCGGGCAGCGACCGTCGTAAGGTCAAACTCTTCAACAGAGGCTCGAAGTTCATCAAGCCCGCTGGTGAACTGCTCACAGAATTCAGTATCGTGCAGTTCCTCAGCCAGGATCACTCTAATCATTCCAGCCAGTAGCGTGGCGTCTTCACCCGGTTTGATTTGCAGGTGCATGTCTGAGCGACGCGTCAGCTCTGTTACCCTTGGGTCAATAGCAATCAGTTTGAGGCCGCGCTTTCTTGCTTTGCGAATTTGGTCTGACGGGCTAACAGAAGGGACCCCGCCCGGAGGTGCATAGTGCGACACGAGTGGATTGTTACCAATAATCATCGCGACGTCGGAGTCGTGAAAGAAATGACTCCCTGCAGTCCAGTAGCCCATGCGGGAACCGACAAAGACCTTGGCCGGTTGGTCGATGGTCACACTCGTATAATAAGAGGGTGATTTTAGTGCGTTGTGCCATTCCCGGCTATAAACAAGCTGCGCAGAATTCTGGAATGCGACGGTGCCGTTATAAGTGGCGATAGAACGAGGTCCGTGTTCTTCAACGAGTTTGCTGACACGCTCGGCGATTTCATCGAGGGCTTTCTCGCTGTTAATGTCTTCGAATTCCCCGTTACTGTTCTTGACCTTACAGGTCGTCATCCGTTGCGGCTGGTACATTTGCTCGACCAGCTGTCTGCCTTTAATACAGGTATAACCACCATACATCTCGTTATCGGTATCAGGTTTAACAGACAGAACTTTTCCATCGGAGACCTCAGCCAACATGGGACAATAGGCATGGCAATAGCGGCAGAAGGTTTTGTGAGTTGTTGTGGTCATTTTTAAGACACAGTCAGAGTGTGAGGACTCTAATGTGTCGTCGCCTGCGGTCAAAGTCAACTCTGTAGAATACCATTTAGCTGCGTTATTGCTTATGGTTCATAGCGCACGGAGTGCTGCCTATGGTAGAACAACCCGATTACCAGAGGGCTTATGCAGTCGTATGCACGTGAATTTACTGAAACAAGTGCAGGATCTATTCGATAATAGCTATGGGACGCTTAACCATTTGGCTAGCGTTCGCCGCTTCTTTTCGCCAGCTCGAATTAACCTGATCGGGGAACATATCGATTATTGTGGCGGCCTGGTCTTTCCGGCGGCGGTCCAGTTCGGCACGGTTATTATTGCGCAACCTAACGCTCTGGGGACAATTCGAGTGGTGTCAATCAACGAGCCCGGTAAGGTTGAGTTCGATCCTGCCGGTGCATTGCAGCGAAGCACACCGACCCATTGGGGTGACTATGTCAAAGGGGTGTTTGTTGAGTACGGCAAGGTTAATGTCGAGGTACCTGGTCTGGACGTGGCTGTTGGCGGTGATATACCGGGTGGTGGCCTGTCTTCGTCGGCTTCTCTGGAAGTGGGCATCGCGGTGCTGATCGAGACATTCACTGGTTATTCCAGTTCGGACGACAACTTTGCCAATCGGCAGGCATTGAGTTGGTTGGCACAACGAGCTGAAAATGAGTTTGTCGGTGTCAACTGCGGCATCATGGACCAGGGCGCTATTGCGCTGGGTAAGGAAAACCATGCGATGCTGATGGATTGCAGCGACCTTTCCATCAATTACTATGCAGTTGAATTGGGCGATTACAGTTTGTTGATCGTCAATAGCTGCAAGCAGCGTCGCTTAGGCGAGTCAGCCTATAATAAACGCTGCGAGGAAGTAGCGCTGGCACTGTCTATTCTGCAGCCTGTGTTTGGGATAAGTTCTCTCTGCGAGTTACCCATTGATCTTGTGAACGATGCGCTGGACTGTATTGACGATCCAATACTGTGCAGGCGTGTACGGCATGTCGTCAGCGAACATGACCGCGTGTCTCAGGCGGCAAGTAGACTGTCGAGAGGTGACATCGAAGGATTTGGCAAGCTTCTGAACGAGAGTCATCGTTCCCTGCAACAGGATTATGAAGTGACCGGTCATGAATTGGATACATTAATAGGCCTTGCCCAGCGACAACCCGGTGTTCTGGGTGCGCGAATGATGGGGGCCGGTTTCGGTGGTTGTGGTCTTGTGTTGATAAAAACATCTAGCATCGAACAGTTCTCGGAAGTTGTCGGGACTGCTTACCGGGCAGAGATTGGCTATGACGCAGAATTTTATCCTGTGGAGATTGGCCCTGGGGCCCAAGAGATCATGAGCACCAACAATGAGTAACGGCAATGAGTAACGGGGGGGGGATCCAGTTCAATCCGGTGGATCATCCGCACCGTCGTTTTAATCCGCTGTTACAGCAATGGGTGCTGGTGTCGCCACATCGCACAAAACGCCCCTGGCAGGGAAAGCGCGAAGAGCCTGACCTTGGTGACAGACTCCGGCATGGTCCGGATTGCTACCTGTGCCCGGGCAATACACGTGCAAGCGGTGAGGCCAATCCGGACTACTCGACGACTTATGTGTTCGACAATGACTTCGCGGCACTGACGCTAGACGGTGCGATTGCCCAGGGGACCAGCGAAGGACAATTGATGCGGTCAGAACCGGTGACAGGACAATGCCGAGTGATTTGTTTCTCACCACGTCATGACCTGACCTTGCCAGAGATGACGGTCGATGAGATTACCGGGGTGGTAGAGCTCTGGCGAGACCAGTACGTTGAATTGGTCCAGAGCCATGCCTGGGTTCAGTTATTCGAAAACAAGGGTGCCATTATGGGTTCCTCCAACCCACACCCGCACGGCCAAGTTTGGGCAAGCCATTATATGCCGAGTGAACCGGCGCAGGTAGATGCAAACCTTCGAGCCTATTTCCTGGACCATGGTTCACCGATGCTGCTGGACTATGTCGACGCGGAACGGCATGACGGTGCGCGTACCGTGGAGGAAAATGACCACTGGCTAGCGGTTGTTCCTTATTGGGCACTGTGGCCTTATGAATTGCTTTTATTGCCACGCAGGCATGTGCGGCATCTAGGCGAATTGGATGCAGGTGAGCATCGATCACTGGCGGATATACTGAAGCGCTGCCTTACCAGGTACGACAACCTTTTCGAGACGAGTTTCCCGTATTCCATGGGATGGCACCAGGCTCCAGGTATCGTGGCGGGCATGGATAACAACCGTGATCATTGGCAACTACATGCGCATTTCTATCCGCCACTGTTGCGGTCGGCAACGGTCAGGAAGTTTATGGTTGGCTTTGAAATGCTAGGAGAAGGGCAGCGTGACATTACGGCCGAGCAGGCCGCCGAACAACTTCGGGCGCTGTCTGCTACCAGGCATTTTCGTGCCGGGGTTTAGCTGGATCAGATATTGAACAATGTTCAGCGCTAACGCGTGGGTTCGCTCGTTCGATCGAATTCTGTAAAAGAAATGAGGCGCCTCGCTGATTCATCCCACAACGCCAGCTTCGCCAGACGAAAACTTTCCCAGAAGGTAATTGATTTACCTTCCTGAAGCATTGGGTCCGAGTAGTGACAGGCGGCCAGCTTGTAGTTCGGGATCTTTGGATTCAGGTGGTGCAGGTGGTGGTAGCCAATATTG
>Ga0302133_10002354_pt1 | contig 11611 bp, 9 predicted proteins | sample CB9_331_MG_FD_203121 | JGI IMG/M metagenome (GOLD analysis project Ga0302133, IMG submission 203121) | Marine microbial communities from Western Arctic Ocean, Canada - CB9_33.1 | ecosystem: Environmental > Aquatic > Marine > Oceanic | place: Canada: Western Arctic Ocean | collected 2017-09-19 | reverse complement strand
CCCGGCATCGAGTTGGGGGTGGCGAAGGATCGCGTCCATCAATGCGCGTGGGCGTGAGTCGCCCATCACCTCAAGCGTAGCTAACACGCTCTCGGCATGTTGCCCTGTAAACAGCGAATGGAAATGTGCGAAATCGATGTTCATCTGTCCATTGGTTCGCAGTAATCGACCAATGCCCAACAGTGCTTCAAGAATTAAATTGTTGGCCGCCTCAAAACATTCCGGCACCGATGCTCCATTGGGTTGGCAATCCATCACGGTTTGGTTGGGCATGCACACGACGGTGTCTGCAATGCCGCGCAAGCGTTGGAGGGACTCCTCTGCCTGAGCGTCAAGGCCTTCCAACTCGAACGGTTTAATCGCCAACGCAACCACCAGTGCCCCGGCATTAGCAGCGATCTCCGCCACCACAGGAGCGCCTCCGCCGCCCAGACCCCCCGCCAGGCCGGAAACGATTAGAACCAAATCCGTGTCAGCCAGCTTCCCTGCCAGTGTATCTTTAGCCGCGCGCAAACACGCGGCTCCTGCGCTGGCATCGCCGCTGCAACCCCATCCGCGCCGGATACTTTCCCCAAGTTGCAGCTTTTCGGCAAGTTGACAGTGCTGCAGTTTTTCGCTGTCGGTATCCAGTGCCAAAAACCGATTAGCGGGAAAACCCAATGCCGCGAGACTATCCACCACGCGGCCGCCTGCGTTTCCGAGACCCACGACTTTCACGCTCACTTCTTTTGATTTTAGTTGTTCAGCCATGTTTAACTTCCCACCAGTTTACCCGCCAACCAGTTGAACACCCCTGTCCGCGAATGACGACCGGTGTCGCGTTGTTGCGCGCCCAGCTTCACGAGCCCCAGTGCGGTACTGCACTCGGGTTCATCGAGAATACTACTCGGCCCACTCCCCACTGTTGCGCGGGCCGTTTGCGCAGGCATTTGAAACACATGTGCCGCCAGACGTTCCATCGCCGACATACGCGCCCCTCCCCCGGTAAGCACCACCCCGGCGCGCAGATGCGCCAAGAGCCCTTCGCGGGCAAGATCATCGCGGATGAGTAGCAGCAATTCCTCCAGGCGCGCGTGCACGATCTGATGTAGATGACTGATGCTCACCGTGCGGTTGTCGAGCCCGACATCGCTGGTAAAATTATAGGTTTGTCCGTGCGCGGCGGGATCGGGCATCGCCGCGCCGTGCTCGAGCTTGAGCTTTTCCGCACGCGCATTGGAAAGTTTGAGGCCCACGGAAATATCGTTGGAAACATGCTCCCCTCCCACGGCGATCACACGGCTATGGCGCAACGATCGGTTATGATAAACCACATACTCCGTGGTGCCCGCGCCGAGATCGATGAGCAGCGCTCCCTGTTCGCATTGCTCGGGTGACAACGCAGCCCGGGCTGAGGCTCGGCCGGCGAAAATCAAATCTTCAACCTGCAATCCCAGCCCTTTGACGGCGTACACAGGATTTTGCAACCGCGTGATTTGGCCGCTTAACACATGCACATCCACTTCCAAACGCGATGCAAACCGGCCCAATGGATTGTCCACTCCGCCCTGCCCATCGACTCGATATCCCTGACATAACGCGTGCAACACTTCACGGCCCTCGGTTAATTGCGGCCGCGCTTTGCGCGCCACTGCTGTGAGATCTTCCTCTTCGATTTCCCGATCAACTGAAGCAATCGGATGCACGCCATGATAATTGTTGCCCTCGATGTGACTGCCGGTGACCGACAAATAAACCCTGCGCAGTTCCACATCCGCACTTTCTTCAGCAGCCGCCAGCGCTCCGCGGATGGCTTCCTCGGCAAGATCTCGATTCACGATCTCGCCCTTGCGCACCGCACCCCGGGTGAGTTCGGTTCCCACGCCAATGATTTGCAACGCGCCCTCGGCATCGGCCTCACCCACCACAGCGCAAACCTTGGTGGTCCCAATTTCCAAACCCACGATTATTTCTGAACGATCAAACATAGTTCTCAACCGCCCGCAGGACGGGAAGGCGCGTGCACCCAGCGCACGGGAAGATTATTTTTAATGGATAAATCAACCGTAGACACGGCGCGATGATGTTGTCGGCCGAGGTCATAAATTTGCCGCCAACGCCGGAGTTGGCCGTCCAATCCATTCAGGCCAAACCTCACGTGTGCACCCTGCCACGTGACAACGACCAGCGTTTCGCGACCGGTCACATCTATTTGCCGCAAGTGCGCCAATCCGGCCATCGGCGAAAGTTCGTATCGGCTGACTAGTTGCAATGCCGAGCGCACCGCGGGCGAATCCACGGTACGGCCGGGCAATAGTTTGGCGGGCGGGATTCCAACGATGAGCGGAAGCCACTTGGGTTGTTTTTCTTGCACGGTGAGCCGGGCGTCGATTGGCGGGATCACCACGCCGCGTGCGTCGAGCCAGTAAACCTGCCGCACGAGTTGCCCATCGCTTTTTTGTCGAAACCCCACCACTTGTGCGATCGGACGCCGCTCCACAATGCGCAACCGCAGCGTGTCGGGCAACACGCGTTCCACGGCTGCGGATTCGATGAGCGGAGTCAGCTCGAGATCCCGTTTTACGCGCAGCAAATCTACCCGAAATAAATTTTCGCCGGTATGCACTCCGGCCATCTTTTCTAATTGCTCAGATCGGATGATTCCCCGAACTTGCACGTCGATTGTTTTGACCGTGAAAATATCATTTTCATAAAAGCCAACGCGCATCGCCCATGCGCCGCCTTGCCACACGCCAAAAAATAATGCCGCCAACCCAATCAAACCGCCAGCCCAGCGGACAAACACTTTCACACGCTGGCGGCGAATCTTACCCACCGGCAGATCCACTTCCAACAACCGGTATCGGCCTTGGCGGCGATTTCGTTTTTTACCCCACATGATGTTGCTTTGCCAAACCTACCATCTGCTCGCACAATTCAGGAAACTCCATCCCTTTGGCTGCAGCAGCTTTGGGCAGGAGACTCGTCTCGGTAAGGCCGGGCAAAGTGTTGACTTCGAGCACATACGGATTGAGCGCCTCGTCGAGCATCAGATCCACCCGTCCAAATTCTGTTGCCCCCACGGCCTTAAATGATTTGAGGCTAATTTCTGAAACAAGGCCGGCGGTGTCCTCCGGCAAATCCGCCGGGCAAAAATAATCCGTGGCTCCCACGGTGTATTTGCTGTGATAATCGTATGCCCCGCTTTTGGGCCGCACTTCAACGATCGGCAGCGCGGCGTCACCGAGAATACCCACCGTGATTTCCCGGCCGCGAATGAGTTCTTCACACAACACCGGCCCTCCATAATTGCCCGCGACGGCCAAGGCATCACTCCAAAGATCGGGTGTTTCCACAATCTTCAAGCCTATGCTAGAGCCTTGTCGCGGCGGCTTGAGCACCCATCCTTTGCCGAGGTGATCGGGCACGGGCGCATTGGTGTTACCCAGCATCGTCCAGCGCGGCGTAGGAATTTTGTTTTGCTCAAACACCTGCTTTGTCAATTCTTTATCAAACGCCACGCGACTGCCTTCGGGCCCGCTGCCGGTGTAAGGAATGCCTAACGATTCCAGCCGGGTTTGCACCTGACCGTCTTCGCCGTATTCGCCGTGTAATGCCAAAAATACCACCTCCGTGTCGGGTGGAAGTTTCCAATCCTTATCCAACGGATCGATTTCCTTCACGTCATGCCCCTTCGTGCGCAATGCCTTGCACACAGCCACGCCCGAACGCAATGAAATCTCCCGTTCCGCGCCTGGCCCTCCGGCCATGACAATGATGTGGAACTGATTTGCCAAACCTCCTAACCGAGAGTATACAAAAATCCGGCTTATTAACAATCCAAAAGACGCCGTTTGAGGAAAAAATGCGAGTTATTCGCCGACGATTTGCACCTCAATTTGCAGCTCAATTCCGGTTGCCTTCAACACCTCCGCACGCACGTGCTTGATGAGGGTAATGACTTCGTCGGCGGTAGCTTGCCCGTCATTAATTATGAAATTTCCGTGCAGCTCCGAAACGCTTGCGCCTCCCACACTGTACTTCTTCAACCCGCATTCGTCCACGAGCTGACCGGCCGGTTTTTCGACCGGATTTTTGAACATGCACCCCGCACTCCGGTAGTGCGGTTGGGTGGACGTGCGATGTTTGCGAAACTCCACCATCCGCGCCCGCACTGTTTCCGAATCGGTGCCCTCACCGCGCAGCACCGCTCCGAGGGCAATGGTTTCGCGCAGCACGGGACAACTTCGATATTCCGCCGCCATCGTCGCCGCCGGACGTTCTTCCACTGTCCCATCGGCACCCATGAACCGCACACGCTCCACCATCTCAAAAATCATCGCGCCCATCGCACCGGCATTCATCCGCAACGCGCCGCCAATGCAGCCGGGAATGCCCTCAAGAAATTCTAAGCCTCCCAGCCCCGCATCACGCGCGGCATTAGCTACATGCTTCAACCGCGCGCCCGCGCCGCAATGCAGTTCACCGTCGCGCACTTCAAGACGCGAAAAATAATCATTTTGCAAACTCAGCACCACCCCGCGAATACCGCCATCGCGAATCAGCAAATTGGAACCGCGCCCCAGCACAAACACGGGCACCTCGTTTGCCTTACAGTAGCGCACCACCAACGCAAGATCCGCCTCACTTGCGGGCTCAATAAAAATTTCCGCCGGCCCGCCCACACCAAACGTCGTGCGTTTAGCCAGCAGTTCATGTTCCGCCACGCGCGACGCTTCACTCAACTGAGCACGCAGAGTTTTGGAATGTGTTTGCCCGTTCATTTTTAAATAACTTCAAATCTTCACCCACTTGATGCGCCGCGCCGGTGATGTCTCCCGCACCGAGAAACAACACCACATCGCCCGGGCGCAATGCCTCATGCACCATTCCACGCAGCACTTCCAGTGTGGCTGCGTAGACAGCCGGTTGCCCTTGTGTGTGGATGGCAGTCGCAAGTCGTTGCCCGTTTACCTCCGCAATGGGTGATTCACTTGCGGCGTATACTTCGGTAATCCACAACAAATCCGCGTCACCAAAGCTCTCCGCAAATTCGCTGAGCAGATGTTGCGTGCGTGAGTAGCGATGTGGCTGGAAGGCCACCAGCAATCGACCGCCGCAATATCCCTTAATCGCACGGCACGTCGCGGTGATTTCTCGAGGATGATGCCCGTAATCATCAAAAATGCGGAAGCGATCATCACGAAAAATTTCCTGTTGCCGACGCTCCACGCCTCGAAACCCCGCGACGGCCCTGATTATTTCTTTCGCAGCAAATCCGTTGTGATGCAAAAAAGCGATCGCCGCGACTGCGTTGGAAACATTTTTTTCACCAAACAACCGAATGGTAAATTCACCTAATTTCGTTTCACCCTGCCAAACTATGAAGCTGTGGTCCGGCTGAATTTGAACGCGATAATTGGCCGATGGATCGAATCCAAAAGTTATGGCCTCCGGCTGGTCACCGTACAATTCCACTAACCTTGGGTCGTCCGCGCAATAAAATAGCGTGCCACTCGTCTGCACCGCAAACGTGCTGAACTCATCGCACACCGCTTTGAAGTTTGAATAAAAATCAAGATGCTCCTCATCGATATTGAGTACGATGGATTGATGCGGATAAAACTCACGCAGCGTGCCGTCACTCTCGTCTGTTTCCACCACAAAAAAAGAATCGCCGTCCTCTGGCTTACCTCCCCGCGCGTGGCGGCCCAGTTGCGGTGCCAAGGCCCCGACCGCATAGCCCGGAGTCGCGCCAATGACCTCCAACGCATGCGCCAAGAGAGCTGTGGTGGTGGTTTTTCCGTGCATGCCCGCAATGCAAACACTTCGCCGCCGGTATGCCAGTGCCGCGAGCAACACGGCCCGCCGCGCAACGGGTGCGCCCAGTGCCTCGGCCATGGATAACTCCGGATTGTTTGTGCGAATGGCCGAACTATAAACCACGAGTTCGGGCCGGGCGTTTTGAAGTTGTTCCGGAGCATGCCCTATGAAAATTTCCACGCCACGGACGCGCAGTTGGCGCACCTCATTGTTTTCCCGCAAATCTGATCCGCTTACCGCAAAGCCTGCATCAAGCAGTAAATGCGCCAACCCGCTCATGCCGCATCCGCCGATGCCCACAAGATACACCGGCGCTCCAGCCCGAGCTTCTGCCAGCCATCGCGCCATCTCCTCGCGGTTTAATCGTTTCATCCACGGACGGTTTAATGGGTGCGGGCGTGTTTGTCTACGGCACGTTATCCCAAATGCTCAAGAATGCGGCTGGAAATTCGCCGCGCTGCATCGGGCACATCGAGTTTGCCAATGGCTTTAGACATCATGTTAAGGCGGGAGGAATCATTCATCAATTCTTGAAGCAGTTTGGATAAGAGCTCGGGAGTGATCTCGCTTTGCTCCAACACGATCGCACCTCCCCCCTGCTCTGCCACCCGGGAATTGGCGCGTTGATGATCGTCCGCCGCGTTGGGGAGTGGAATCAAAAGCACCGGCACTCGCGCGGCGGCAAACTCAGCAAGAGAAGAAGCACCCGATCGACTGATGACTAGTGAAGCGCGTGCCAGAGCCAAAGGCATGTCCTCACAAAACGCATGAACTTCAGCGTGCGGGGAGTGCTTGGCGTACGCAGTTTTCACCGAACCCAAATCATCCGGGCCACAAAGATGGAGGATTGGCGAGTCGGTCAGTTTTCTTGCTGTCACCAATTGGTTAATCGCGCGAGCACCTTGACTGCCACCGGTGATCAGCAACAATGGTTCCGCTATTGTCGGTTGCTGCCGAAAGGCCTCCCGCACAGGCGTGCCGGTCACAATGGCCCGCCCGCGGAAATGGTTTGCCGCAGCCTCGAAGCCCACAAAAATTTCATCCGCACTGCGCGCCAACAAACGGTTCGCCCGTCCGGGGATCGCATTAGACTCATGCAAAAACGTGGACGCGCCGAGGCGACGCCCCACCCAAATGGGCGCTGCGGAAGTGAAGCCTCCCATCGCCAGCACAGCTTGGGGCCGGTCAATTTCAAAATGCCGACGGACACATTTCATCGCCGCGCGTAAACCAAGCAGAAAACGAATGGGATGGCGCGCGTTGAAGCCCACCGCTGGCACGCTCCAATGTGGAATATCCGGCACAGTGGCAACGGCTTGTTGGTCAACGGGTTTTTCAGAAACCACGAGCGTCACCCGCGCGCCGGATCGCTGCAGTTCACGGGCCACCGCCACGCCGGGGAAAAAATGGCCGCCGGTACCGCCACACGCAATGGCCACGTGAGGAGGCATCAGGATGTTTCGGGTAACAGTTCCTGGGATTCGTGAGTGGATTCCCGCCCCTCGGATTTTTCCGGTGGGGATTCATCTGCGCGACTGGCAATGCTGAGCAGCACCCCCACGCTGCCGAGCATCATCACCAAACTCGATCCGCCGTAGCTGATGAACGGCAACGGCAATCCCTTATTGGGCAGCGCACTGGTCACCACGCCGATGTTGATAAACGCTTGCAGCCCAATCAGAAAAGTAATGCCTGTGCCAAGGATCATTCCAAATCGATCGCGCGAATGCCATGCGATGTACAATCCGCAAATGACAATCGCCGCGAATGCGAGCACCACCAATAAGCTCGCCACCACACCGAGTTCCTCGCCGATGACGGAGAAAATAAAATCCGTGTGGTGTTCAGGAACAAAGCCCAACTTCTGCCGGCCGTTGCCCAACCCCACACCGGTGGATCCTCCGGAGCCGAGCGCGAGCATGGCTTGGTACGCCTGAAACCCGGTGCCTTCGCGGTGCTGTTCCGGATGCAAAAACGCCATGATGCGTTTCATTCGCATGGGATCATTCATGACGGCCACGGAGATGGCTGCCGCACCTATACCCATTGGCGGTATCAGATATTTCCAGTGAGTGCCGGCCACGAACAATAAAATACAACATACCGTTGCGAGCAACATGGTGGTGCCAAAATCCGGCCCTAGAAAAACCAAGCCCAAGGTCAGGCCAATAAATGCTCCGGGCAAAAGCAGTCCATGCCGGAATTCACGCATTTTTTTGACATGCTCATCCGCCCACGCAGCGATCGCAATGAGCAGGGTAATTTTTGCCAATTCGGACGGCTGGAAATTCATCGGCCCGAGATCAAACCACCGACGGGCGCCGTTGAGTTTGATGCCGATTCCGGGAATCAAAACCAACACCAGCAACACCAGCGTGCCAACGAATAAGGGCAGTGCAAAGCGTTGAAGAATCCGGTAGTCTACGGAAGTAGCAGCAAAACATACGCCCAGTCCAATCCCGCCCCACACAAGCTGCATGACGAGATAACGCGCGCCACCGGTAGCCATGCCGGCGCTATAAAGCATGACCATGCCAAGCGCCAAGAGGCCGGCTACGCAAAAGGCAAGAATGGTGGTGGCGTACCGCATGGCGGCTGGCGGCTGGCCAGCCCTACTCCGCGGGCGGAGGGGGAGCCACACTACTGCTCGATGGCCCAACCGCCACGGGCGCCGCTGGCGCGCTGATTGGCAATCCGGTGGTTGGTGATAACGCCGGTGGTGCGGGCGGAATAGGCGTTGGCAATCCGGACGCGGATGTTCTCATGGGTACGGTGAGTTTCTGGCCGATCTTGAGGAAATCGGACGTCAATCCGTTCACTGTTTTTAGGTTGGAAACTTTGGTGCGATATTTAAGTGCGATGTGGCCGAGCGTGTCGCCCCGTTTCACGGTATACGTGTTGGGCGCGTCGGGCACGCTGGCGGTGGGCAGCGCAGCCAGTGGCTTCGGTGTCGCAGCGGGGATGATGATTTTCTGTCCGATGCGTAATCGGGTGGGAATGATATTCGGATTAGCCTTCGACACGGCATTCATGCCCACGCCGTATTTTTTGCCAATGGAATAAAACGAGTCGCCCTTGGTCACAACGTGCTCGACTGTGCCGGTGACCGGTGCGGGCGGGATCGCTGAGTAAATGGACTGAGGCACACTTGTGTTTGGCGAACCAATTGGGTCAACGCCAATGGGCGGCGCGGAGATAGGTGGCGTCACCGGCGCGGGCATGGGATCGCCATTGAATCCTCCGCTTCCGATCGGCGGGGTCACCACTGGGTCGGGCATCGATTCGTTTTTGGGCTTGGGCGCCGGACCGGCGATTTCTGCCATTTGCTCGGCGGTGGATTTAGGGCCTTCGGCAGACTCTTCTTTTTGTTTGCAGGCATTAAACAAAATGCCGGTGAACAGTGCCACGTGCAACAGCACCACAACGATGACTGCCATACGCATGTTGGACCGCCCGCGGCTTGCGCCTTCAAAATTTAATCCCGGCGGAATAATTGGATTGGTTTCCTTCATAATAACACCTTCCTTTTGATTTGTGGAAACCCGGTCATCGGGTCAACACCTCCTTGTCTCCCACGCCCGTAGGCGAGGCATTAGTTAACAGCAAGGAGGGTAGCCCGCCAAACCCATTGTGAAAAACTTGTCGACAGCGTGTGAACAGGCACACGCCATACGGGTTACTTCCCAGAGTGCTTCCGACGTTCAATCGCCGGTTCGGGTGTCAGCGTTTAGCCCGACTACTGCCTGGCAAAACTCACGACCCCGGTGTTCATAGCTGTCAAATTGATCAAAACTGGCACAAGCCGGTGACAGCAAAACCACATCTCCGGGAACAGCTTTCCTCCTTGCTTCTGCCACAGCTTCTACCAAATTTGCCACCAATTCGCAAGGCAAAAAGTGGGTCCAATCAGCACGAATTTGCTCCCGCGCCTCTCCGAGCAAATAGGCACCTTTCACCCGTCGGGCAATTTCTGGGCCAGCCGCGAGAAAATCCAGTCCCTTGTCCTGCCCGCCCGCGATTAGCCAAATATTTTTCGAAGAATCGCCCGCCGGCATTGCTTGTAACGCACTACACAAGGCATGGACATTGGTGGCTTTAGAGTCGTTCACAAAACGCACGCCTCCAATTTCGGCCACAAATTCGCAGCGATGCGGGCCGGCGTGGCTGCTGCTTAATGCGGCTTTAATTTCGTCCACGGATATTTTCTGGCAATACCCCACCGCGAGCGCGGCCATCAAATTTTCAGCATTGTGCAGGCCGTCGATCGCGCACTCATCAAGGTCGAGCAACGGGCGAGTCCATCCGGGCAACCGACTCACAATCAAGCTGCGGTCCACGTGCAAATCGGCGGCGGTATCGGTCGCGCTGAAGGTGATGATTTTGGAGGGGGGGGATAGATCGAGCTTTTCTAATTCGCGCAGAGCTTCGAGTTGAACAATCGCGTGGTCGATTGGCTTTTGGTTTTCAAACAAACGCGCTTTTGCGCGGATGTAATTATCCATCGAACCATGCCGGTCAAGATGGTCCGGGGCGAGATTGAGCAGCACCCCAATGGCGGGGCGAAAGTCAGCAATGGTTTCAAGCTGAAAGGAACTCACCTCGAGCGTCACCGCATCAAGTTCACGTGTTTGGCTCACCACCGCGCAAAGTGGCGTGCCAATATTACCGGCGGCGATCGTGCGGCGCTGTGCTTGACCGAGTAGTGAGGCGATCCATTCGGTGGTGGTGGTTTTGCCGTTGGTGCCGGTGATGGCAATGGCGGGGCATTCGGTGAACCGCCAGCCCAGTTCCAATTCACCCCAAATTTGCACGCCGCGCGAACGAAGGTTGGCGACCATCGGCAAATCAGAGCGCACCCCCGGGCTGATCACGGCGAGATCAAAAGCACCCGAAATCTCATCCACGCCAAGCCGGCAAGTTGCTCCTTTATCGGTGAGGGCAGCCGCGGTTTGCTGCAGCGCGCTCGTGTCCGTGTTATCGAAAGCGGTGACGGTTGTCCCTTGTTGCAGCAATTGCTCTGCCGCAGACACGCCGCTGCGGCCAAGGCCGATGACGCACACGTTTTTCCCTGCCCAATCCATTGGTCAGCGGAGTTTCAGCGTAGCGAGTGCAAGCACGGCAAACAAAATGCCAAGGATGTAAAAGCGAACCACTACTTGATTTTCGTGCCAGCCTTTTTCTTGAAAATGATGGTGCAGCGGAGCTTTCAGAAATATGCGGCGCCCTTCTCCCGTTCGGATACGCGTCCATTTGAACCAGCCGCGTTGGAGAATAACCGAAACCGCTTCGAGCACGAAAATGCCCCCGGCAATAACCAGCACCCAAGGTTGGTGAATCAGCACGGCCATAATGCCAAGCGAACCGCCCAGTGCCAGTGAACCAGTGTCGCCCATGAACACGCGGGCGGGGAAACAGTTGAACCACAAAAATCCAAGACACGCGCCCATCATTCCTGCGCACACCACCGAAAGTTCGCCCGCGCCGGACACCGCCGGCACGTATAATTCCGCGGCAAATTTTGCGTGACCGGCGATATAGGTGAACACATAAAACACCATCGACACAATCAGCACGCTGCCCACCGCAAGCCCATCAAGACCGTCGGTGAAGTTCACCGCATTCGAGCTGCCCATAATCGCACACACAGTAATGAGCAAGCCCACTCCCGCTGCCCACGAAAACACCATCGTGGCTGAAGGGCCCGATAGAATCGGATCCTTCAGAAATGGCACCATCACATTAGTGATGAGAAGGCGCGTTTCCTCCAGCCGCCACAGATACACGGCGATGGTTGCACTGAGAATAAACT
>Ga0302133_10002353_pt1 | contig 11620 bp, 7 predicted proteins | sample CB9_331_MG_FD_203121 | JGI IMG/M metagenome (GOLD analysis project Ga0302133, IMG submission 203121) | Marine microbial communities from Western Arctic Ocean, Canada - CB9_33.1 | ecosystem: Environmental > Aquatic > Marine > Oceanic | place: Canada: Western Arctic Ocean | collected 2017-09-19 | reverse complement strand
ACGGATCTCCTGCTCATGGCGTAACACAAGGATGTCAGACCTGGTCTGAACCACGCCATGTATCAAGCCAGCCGACAACGGCACGCAGACGTCCCACAGACCCGTGCTGGCAACAGCCGAACCAGTGACTGCCGCCGTTCAGAGAGCGTACATCCTTCCACTGAAACCCCACAGACAGTTCAGCACGAGAACAGGATAGACAATGGCAAGCGAGAACACAGAGATGGCTGAACAGAGCACTGTCGACGAACAAGAGACGGCGATGATCGAGTCAGCTGGGCTGAGCAAGTTCTACGGAAAGTTCGTAGCCTGCCAGGATGTGTCCTTCAAGATCCACAAGGGAGAAGTGGTTGCTTTCCTGGGTCCCAATGGGGCTGGCAAGAGTACCACCATGAAGATGCTGACCGGCTATATCTCGCCCTCCGAAGGGACAGCCAGGATTGCCGGCCACGACATGACGACTCACCGGCTCGAAGGATCGAAGAAGCTGGGTTACCTGCCGGAAAACGGCCCGCTCTACCCGGACATGACTCCCAATTCCCTGCTCCGATTTTTCGGTGAAACACGCGGCATGAGCAAGTCGGTTATTGAGGAACGGGTCGAGGCGGTCGTCAGCCTCTGTAACCTGCAGTCCGTGTTACACAAGCCAGTTGCCAAGCTCTCGCGTGGCTTTCGCCAGCGCTGCGGCATGGCCCAGGCGCTGCTGCACGAACCTGAAGTCCTGATCATGGATGAACCGACCTCGGGCCTGGACCCTAACCAGATCCAGGAGGTGCGGGAAACAATGCAGCGACTCGGGAAGGACCGCACGATCCTGCTGTCGACCCATATTTTGCAGGAAGTCACCGCAGTGGCCAGTCGCGTGATCATGATCAACGAGGGGCAACTGGTTTATGATGGCCCAATTGATGCGATCTCGGAAAGTGACGAATCGCTGGATGACGCCTTCCGACGACTGACAGCGCTGAACACGACATCCTGAGTCGACAGTCCCATAACAACTTTCTCTCCCAGCACAACTTTTACCTCCCAGGTCACAGGCAGAAAAGAAAATGGACACCTCGAGCAATATCTTCACAGCTATCCTGCAGCTGGTTTTTCGCAACCTGCCAATCATCATCCTGCTGCTGGCCAGCGTGCTACCGCTGGCTTATCTGCGACGATCCACATTTTCGATCATCAAGCGTAACTTTATCGGTTACTTCAGTAACCCGATTGGGTATGTGTTCCTCTGCGTGTTCGTGCTGCTGACATCACTGGCAACCTTCTGGCCGCACGGTTTCTTCAACGCCAACCTGGCCAACCTGAACCAGTTGAACAACTACCTGCCGCTCATCATGCTGGTCTTTGTTCCCGCTATCACGATGGGAATCTGGTCCGACGAGCGCCGCAACGGTACGGACGAACTGCTACTGACATTGCCGACCCAGGACCTGGACATTGTGCTCGGCAAGTACGTGGCGGCGGCGCTGGTCTTCACCGTCTCGCTGCTGTTCTCCGAGATATCCAACTTCTGGATGCTGGCATCGCTGGCAACCGACGCCGAGGGAGCGGTCCACCTGGATGTGGGCCTGCTGGCCACGAATTACTTCGGTTACTGGATGATCGGCCTGGCGATGCTTGCGATCGGTATGGTCGCCTCTTTCCTGACCAGCAACCCAACGATTGCTTTCGTGTTCGGGATGGCCTTCAATGCCCCGCTGGCGCTGCTTGACCGGATCGACGTGATCGTGCCGGATGCAACCCAGGCCCAGGGCATCGCCTCCTGGGGTATCGCCGCCCACTTTGAGGACTTCCGCCGGGGCGTGGTGAGTCTCTCCTCGATCAGCTACTTCGCCATGCTGATCGCGATCGGACTGTATATCAGCATGGTGATGATCGGCCGCCGGCACTGGGTGAGTGGCACACGCGGCCCCACGATGGGTATTCACTTCCTGGCCCGTGCCATCCTGATGGTCGTGATCGCTGCCAGCGCCTCGATCACCTTTCAGTACAATGATTTCATTCGAGCTGACATGACGATGGGCAAGATCAGCTCGCTCTCCAGTCGATCACTGGACCTGGTGCGTGGCCTGAAAACCGAAGACGACATCGTCATTCGGGCTTACATCGGCGAGCAGGTTCCCAAGGCATACGTGCGAACGCGATTGGAGCTGATCTCCATGCTGCGTGAGTTTGCAGCCAGCTCCAGTAAAATTCGATTACAGATTTTTGACCAGCTGCAACCCTTCTCCAAGGAGGTTGAGGTCGCTGAACAGCGCTACGGTATCCGTCCCCAGATGGTCCGCGTGCGCGAAAACGAAAAGATGACCGACCAGGATGTGATTCTTGGCGCCGCCTTCCAGTGCGGTCTGCAGCAAGTCGTGGTCCCCTTCTTCGACTATGGCATCCCGGTGGAATATGAGCTGGCTCGGTCAATCTCTACGGTGGCCGAAAACCAGCGCAAGACGATTGGCGTGATCAGCACCGATGCCCGCATCGAGGGTGGCTTTATCATGACCGGCCAGCAACCGCAGAACATTCCCCGCCAGGCATTGTTTACCGAACTGGAAAAACAGTACGACATTGAGACCGTCACACTGGCTGAGGAAATTGACCCCGCGCAGTACTCGATGCTGCTGGCAGTTCAGCCCTCCTCACTCAGCCCCGAACAGCTGCCCGTGCTAATGCGGGCTATCGAGGCTGGCGTGCCAACGGCCATTTTCGAGGATCCCGTCCCCGAGTTCATGGGATGGGTGCCGGGAACTCGCCAACCCAAACCGTCGCCTGGTGGTATGCCCGGGATGGGAGGGATGGGAGGACCAGCCCCTGCGCCGAAATGCGACATCGATCAGCTCTGGAATCTGCTCGAGCTGGAAATACCGCACCAGGCAAAAGACCCCAACGAACGGGAAGATCCCCGCATGGCAATGATGCCAGGCATGGGTGGATTGGACGGCCCCCAGCCAGTCGTCGCCTGGCAGAACGACAATCCCTATCCCATTCTTGAGCTGCAGGGAATTCCCAAAGCCTGGGTTTTCGCACCCTCCTCCAGCCTCAATGACAAGCACGTTATCAGCTCCGGCCTGAAGGAGATCTTCTTCCCCGTGCCAGGAACCATCCGACACAAGACGACCGGGCGGCTGACCTTCACGCCGCTGGTCGAGACAACCAAGGATTCCGGCGTGATGCGTTCCAGCAATTACCAGCTGGCACGTCGAACCGGCAGCGAACAGGCGATGGTGCTTGCCCAGGGTGAAATCGAAAACGCTGCCCAGACGCTGGCAGCCCTGATTGAAAGCCGTGTCGCCGAGGCCAAGGATGAGGACGACAAGGACGAGCAGGGAGACGAGGAGACGGCCGACGAGACTCGATCAATCAAGGTCATTTATGTGGCCGATATCGACCTCATGAGTACGCCCATCTTTGGCATTCGAGCACGACCCGATGAATTCCAGGATATTACCTGGCAATTCGAGAATGTTACCTTCCTGCTGAATATCATCGATGAACTGGCCAGCGAGGATCGCTTCATCGAAATCCGCAAGCGGCGGCCGCGACACAGCACGCTGGTGGCGGTTGCTGCCCAGACCGAGAATGAGCGGAAGCGGGAGTACGAGGAGTCTCGCAAGCTGCGTGAAGCGCAGGACGAGGCTATCAGCAACTACACCAGGGAAACCGAAGAAGAAGACCAGCTGACGACCGAGGAGATTACCATCCTGGAAGATCAGCTGAATACACTTCGTGATCCCAGCAATTCTGAAGATGTCGATGTGGCCGCGATTCGCGCTCTGGCAATCGAAATCCAGCTCAAGCAACTACGGCAGCGAACTCGCCAGGTCGAACGATCTCGCGGCCTGACAATTGAGCAGGAGCGGATCGATGCCGATACCGAACGACAACTCGGTCGCATCCAGACCGATTCGCAAGAGAAGATCGATTCGATCCACAAGCAATACAAGTTGACCGCGGTCATTCTTCCACCCATCTTGCCGCTCCTGATTGGCATGTTTGTCTTCTTTGTGCGCCGAGTCAGGGAACGCGAAGGTGTCGCAATTACCCGCTTGCGATAAGCTACAGACCCATTCACAACCACTGGTTGACGAGGAATTGTTCCCAATGAACGAAAACACCCGCACTGGGATTTTTGCCGGACTTGCAGTCGTGATTGTCGCCGCCGCTTTTATCACCAAACCATCGGACCTCGATGTGCGGTTGGATGATATGGAAGGCGCTGCGTTGTTCGAAGAGTTCACGGACGCCGCTGCGGCAGGCCGATTGGAAATCGTCACTTACAACGAGAAGCTCGGCAAGCTGCGGCCCTTTGAAGTCAAGCGACAGAGTTCCGGTCAGTGGATTATTCCACCCAGCGAATACCCGGCAGATAACCAGCAACAGCTGGCCGATGTCCTGACCAGCATGATTGGCCTGAAAGTGGTCGGCGTGCATAGTGAGGCAGTCAGTGATCACCAGGAATGCCGTGTGATTGAACCCGATATCGATGAACTCAGCACCGCGACTGAGGGTGTCGGCACACTGGTTCGAGTCTGGGACGATTCCAATAGCGAACTGGCCGGGCTGATTATCGGCGATGAAGTGCCGGGCCAGGAAGGACTGCGTTATACCCGCCTGCCTGGTAACAACGTGATCTACGTTGTCCGCCTTGATACGACCAAGCTCAAGACCGACTTTACCGACTGGATCGATACCGATCTACTCGACCTGGCCTCGTTTGATATTCGCAAAGTTCTGCTCAAGGACTATGCCATTATCCCGGGACAGCAGGGATTGCGACTGCAGCAAAAATCGGATATCCATCTGCGCTGGGATGCTGATGAGAGCAACTGGGTGCTGGACAGCATGATTGAATACAAGGGTGATGAGCAGACACCGACCGAGTTAGGACTGCTGGAAGACGAGGAGTTGAATGCCCAGTCGCTGAACGACCTCAAGTTTGCCCTGGATGATTTGAAAATCGACAGCGTGGAACGGAAGCCCGAGGGTCTCGGCGCCGACCTGGCTGTGGAAGCGGACCTGGCTACCAATCCAGATGGAATTCGCTCACTGCAACAACTCGGTTTCTTCCCGGTCGCACGCAGTGAAGGTGAGAATTTTGAGTTGCTTTCCGCCAACGGCGAAATGCACATCTCATTACAGAATGGCGTGCAGTACGTGCTGCGTTTTGGCGAAATCGTCGGTGATATCTCCGCCGATGCCGATGATATCCAGCGATACATGGTCGTCACCGCTCGACTGGATGAATCCATGCTGGTACCTCCAAGCCTGGACCCTCCACCACCCGCTGAGGACGCTCCCGCCGAGGAACCCGCTGACGAACCACCCGCAGATGGTGACAAACCAGCAGATGAAGGCGATACGCCGGCAGATGAGGGTGATAAACCTGCCAGCGATAAGCCGGCCGAAGCTGACGATAACGGCTGCCAGGATGAACCCGCTGAAGAACCCGCTGAAGAACCCGCTGAAGAACCCGCTGAAGAACCCGCTGAGAACAGTACGGACGACGAACCGGCTACCGAAGAGGGTGACGATGAGCCAAGCGACGTGGATGCGGCAGCTGAAGCAGAAAAAGCTCGCCAGGCAGAATTCGAAATGCAACTGGCTGAACACGGGCAGAAACGGAATGACGCCATTCAGCGTGTGCAGGTGCTGAATGAACGCTTCGCCGAATGGTACTACCTGATCAGCGAGGAAACCTACAACAAGCTGCGACTGGGGATCAGCGACATTGTCAAAGCGAAAGAAGACAGTGACGGTGGCCTCGGTAATTTCCGCGACCTCGAAAGTTCTGGCCTGCTACCGCCGCCTCCAGGTCTGCCTCAACCGTAATCAAGCGGGCCAGGGGTCAGGAACAACCTCGCTCAATTTCTGGACAGCTCGACACAGCAAAGCGCAGCAGGATTGTGTGGTGAATCGGAGCTCCTTACAGCTCCTCGCCCAGTTCACGCAGCAGCGAGAATTCGAAGATGCCTGTGTCATGACCATCGCTAAAGGCGATCGTGTACGCATAGCTGCCGACCGGCTGCATGCCGGCCACTCGCAGCGGCTGTGCCTCCTCGAGACTGATCACTGGCAATCCCCCTGTGAGATCCGTCGGCACTTCCGCTCGCTTTTCACGGCAGGTTGCGCAGGGACAGCTGTCCCGTAACTGCTGGATAGAATAGCTGCGTCGCTGACCGTCGCTCCAGTGAATCTCAAGCGTCTCGTCATCGCTGCGTTGAATATCTGTGGGATAATAGTCCATCGACTCACTCATTTATCCATTCTCGCCAGTTCGGCCAGCAGGCGATCGACTTCGTCGGCCGTGTTGTAATGTACCATCCCAACCCGCAACATCCCCTCGGGCTCCAGGCCCAGAGATTCGGTGAGCAAGAGGGCATAGTAGTTTCCATGCCAGCTAAAAATCCCCTGCTCACCCAGTCGACGGGCCAACTCACTGGTCGCAATCTCCCGATGGGTAATCGCGACCGTGGGAACTCGCTCGTCCATTCGCTGCAGGTCGGTAATACCGTGCACCGAATAATTCTCCATCTCCGCCAGGCCGCTTAATAGCTGTACCGTCAGTTGCTGCTCATAGGGTTCGATCGCGGCGAACGCTATTTCCAGTGCGGCCCTGCGGTCCAGTCCGTCCTGACCGTCAAGTTGTCGGCCTGTATCGGCCAGGTAGTCAACCGCCGCCAGGGCTCCGGCAATACAGGCATGGTTCTGTGTACCGGTCATCCACTTGTCCGGCAACTGGTTCGACGCCGGCCGCACCTTGTAGGCCTGCAGCGATTCCAGTAACTCACGACGACCCCAGAGAATGCCAATATGCGGCCCAAAGAACTTGTAGGCAGAACAGGCCAGGAAGTCACAGTCCAACTCAGCCACATCGATCAACTGGTGCGGCGCATGATGCACTGCATCCAGAAAGACCAGTGAGCCGACATCGTGAGCCCAGCTGCAGATCTGTCTGACAGGGTTGATTGTACCGGAGCCATTCGAGCTGCATCCGACCGCCACCATCCGTGTCCGGGAACTCAACTTGGACTGAAAATCTTCCAGGTCCAGTGTGCAGTCTTCGCTGTGGATATCCACGTAATGGACGGTGGCTCCGGCATCACGAGCAGCAAGTACCCAGGGAGCCACGTTGGCATCGTGGTCCAGCCGGGTGACGATCACCTCGTCGCCCTGGTTCCATGTTTTTCCCAGCGCACGAGAGAGGGAAAATGTCAGCGTTGTCATATTGGGACCAAAGATCGTCTCGCCCGGATCGTCCACTCCCAGCAGGTCAGCAAAAGCCTGGTGTGCTTCGGCCAGCATCTCGTCGCTCTCGCGACTGGTAGCAAACAACCCCTGGTGATTGGCATTGCGATTACCGAGGTACTGGCTGATTGCATCAATCACTGTCTGGGGAACCTGGGTTCCGGCAGGGCCATCGAGGTAGACAACTGGTCGGCCATTCTCCTCACGTCTGAGGGCGGGAAACTGGTCCCGGCAGATCCCGCTAAACAACTCACTCATCGCCAGGTCCTTCTTTCTAACCGCGTTGATCCACAAATCGCTGTGCCTTGGCTTCAAACCGCGGCAAGCTGTCTGCCGCCACTGTACTGACATCGATGCGCAGTCCCAGCCTCAATTGCAACTCAGCTGCTACGTCGTCCGCGATCTCGCAGGGCTCTTCCAGTTCAACCCGCAGCTGGTCCATTTCACCTTCACGGGTGGCGGTGATCCGGTACTCCCCAACCGCCGAAAATGACCGCAGGATCTCCTCCATGGTACCAGGGAAGATATTCACACCACGGATCACCAGCATATCGTCAGCTCGTCCCAGCACACCTCCTTCGAGCAAGACGAACTGGCTTGCTGAATCATGCGTCCAGCGCGGACGGACTCGATCCCCTGTCTTGTAACGGATCAGCGGACAGCCGCTGCGTCCCAACGGAGTTAATATCAATTCGCTCAGCTCTCCGTCGGCCGCCGGCTCTCCGCTCTGGACCGAGACAAACTCGGCAATAAACTCCGATTCGATCACGTGCAGTCCTGTCTGCTGCGGATCGGCATAGCCCCAGGGACCGACTTCAGTCGCACCGGCATGGTCAATGACCCTAGCACCCCAGGCTTGTTCAATCCGTGCTCTGACAGCAGGCAAACTGCCGCCAGGTTCACCAGCCACGACGATCCGGGAGACGGATCCGCTGGCCAGGTCACGTTGTTGCTGGCTGGCCACATCGGCCAGTCGCAGGGCATAGGTGGGTGTGGTGAAGATGACGGTCGCCCCGATCTCGTCGATCAGGCGCAGTCGCGCCTCGCTGCTGAGTCCCCCGGACGGGATCGACATCGCTCCTCGCTGCAGCACGGCCTCGTGAGCCGTCCAGAAACCGATAAAGGGACCGAAGGAGAATGCCATCATGGCCCGGTCGGAGGGCGTCAGCTCGACTGCGTCCAGCACGAACTGCCAGGTATCCAGCCACCATTGCCAGTCGACCGTGGTGTCCATGATCACCAGCGGCTGGCCATGTGTGCCGGAAGTCCGGTGAAGTCGGGCATACCTTTCGGTTGGGTAGGTATGATTGGCAGACCGTGCGGAGTCCGCTTCGGTCGGCACCAGCTCCGATTTGGTCGTCAGCGGCAGCGAGCCGAGTTGGTCGAGTGAGCTGAGTGGCAGCTGCAGTCCGGCCAGCTTGTCGGCATAAAACTGGTTGGTCGGCAGGATCTCATCGAGCAGCTGGTTGAGGCGGTCGAGTTGCCAGCCGCGCAGGGCCTGCCGCGGCATTTTCTCCTGCTCTCGTCGCCGATCGGCTTGACTGTCGACCATCACCGCATGATACGAGTTGCCGCGTCCGCTCGCTATGCGTCCCCGTCAGCCGCCGCTTCAGCAGGTTGCTGCTTTTGAAAGTCCTGGCCCCCGGAGACTGCCATACGAACCAGCACCACGCCAAAACTCATCAGGATCGCTCCCAGGTAAAGCGGCCCCACCGCCAGCACGTGGTAAAGCGGCATACCGACCAGCGGGCCGACGATTCGGGAGAGCGCCCCCACGCTGTCTCCCAGGCCCAGCACGGTGCCTTGCTGTGTCGGGTCCGTACGACGGGAAATCAGTGAATTCAGCGCCGGCCGCATGCAGGAAAAACCACAGACAATCACCGCCAGGCCGATGAACAGGACGCTGCCCGGCGTTGCCTGTTTGTCATGCAGCAATGCCAGCATCAGGAAACCGCCGATCATGACCAGCGAGCCGGCGGTAGCCAATGAAGCTTCGCTGACGCGCTTGGCAATTCGCCGCACAAAGCCAGCCTGCACGATGAACAGCACGAGTCCAATAAAAGTGAAAACCGGCAAGAGCTGTTTTGTCGTGTAAGCATGTTCCTCCTTGAGGAACAGCGAGAGAATCACTTCCAGGGTGGCAAAGCAAAAGACGTACAGGAACGAGGTCAGCAGCAGCAGGCCGATGGATGGAATTGCCAGTGCCTGCTTCCAGGCCTGGAAGTCGATAATCTTTCGACCACCGGACGTGCTATCCGGCTTGAGTGATTCGGGCAATCGAAAGATGGCCAGCAGCAGGGCTACTGCCGAGAGCATCGCTGCTGCGTAACCAGGCCAGGGGCTCATCGCCTGGTCGCCTTCCGGCAGTGCCAGCAATCCAAACAGCGGTCCGAAGGTAAACCCCAAGCCGAAGGCTGCTCCGATGATCGCCATCCCGGAGGCGCGTCTTTCTGGCGGAGTTACATCGGCGATGTAGGCGCGAGCGGTGGTAATCGTGGCCCCGAAAATTCCTGCCCCGATGCGCGAGACAAACAACAGGACGAGGCTCTGCTGCTGGGCCGCCAGGCCAAACATTGCATAGAAGATGATCGATCCCGTCAGACCGACCATGATGATTGGCCGCCGGCCGACACGATCAGAGAGCCGGCCCCAGATGGGGGCAAAGAACAGCTGCATGATCGAGTAACTCGCCATCAGCAAGCCGATCACGACTCCGATTTGCATTTCCGTCATGCTGCCAGCCAGCTGTTTGCCGTACAGCGGCAAGAGCGGCAGGACCATGCCGAATCCCAGCAGGTCAATGAAGACGGTCAGGAAAATGACAAGCAGGGCGGATTTACGCATTTCTTCTTCTGCCTGGGATCCCAAGAGAGTTAGCAGCTACAGATTAGAGGTTATCGATTGGGTGTCATAGATCAGCTCGTGCGGGCTTCCAGCCGCCGCCACCTGGAGTTCGGATTGTCAGGCGATCACCGGCGACAACGTCAATCCGTGCCCGGCCAGCCAACTCCTCGGTCGTCCCGTCGGCTCGCCTAAGCTGATTCTCCCCCACCTGGCCCGCCTCGCCACCCGCCAGCCCGAATGGTGGATAGTCCCCGCGCCGCTGCGAGAGGATACTCACCTGCAGTGGCTCAAGAAACTCGATACAGCGCACCGCGCCGTCGCCGCCCGCATGCCGCCCTGCTCCACCCGAGCCGCGACGTAGCGAGAACTCAATCAAGCGGACCGGGTATCGCTGCTCCAGTACCTCCGGGTCGGTGATCCGGGTATTGGTCATGTGCGTGTGAACCGCGGACTGGCCGGCTGCTGTCGGCGTCGCACCCGCTCCACCGCAGATTGTCTCGTAGTAACCGAACTGGTCATTTCCAAACAGCAGGTTGTTCATCGTCCCCTGGCTGGCGGCAGCCAGCCCCAGCGCCCCGAGCAGGACGTCCACAACCCGCTGGGACGTCTCCACATTACCTCCGGCAACCGCCGGACAGCTGGCTGGATCATCGTTCCCCTCCGGGGCCAAGAGTCCGGCCGGAATCTTGAGCGTGAGGGGAGTCAGCACACCCTGATTAAGTGGAATGTCTTCATCAATCAAGCAGCGCATGACGTACATCACTGCCGCCTGGACAATGGCCCGATTGGCATTCAGGTTGCCAGCCAGCTGCCCTGCCGTGCCAGAAAAATCGACTTCCGCCTCGTCTCCGCGGATGGTGATGTTGACCGCAATCCGGGCTCCATCGTCAAGAAAGTCCTCAAATGGGTACTCTCCATCATCAAGTTGGTCCAGCGCAGCCCTCATTTTTGTCTCGGCAGCCAACTGGATCTGCTGCATGTAGAACAGCACCTGCTGCCGGCCGTGGCTGTCAATCAGTTCGCAGATATCGTGCTGACCCTGGTGATTGGCAGCTACCTGGGCTCGCAGGTCTGCCATGTTATCTTCCACGTTGCGCGTCGGATAAGGTCCGCTCAGCAACAACTCTCGCAACTCATCTCCCCGCCACTGGCCCTGCTGGAGCATCATTCGGTTTCGGATCAAGACCCCTTCCTCGCCAAGATTCTGAGAAAACGGCGGCATCGAGCCCGGCGAAATTCCACCGATTTCTGCATGGTGGGCGCGGCTGGCCGTGAACAGCATCAAGACGGGCGACTGGTCAGGCTGCTGGTCAAAAACTGGTGTCACGACAGTTATATCGGGCAGATGAGAACCGCCACGGTAGGGATCGTTGCTGACAAACACATCGCCCGGCCGCATATCGGGATAGTCTGCCAGGATCGATCGCACCGTCTCGCCCATGGCACCCAGGTGAACTGGGATATGAGGAGCGTTGACGACCAGGTCCCCAGTCGCGGTGAACAAGGCGCAGCTGAAATCGAGTCGTTCCTTGAC
>Ga0302133_10002351_pt1 | contig 11626 bp, 11 predicted proteins | sample CB9_331_MG_FD_203121 | JGI IMG/M metagenome (GOLD analysis project Ga0302133, IMG submission 203121) | Marine microbial communities from Western Arctic Ocean, Canada - CB9_33.1 | ecosystem: Environmental > Aquatic > Marine > Oceanic | place: Canada: Western Arctic Ocean | collected 2017-09-19 | reverse complement strand
CCGCGGGCGCGGGCGTCTGGCGTCACGCTCGACGACGTGATGCGGTTTGCTACTGCTGGGCGCGGCTGAGCTCGTCCTTGATGATCTCCTCGAACGTCTCGAACGGCGCGGCGCCCATCACGGCCCGACCGTTGATGAAGACGGTCGGCGTCGAAGACACCCCAAACTGCTGACCCTCCTCCAGGTCCTGAGTGACCCGGTCGGCGAATCGACCACTGTCCAGACAGGTGTCGAACGCGGTCTGGTCCATACCCAGCTCGCCCGCGTGCCGTTTCAGGTCATCGACCCCAAGCTCGTCCTGCTTCGCGAACATCGTGTCGTGCAGCTCCCAGAATTTCCCCTGGTCGTGAGCGCAGTGTCCGGCCTCCGCCGCCTTGAACGCCTGCGCGTGGTTCGGGAGCGGGTAGTCCTTGAACACCAGACGAATGTCACTGCCATACGCCGTTTTCAGCGCTTCGAGGGTCTCGGTCAACCGCTGGCAGAACGGGCACTGGAAATCAGAGAACTCGATGATCTCGATCGCGGCGCTTGCCGACCCGAACACCGGGTCGTCCGGCGCGATCGGCACGGCCGTCCGTGGCGGTTCGAGGCTGACGCGCACGTCGCTGGCAGCCGCCCTGAGCTCGGCCATGTAGGCGCGTCGCGCCTGTACCGGGCGCTGCCCGTCCAGAAACGCCCGGATCTCCGGCTTCATCTGCTCGAGCGTCCGCCCACCGAATGCGTTCTGGTTCTGCCCGTACAGGAGGGCGATGTCCTCATCGGTCACCGACAAGGTTCTCGACGGCAACTCCGCGACGAGCAGCTCGTCACCAGAGATTCCGCGTACCGCCGCCTCGCGTTCGATGAGAATGTCACCGATCACGAGGTCGAGCGACTGCCGACGGGTGTCGTAGAGATCCTGAAGCATCCGGATCCGAGAAGCCGCATCGTTCTGCCGCCACGCTTCATCCAGATCCGCCATCGTGAGGGTCCGGTCACCTACCTGCCCCACGACCTCGCCCGTCGACTGGGCGGGCACGGGTACCGCCGTGCAGGTCACCGAGAGCACCATGGCGCCAAGCACGGCGCCGATCCGCTGAGACATGAGCAATACCTCTCCAGGCACAGGAGACGGAGGGCCGGAATCAGGAGGCCGCCGGCAAACGAAATTTCGGCTTGCCTCACCCGACTCGTGACGAGCAAATGACTCTATCATGATTCAAACGGCGGAGCGTGACGGCCCAAGGGCCCAGTCTGCGCCCTCTGTCCTCGTATAATCCGCAACTCTCATGTCGACGCATCGCATCCGCGCCCGACCGCCACGACCGGGCAGCGACCGGCCCGCGGCTCTGACGACGGCCGCAGATGAGGTCGCCGGCTTCCTGGAGGATGCGGCGCACTTTCCCGGCGGTCACGCGGTCGCGGTGGCCTTCCCGCGCGACGAAGCCGAGCTCGCCTCGGTGTTGCGGCAGGCCCGCGCCGTCCTGCCGGTAGGCGCCCAGTCGTCGTTGACCGGCGGAGCGACACCGATGGGCGAGGTGGTGTTGAGCCTCACGCGACTCACCTCGATGACCGCGCCCAGCGCGAACCAGGTGACCGTCGAACCGGGGGTGACGCTGACGCGTCTCCGAGACCGTCTTACCGCCGACGGGAAGGCGTATCCGCCGGTGCCCACCTTCGAGGGCGCGACCGTCGGCGGCGTCGTGTCGACGAACGCGGCGGGCGCCGCGACCTTCAAATACGGCACGACCCGAGACTGGGTCCGGGGGCTGAGCGTCATGTTGGCCTGTGGCGAGCTGCTCGATCTGGAGCGCGGAGCGGTTCGCGCGGTCGACGGCCGTTTCGACATCGAGACATCGGACGGCACCTGCTCCGTGGTGGTCCCAACCTATGCGCTGCCACAGGTGCCGAAGCACTCGGCGGGGTATCACGCCGGCCCCGACATGGACCTCGTCGATCTGTTCGTCGGATCGGAAGGGACCCTGGGCGTCATCACATCGGTCACCCTGGACATCCTTCCCCGTCTCCCCGAGACCTGTCTGCTCCTGATGCCGTTCGAGGACGAGCCGCAGGCTATCGAGCTCGCCTCCAGGCTGCGCAACGCGTCGATCCAGGCCAGACAGACCGGCGACCCGAACGGGCTGGACGTGGTGGCCATCGAGCACATGGACCGCCGGTGCCTCGAACTGCTGCGCGAAGCGGGAGCCGACCGGCGGACGCGGGTGAGGGTACCGGCCACGACCGGTGTGGTGCTGCTGGCGCACGTCGAGCTCCCGCCCGGTACCACCTCGGCGCAGGTCTACGACGAGATCGGCCTCGCCGCGTCGGCAGCGGCGCCCGACACGCCGATCGTGCGGCTGTGCCGTCTGCTCGAAGCCGAACGGCTCCTCGAGACGACGGAGCTGGCCGCGCCTGGCGACCGCGCACGTGCGGCCGAGCTGCGCGCCTTTCGAGAGGCGGTCCCCGACGCGGTCAACCGCCTGGTCGGCATCGCGAAAAGCACGGTCGATGACACAATCGAGAAGACCGCTGCCGACATGATCGTGCCGTACCCCAGATTTGCCGAGAGCCTCCAGCTGTTTCGCGACGCGTTCGAGTCGCGCGGGCTCGACTATGCGATCTGGGGCCACATCTCCGACGCCAACCTCCACCCGAATCTCATTCCGCGGACGGCCGACGACGTACGCCGTGGCAAAGCGGCGATCCTCGCCTGCGGCCGTGAAGTGATCCGTCTCGGCGGCTGCCCCCTGGCCGAGCACGGTGTTGGCCGTAACCCGATCAAGCAGGCGCTGCTGCGGCTGCTCTATGGCGACGCGGGCATCGCGCAGATGCGCGCGGTCAAGCGTGCGCTCGATCCAGACGCCAAGCTCGCCCCAGGTGTCCTGTTCCCGGCTCGGGATACACGGTCAGAGGCACCGGTGTGAGGGCTGGGTTTCTTGCGCGCTGGTTGACCACCGCCGCCGCCCTGGGCGCCACCGCCTGGATGCTTCCGGGCGTGCAGGTCGACTCGCTCACGGCACTGGCCGTGTCGGCGCTGGTGCTCGGCTTCGTGAACGCGATCGTCCGGCCGGTGCTGGTCATCCTGACGCTGCCCTTCACGGTCGTCACCCTTGGACTGTTCTATTTCGTCGTCAACGGCATCGCCTTCGGCCTCGCCGCCGCGCTCGTGCCAGGGTTCAGGGTCGCGTCGTTTTTCTCTGCCGTGCTCGGCGCCGTTGTCGTCGGCCTGGTGTCCTGGTTCATCGGGGGATTGGGTGGCCGAGGCGCAAAGTCTCCGTCTCGTGCGGGCGTCGTCGAGGTGCACCGGCGCGGTGACGGGCGATGGGGCGCCTGACGACGCGGCATCGCCGACTGCGGCCCCTCAGCTCTTCACGTGACCTGCGGCGCAGGCAGCACGACCCCGGTGAGCCACAACCGGTAAGTGGTCCGTACCACTCACAGTTGGGTGTGCCGAAGACGTAGCGCGTTCGAGATGACCGAGAGTGAGCTGAGGGTCATCGCCGCGCTGGCCCACATCGGACTGATGAGGACGCCCAGGAAAGGATAGAGCACGCCGGCGGCCACCGGCACACCGATGGCGTTGTAGACGAAGGCGAGAAACAGGTTCTGCCGAATGTTGCGCATGGTGGCGCGACTGAGCCGACGTGCCTGGTGGATCGCGCGCAGGTCACCGCGAACCAGCGTGATGCCCGCGCTCTCGATCGCCACGTCGGTACCGGTCCCCATCGCAATCCCGACCGCCGCCTCGGCCAGCGCGGGGGCGTCGTTGATGCCGTCACCAGCCATCGCCACCACCTCACCGGCGGCCTGCCGCTCGGCGACGATTCGCTGTTTCTCCGCCGGCAGCACCCCGGCGACGACCTCCGTGATGCCGAGACCGGCGGCGACCGCCATCGCCGTCACTTGATTGTCTCCGGTCACCATGACGATCCGCAGCCCTTCGGCCCGCAGCTGCCGCAGCGCCTCGGCCGTGGTGCTCTTGACCGGATCCGCCACACCGAGCAACCCGACCAGCGTCCCGTCGACGGCAACGAACACCACGGTTTCGCCCTGCCGTCGGAGCTCGTCGGCGCGGGCTGACAGCGGCGACGTGTCGACGCCCCGATCCGCGAGCAGGACGGCGGTTCCCAGCAGCACCGGCCGGCCCTGCACCCGCCCGGTGACGCCGTGCCCCACCTCGGCGTGGAAGTCGTCGACCTCGGGCACCCTCAGCGCTCGCTCCGTAGCCGCCTGCATGACCGCGGCCGCCAGCGGATGCTCGCTGGCCCGCTCGAGCCCGGCGGCCACCGTCAAGAGCTCGGTCTCCGTCGTGCCGTCCACCGGGAGCACCGTGACGACGGACGGCTTCCCTTCGGTGAGGGTGCCTGTCTTGTCGACGATCAACGTATCGACCCGTTCGAGCGTTTCGAGCGCCTCGGCGTTCTTGACCAGCACACCGACACCGGCGCCCCGGCCGGTGCCGACCATGATCGCCATCGGCGTGGCGAGGCCGAGGGCGCATGGGCAGGCGATGATGAGCACGGCCACGCTGCTGAGCAGTGCCAGCGCCAGACGCGGCTCCGGGCCCCACACCGCCCAGCCGATGAACGCGAGTATCGCCACCGTCACGACCGCCGGGACAAAAAATGCCGCCAACCGATCGGCCAGCCGCTGGATCGGGGCCCGGCTACGCTGCGCGTCAGCGACCATGTTCACGATCTGCGCCAGCAACGTCTGGGCGCCAACCCGCTCGGCCCGCATCAGCAGGGTTCCGGTGCCGTTCAGGGTCCCGCCGGTGACCCGGGCACCCTCGACCTTCTCGACGGGCAGCGGTTCACCGGTCAGCATCGATTCGTCCACGGCACTGCGGCCCTCGACCACCAGACCGTCAACGGGCACCCGTTCGCCGGGGCGCACGCGTAACTGGTCGCCTGGATGGACGACGGCCAGCGGCACGTCCTCCTCGACTTCGTCGGTGACCCGCCTGGCGGTCGGAGGCGCCAGCCCCAGCAACGCGCGGAGCGCCGCGCCGGTGCGGCCGCGGGCCCGCAGCTCGAGCACCTGCCCCAGGAGTACGAGCACGATGATGACGACCGAGGTGTCGAAGTACGGCTCCACACCGCCGGCCATCCTGAACCCGTCCGGAAACAGCCCGGGTGCCACCGTCGCCGCCAGGCTGTAGAGATACGCCGAGCCGACACCCAGCCCGATCAGGGTGAACATGTTCGGGCTTCGGTTGACGACCGACGCCCAGGCCCGCTCGAAGAATGGACGGCCGGCCCACAGGACGACCGGGGTGGCAAACACCAGCTGTATCCAGTTGGACGTGGCGCGGCCGATCGCGCCGTCCACCCAGTCGCCCAGGACCATCTCGGTCATCGCAAGCGCGAACACCGGAAACCCGATGACGAGACCCAGCCAGAACCGGCGGGTCATATCGTCCAGTTCGGGGTTCGGCTGGTCGGTCGGGTCCACGGTCCTGGCCTCGAGCGCCATCCCGCATCGGGGACAGCTGCCTGGCTGGTCACGCACGACCTCCGGATGCATCGGACAGATGTACTCGACACCCGGCAGCAGGGCGTCCGCGCCCAACTCCGCCTCGAGCGCCATCCCGCACTTCGGGCAGGCGCCAGGCTTCGGCTCGCGCACCTCGGGGTCCATCGGGCAGATGAACCATGCGCCTGGGTGCGACCCGTCGTCAGGAGCATCGGGGGACACAGCGGACCCCACGTCCGGGCCGGAAGAGGCCGGGGCCAGGTACCGATCCGGGGCAGCCTGGAACTTCGTGCGGCAGCCGTCACAGCAGAAGTAGTAGGTCTGCCCGGCGTGCTCGTGAGTGATCGCGCTGCCGGTCGAAGCGACCGTCATCCCGCAGACCGGGTCCAGCGCCGTCAGAAACTGATCGGGGGCCGTCTTGAAGGCGGTCTGACAGCCGCCACAGCAGAAGTAGTAGGTCTGTCCGGCGTGGTCGTGGCTGAACCGGCTCTTGGCCGGGTCGACCCGCATGCCGCAGACCGGATCGCGTGCGCTATGCATCACTCACTTAGACGGGGCTACGCCCCGAACCCCACGCAGGCCCTCATGGGGCCCCAACGCCCCACGCCGCGCCCGCGGGGCGCGCACGTGCGCGCCCTGCCGTTTGCAACGGCTCCTTAGACGGGGCGACGCCCCGAACCCCACGCAGGCCATCATGGGGCCCCATCGCCCCACGCCGCGCCCGCGGGGCGCGCATTATCGCGCGCCCTTAGCTTCCCGCCTTCGGGCCGAGCCAGTCGTCGCGAAAGCGCTGCTGCGCCGGTGTCGGACGGCCGCCAAGCTGCTCGAGCGACCGCAGCTCCAGGAACGGATCGGCCTGCACCGCGACCCGGGTCGTCGTCATCTCGCCCCGGCGCGCATAGACGATCGTCACGCGTTGTCCACTCCGAAGGTCACCAAGCGCGTCGTCGAAGCGGTCGGCTGAAGACACATTCTGCCCGTCGATCGATATCAACACGTCGTCGCGCTCGACGCCGACCTCGTAGAGTGGAGAACCGAACGGGACCGGCTCGGTGACCCGAGCGCCCCCGCGTCCGAAACGGAGCGCGGGCGCTCCCAGCCAGGCACGGCCCGACGAGATCGGTTGGAGGACCAGCCCGGCGCGCTCGAAGAGCGGCGTGTAGTCGATCACCTCGTGCCCTTCGACATAGCGGTCGAAGAAGTCGGCGGCGAAGGTGGGGTCGTCCGTCAGATCGGCAAGAGCCGCGCGGGCGTCGGCCAGGGTATACGGCCGATCGACCACCCCCGGCGCGACACCGCCGGCGCGTCCGAACCGCTGCCACAGCAACCGCATGTAGTCGTCGAGCGTCACCCCGCTGGTCGTCTCGCCATCGGCGCCGCGTGTGCGCAACAGCAGATCCAGCCCCAGCCCGAGCGTCTCGCCCCAGGTGTAGTACGAGATGAAAAAGTTGTCCCAGTTCGTTCGGTCGATCGCACTGGCGGCGTCGGTGAACGGGGCCAGCCGGCTCATGTCGACCGCCGAGCGGAACTGTCGGCCAGGCCCCTGACGCACAGTGTTGATGGCGGTGGCGAAGCGACCGAGCGTTTCCGGCAGCTCCGCCAACCCGACGCGCTGCAGGATCAGCGCCCCGTAGTAGTTGGTAAAGCCCTCGGCCAGCCACAGTTCGCCGGATGGATTGACCTTCTCAAAGTCGAACGGCTCGAGTGTGCGTGGTCGGATCCGTTCGACGTTCCAGATATGGAAAAACTCGTGCGACACGGACCCGAGCAGCCCCTGGCGCGCGGTCCTGAGCGCGCCGGACGAGCTCAGCACTGTGCTGTTGCGATGCTCCATCGCATCGCCGCTCGCCGTCGGCAGATAGTCGGCTATGAAGGTGTACCGGCCGGTCTCGAACCGCGGGAATTCGCCAACCACGGTGACCATCTCTGTCACGATCCGCCGCACGTCCGCTGTGTACCGGTCGAGCTCGGTGTCGCTCCCCTCGTGATGCAACGCGACGCGAAACGTCGGAGTGTAGCCGGGGTCGGCCGGGTCGGCGACAGTGAAAGACCGGTCGGTGAAGCCGCTGAACTCCGCTGGGCTGTCGAGCAGGTACTGCAGGTTTGGCGCGGTGAAGGTCAGGGGATCGTCTGATGGATAGAGCTGCGTCGCCACCCGCCAGTCGCGCCCGGGCGGCGGCTCGAATCGGACGGTCGCCGGCCGCTGTTCGAGCGTGGCTCCCCACATCAAGGAGGCCGGCATGTTGAGATGCGCGTGGGTGTCGTCAATCGCGAGATAGGTCCCGTCCACACGGTCGCCGTAGACCCGGTAGGTGAACCGGACGGTACCGTCGTGACCGGCCACGTCCCACCGGGCCATCTCGGAACGCACCGGGTCGAGCCGGTTGCCGGCGCCATCGAACGCGTGCACCTCGAAGACGTTCTTCGCGAAATCGTGCCGCGCGTACCGGCCCGGCGAGGCGCTGCTCATCCGCATGCTGAGCGGCTCGGCTGGCAAGCCGTCGAGCGTCACCTCGACCTGCATCCATCGATGTCCCGGCTCGGGAAAGCTCAGGTGGTAGCGCACCGGCGCGCCGGCCGCGCTCCCGACACCGACCTGACCCTCGGTCCGTGGCACCAGCCACACGGCACAGAGGCCAAGCGCCGCGGCCACACCGGCGATGCGAAGCGCGACCGGCAAGCCGGGGCGCGTCCGGGTCGCACTCATGCGACTGACTCGAGTACCTGGGTGAGAAAGGCGTCTTCCGACACAGCACCCAGGATCTCGACGCGGTCATTGATCACCGTCTTGGGCACCCCGGTGACGCGGTACTGCCGGACGAGCTCCGGATATTCGACGGCCGCGACCGCCGCGGCGGTGATGTGCGAGCTCTCGAGCGCCACGCGATGTGCCAGGCTGACCGCCTTGGGACAGTGGGGTCAGGTGGGTGTGACGAACACCTGGATGTCGATCGGTTGCTCGACGGCCGCAATCAGCGCGCGGCTCGCATCGCTCAACCCGGAGTCACGCGAGGCCACCATCAGAATCGATTCCACGAGCGAGATCAGCTCGTGCCCGTCGGGGACGCCGTAGAACCGGATACCGGTGTCGGCGTCCCCGACCAACGCGATGGCGGGCGCCCGTTGGATGCCGTAGGCCTCGACCTGATCCGTGTCGAGCACCAGATTGAACTCCTCGACGGTGATCTGGTCCGACAGCGACGCCACGCGATCGACAATCTGCCGCGCCGGCAGACAGGTCTCGCAACCGAAGGTCTGGGTGAAGAACACGAGTCTGACCGGCGCGGTGAGACTCGCGAGCGCCGCCTCGAGATCGGCTGGTCCGCGGGGGGAGGCGTCCATCGGTCGATTATGGCAGATACGTGAGAGACGGAGGCGGAAGCCAAAGGCGCGCAGCAGGGCGTCGCTGGCTCGCCTGGCCGCGGACGCCGCCCTGGCACTCCGGTCTCCGCTACTTGAACAGATCGTCGAACGCCTGCTTGGCGCCCCCCCGCGGACCGCTGACCTGCGAATGGGTTTCACGCTCGACGGTCACCCTCGGCGCAAAGACCGCACAGTCGTTTCGCGTATCCTTGGGTGAGACCCGAGCGACAATCGGCTGCAAGCACTCGAAGCGGCTGTCGCCATCGAACGAGACGCACTGGGCGCAGGTGTGGAGCGCGGTCCCGCAGCTCGAGCAGGTCGTGTCTGGTCCGATCTCTTTCCGCAGCGTCTGTCCGCACCGCGCGCAGCGTATGACGTCGTGAAACCCGGGCATGTTCGGCGTCCGGTGCTCACGGTTGATCACGCCGCGAGGCGCGCCGTCCTTCCGCGGGGGCCGTTGCTTCTGACGCGGTTCACGGTCCCGGGTCTCGTCCTGGTAGCCGCGCTGCTGATACTTGCGATCGCTCATCGGGGACAGGCTCGGATAGCGGGTGGAATCAGCGTCGATTATACGGTCTGAGCGGCACTCGAAGGCCAATCGATTTATGATCACGAGACCTTCTCCAATGGATTACCAATGAGATCATGGTCGGCCGCAGCGCCGCGAATCAGTTCGCCGGGCTCGAGCTCGGGCAGGCGCTCCGATGGGGTGAGAACACCTGGACGGTCGTCGGTATCTTCGAGGCGGACGGCACCATTTCGGAATCGGAGATCTGGTGCGATGCCGCGGTGCTGCAACCCGCCTACCGACGCGGCAGCACCTTCCAGTCGGTGATTGCGCGGCTGGACTCGCCCGAGGCGTTCCGGCCGTTCAAAGACACGCTCACCACCGACCCCCGTCTCGATGTCAAGGTCGAGCGGGAGACTGACTACTACAGCTCGCAGTCGTCCCAGATCCGCGGCATCATCACCGGCATCGGCACGGTGATCGCCGTCTTGATGGGGATCGGAGCGGTCTTCGGCGCCATCAACACGATGTACAACGCGGTGGCCACACGTACCCGCGAGATCGCCACGCTCCGGGCGCTGGGCTTCAGGGGAAGCTCGGTGGTGGTCTCGGTGCTTGTCGAGTCGGCGCTATTGGCCGGCCTCGGCGGGCTGATTGGCGGGGCGGCGGCCTATGCCGCGTTTCACGGGTATCAGACCGCTACGATGAACTGGCAGACCTTCAGCCAGGTCGCCTTTGCGTTCACGGTCACCCCGGCGCTGCTCGTGCAAGGCGCGACCTATGCTCTGCTGATGGGGCTCATCGGCGGTCTGTTCCCGGCCATCCGCGCCGCCCGGATGCCTATCGTGACGGCACTGCGGGAACTCTAGAGGTTTCCGAGCGAGGCGGACGTCTGGCGGCGTTGCTTCCTCGGTCACAGCCCGCCTGGCTGCTCCCTCGTCGCGCCTGGCCAGACGACCGCCTCGCCCGGAAACCGCCGTATCGTTTTTCAGCCGCCTGCTAGGCATTAGCCGGGGCGTTGCCCCGAACACGCGGCGTCAGCCGAGCGCTTCGATCGCCTGGCGCACCTCGGCGTTGTCCGGCAGCGTGGGGAGGTCGTAGACCTTGGCGAACACCACCTGACCGCTCTTGTCGACGACAAAAATCGCGCGTTCCGAGATGCCCCCCTCGCGCTGGACGCCAAACGCCTCGGCAACGGCGCCGTGCGGATGAAAGTCGCTCAGCAGGTCGTAGGAGATACCGCCCAGGGCGTCGGCCCACGCGATCTTGGCCGGCACGCTGTCGACGCTGATCCCGAGCACGTGCGTGTCGTGCTCCTCGAACCACGCGTGATCGGTTTCGTAGCTCTGCATCTGCGTGGCGCAGACCGGCGTGAAGGCCAGCGGGTGAAACGCGATCACCACATGCTTCAGACCACGAAAGCTCGACAGCTTCACCTTGTCGCCGCGATGGCTGGAAAGCTCGAAGTCGGGCGCCGTTGCACCTACCTGCACGCTCATCTATGTCGCTCCTTGTGTCGCGCCCCACAGGCACGCCTTGTGTCATGCGACACGGCCCCGACGGCTGTGCCAGATGGAGGGGATTTACCGGAAACCAACGAACCGCACCTGCTCGATCAACCATTCGCCGCCGACCTCACTGAACACCATTTCGAGCTCGCGGGCTTGTAAGAGCTCACCGCCAACCTCCGGTCCAGCGGCCAGCGATGCGGTGGCGGTGGCGAGCGCGCGCCGGGTCTCGGCCTCGACGGTGACCCGCAGCTCACTGAACTCGACCGCTATCCCCCCGGCGGGCACCCGCACCGCGGCCGCCGCCAGCGCCACGGCATCATGCCCGGCCACCGGCGAGAACGGGGCACCGACATCGACAGTCGCGTCATGGGTCAGGTACGAGGTAAGACGCACCGCCCGCGCCTGCCGGATCAGCGGGGTCTCGCGGTCCTCGATGCTGACGGTCTGCGCAACTTCTTCCAACGTGTGTCTGATCCGGTCTTCATCGGTGGCGGCGCAGCCAGCCGAGACCACCGCCAGTAGAACAGTGACGACGGCCGCGACCGCGCTCACACGCCAAGGTCCCGCGACGCGCCCGCCCCGTCGCCTCACCCCGATGCTCCACCAGTGCCCCGAAGACATACCAAGATTGTCCCCGATTCACGAAACAGCCGTCGAGCCCCACCATCCGCGGCCACCGGTTCCGGTTGCGTCCTGCCGACCGGTCACGTAGGCTCCTAGGTGGTGACCGCGCGCTTTTTCGCGATTATCGCACCCGGGTGGGTGCGCCGCACCCACCCACACCCAGCCC
>Ga0302133_10002350_pt1 | contig 11627 bp, 9 predicted proteins | sample CB9_331_MG_FD_203121 | JGI IMG/M metagenome (GOLD analysis project Ga0302133, IMG submission 203121) | Marine microbial communities from Western Arctic Ocean, Canada - CB9_33.1 | ecosystem: Environmental > Aquatic > Marine > Oceanic | place: Canada: Western Arctic Ocean | collected 2017-09-19 | reverse complement strand
GGCTTCATGGGACAACACCTTTTTGGGCTATTCGATACCCCGACTATATCGCTTAACGCACCGCTTGCACCTCTAAATGCACGCCTTCGCGTTTTTGCAAGTGCCCAATGATCTCGAACAGGTTTTGGCCTGCGGATTACCGGCGGGCCCGAACATGCGCATCAGGCTTTTGGAGGACTTGTTGGTGATTGTACCAAGCTCCTCGAAGCCGAGGGTTGCGTTGATATAATCCCGCAAAACCGCCTTGCCGGTTTCGATGTCGCCGGACAGCAGGCAATCCACGCCCTCCTTCAGCAACCCCTCGCGAAACGCCGGGTCGCGCTCTATCCGCGCTTGTATGGTTTCCTTGAAATTCCGGGTCAGGACCATCCGGCCTCCGAACCAGGGCAATGGCGACCTTGGCCGCAGCCTGGGCGTTCAGATGATCAAACCAGTTGCCGAAATAGCTGCGATCATTAGCGCCGACATATTCCCTGATCTCAATCATCACTATTGGTAACATATAGGTTACCTTTTATCGCTCTACAAGTCCACGCCGAAATGTGGCTCTATTTCTCCGTCAGGCGCGGCATCAGTTCTACGAAATTGCAGGGCATGAACCGGTAATCAAGCTGGTGGACCAGAATATCGTCCCAGCCGTCGCGGCAGGCGCCGGGCGAGCCGGGCAGCGCAAACAAATAGGTGCCGCCGGCAACCCCGGCGGTCGCCCGCGACTGGATCGTCGAGGTGCCGATTTTCTCGAAACTCAGCATGCGGAACAACTCGCCGAAGCCGGCGATTTCCTTTTCCCAGACTTGGGCAAAGGCTTCCGGCGTGACGTCGCGGCCCGTGACGCCGGTGCCGCCGGTGGTGATGACCACGTCGATATCGGGATTTTCGATATATTCCGTCAGCTTGGCGGCGATAATTTCGATGTCGTCCTTGACGATCTCGCGCGCCGCCAGGATATGGCCGGCCCCGTCCAGGCGGTCGGCGAGCATGTCGCCGGAGCGGTCATCATCCAGGGTTCGGCTGTCCGATACGGTGAGCACCGCAATATTAACCGGCAGGAACGCGCGGCCCGCGCTATTCTCGGCCATCTTCGGCCACCTCGACGGCCAGCTCGCGCTCCGACGTATAATGGGGCCATTTGCCGCGGGCGACGGCATCCATGGAGGCCAGCGATTGGTTGAAGCGGATGCGGTAGATCCAATAGTTGGTCAGCACCCGTTCCACAAATATGCGGGTTTCCCGGGACGGGATGCTTTCGATAAACAGAAGCGGATCGTTATTATGCTTAACCTTGCGCGACCATTTGTTCAGATTGCCGGGCCCGCCGTTCCAGGCGGTCAGCAAGCGGAACAGATCGCCCTTGATGCGCGCATCGCCCAACAGGATATCGATATATTTCTGGCCGAGCTTGAGATTAAGTTCGGGATCGAACAGCTGGTTGCGCTGAGCGCCGCGCAAGCGCCGGTCCTTGGCAACGAAACTGGCGGTACGCGGCATGAGCTGCATCAGCCCACGGGCGCCGGCGCGGCTTTTGGCCTTCGGGTTAAAGGCCGATTCCTGGCGGATCAAAGCGAGGATCAATTCCCTGTCGATGACGCCGCCATCCTTGGCGGTCAAGGGCGGCGCCGGGTAGGCGGTGGAATCGTACAAATCCGATCCCGAATGCACCAAAAGCGAGCCCAGACGCATGGCCAATGACGGCATTTGGGCGCGGTCGGCCAAGGCCAGCATGGCGCGCGCCAGATCCGGCGAGGTGCGCCCGAACAAGGCTTTCAGCTCCACCTCGGCGCGGCGGTCTTCGCCCACCTGCAACAGCATCACGGCGCGGCGGCCGCCCGGCGCGGCGGCCAATTCGCGCAAGGCCTCGGCGGCGAGGGGCGGCGGCGCCCAATTGAAGGCGGCTTTGTCGGCCATCAAGTTGTGCGCCAACAATCCGTAAAAGGTTCTGGGATGCTTCTTGGCGGCGCGCAAATACTTGTTGAAATCCTGTGGCCGGCGCACCCTGAGACTGGTGCGCGCCGCCCAGAAGGCGCCCGCCGAGATCAGCCAGCCGCCCGCATACTCCGATTTGGAAACCGCATCGAAATGGCCGAGGGCTCTTGGGTAATCTTGCAGGCGCCAGGCAGCCAGCCCGGCGGTCCAATGAACCACGGGCAGATATTTACCGCTCCGCTGGGTTGCCTTTTCGGACCAGTCCAGCGCCCACTGGTCGCGCCCGTCGCCGTAATAGCCGGTGGCCAGACGGCCGCGCTGGCGGTCCAACTCGACCGGATGATAGAGGCGCTGGTTTTTCTTGTCGGTGATCAGCTTTTTGAAGGCCTTGGTCCAGCCCTTGCGCAGATACCAGCGGAGGCGCCTTTGAATGCCGCGAAATTCCTTGCGCTGGGCCTTGGTCAATTTTTTGCGGGGCGAATAGGTTTTGCTGGCATAGGCGGCGGCGACATATTTCCGGTTGGCTCGGACCGCTGCCGGCGGCACCGGCATTTTCCAGTTTTTGGGCCGCCGCCGGAGCGCCAATTTATAGATACGCTTGGCTTCCGGATGATCGGCATAGTCCGCCATCCAGGCTTTAAGCTCCCGGTAGCGGGACCGGTATTTGGTCGGATGCAGATAGCGCTGCGCCAAAACATGGCCCATCAGGGCGCGATCATCGATCCGTTTGATGATCTTGTCGGCGTCTTTCCATTCGCCGTTCTTTTGCACTTCGAAGACAATGCGGTAGCGGGCGGCGTCGGCCTCGTTCAGAAGCGACGGCAGGCTCGCCGACACCCAATCCTTGGGCGCCCCGGCTTTCAAGACCGCGGTCTCCAATTCAGCGCCGGTTTTTTCGGCGGCCAGAACCGGTGCGTGCACTGACAAAGCCAGAATAGCCGCGACGGCTACTCCACTGAGCAGTTCCCGTAGTTTCACTGGTAAAACCATCTATTCAGAAATTTACTTTTGTTCCCCAAGAGCCCCGAAAAATGATCGCAACCGCAACCACTTCCCTGGGGCCGATCATACGGGAAACGCAGCATCGACGCAAATCCGAAGCGCCGGATAAAGACGTCTAGGCTTCTTCCAGCTTCGCCTTGATCGCCAGAAGGTCGCGCCAGGCCTCGCGTTTGTGGGCCGGCGAGCGCAGCAGGTAGGCGGGGTGAAAAAACGGCATGGCGTCGATGGGCGCCGCAAGCTTCGGGCTCGAATAGGCGAACCACTTGCCGCGCATGCGCGTGATACCTTCGGAGCGGGCAAGCAGGGTCTTGGCCGCCGGGCCGCCGAGCGGCACCAGAATATCGGGGTCCACCAGCTCGATATGGCGCGCAACGAAGGGCAGACAGGCAGCGATCTCGTTGCTCGACGGGTTGCGGTTGCCGGGCGGCCGCCAGAAAACAATGTTGGTGATATAGACCTGCGCCCTATCCAGGCCAATGGAGGCCAGCATCAAATCCAGAAGCTGGCCGGAAACGCCGACAAAGGGCACCCCTTGTCGATCCTCGTCGGCGCCCGGCGCCTCGCCGACGAACATGATGCGGGCTTGGGGGTTGCCATCGGCGAAAACCGTGTTGGTGGCGGTCTTGCGAAGTGCGCAATCTTCGAAGCGGTCGACGGCAGCGCGCAATTCTTCGACGCTGTTCGCATTGCCGGCCAGCTTGACGGCGTTTTCGACGGCTTTTTCCGATGTGCTGGCTCCCGGTTTTTGTGTGTGTTGCGCCGGCGCGGCCCGCTTTGCCGGGCCCGGCGCCGTTTTAGGCGCGGCTATTTGCGGCACCGATATGGTCTTCAATGATTCGGCAAACCGGTCCACCGGCGCCTCGCCGATACATTCATCAATTCCGGCCTCCAGATGCCAGGCCAGGGATGCGCGCAATTGTTCGGTATCCGCCATGCGCCGATAATATCAGACCAGGCGCCAACTTGACACCTCCGGTGCGCCGGAACATGGTCTGGATTGCCTGCGAAATTGCCTAAGGAAACCGCCCATGGAACGGGAATCGATGGAATATGACGTCGTCATCGTCGGCGCCGGACCATCGGGATTGGCGGCGGCGATCCGGCTCAAGCAACTGGCTGCGGATGGGGGCCGCGATATCGGCGTCTGCATTGTCGAAAAAGGCTCCGAAGTGGGCGCCCATATCATGTCCGGCGCCATCGTCGAGACCCGCGCCCTGGATGAGCTGCTGCCAGATTGGGCGAACCTGGGCGCACCCTTGAATACGCCGGTAACCCAAGACCGGTTCCTGTTTCTGACCCAATCCGCCGCCATCCGCCTGCCGACGCCGCCGTCCATGAACAATCACGGCAATTTCGTCATCAGCCTTGGCAATCTATGCCGCTGGCTGGCGGAACAGGCCGAAGGGCTGGGCGTCGAGATTTATCCGGGCTTCGCCGCCGCCGAGGTTTTGTACGATGACGGCGGCCGGGTGAAGGGCGTCGCCACCGGCGATATGGGTATCGGCAAGGATGGCGAGCCGGGCCCGAACCACCAGCCCGGCGTCGAATTGCACGCCGCCTATACGCTGTTCGCCGAGGGCTGCCGGGGCTCCCTCACGAAGACCCTGATCGAACGGTTTGGCCTCGACAAAAATTCCGATCCGCAGACTTATGGCATCGGCATCAAGGAGCTTTGGGAGGTGGCGCCGGAAAAGCACAAACCCGGACATGTGGTCCACACCATCGGCTGGCCGCTCACCAATGATGTTTACGGCGGCTCCTTCATCTATCATCTCGAAGACAATCAGGTGGCGGTGGGGTTTGTCGTCGGCCTTGATTACGCCAATCCCTATCTCAGCCCCTTCGATGAAATGCAGCGCTTCAAGCTGCATCCCACGATCAAGCCCTTGCTGGAAGGCGGGCGGCGCGTCGCCTTTGGGGCGCGGGCGCTGATCGAGGGCGGCTTTCAATCGATCCCGGATTTGTGTTTTCCGGGCGGCGCGCTGATCGGCGATGCCGCCGGTTTCATGAACGTGGCCAAGATCAAGGGCAGCCATACGGCGATAAAGTCGGGCATGGTCGCCGCCGAGGCGGCCTTCGATGCGCTCGGCTCCGATGCGGATGTAAGGCCAGAGCTGGGCGCCTACCCTTTGAGCCTGAAACAAAGCTGGCTGTGGGCGGAGCTGAAAAAAGTGCGCAATATCCGCCCGTCGTTCCGCTGGGGCCTGTGGGCGGGGCTTGTCCTGTCGGCCATCGATACTTATCTGTTCGCCGGCCACGCGCCCTGGACTTTGCACCACCACGCCGATCACGAGACGATGCAAAAGGCCGCGGGCGCGCGCAAAATCGATTACCCGAAGCCGGACGGCGAGATTACCTTCGACAAGCCGTCTTCGGTGTATCTTTCGAACACCAACCACGAAGAAAACCAGCCGGTGCATTTGCAGCTTTTAGACCTGGATGTGCCGCTGCGCGTCAATCTGGCCGACTATGACGGGCCCGAGGTGCGTTTTTGCCCTGTCGGAGTCTATGAATTCGTCGAAGAAGATGAAAAACAGCGCCTGCAGATCAACGCCCAGAATTGTGTCCATTGCAAAACCTGCGACATCAAGGACCCGGGCCAAAACATCAACTGGGTGGTGCCCGAGGGCGGCGGCGGCCCCAATTATCCGAATATGTAGCCCGGGCGGGTGAATTTGTGCGCCGATAATTTTTTCGCAAGTTGGCGTGATCGGCGGGTTTCAAGATTGAGGAATTACTCGCCTGGCGCTAGACTGTTCCCAATCCCGCCTCATTCGGAGAAAATGTCTTGGGTTTAAACGATCGCCATAAACATATGCGCCGCCCTGCGGGGCTGATCGCCGCCGCCGCGTTACTCGGCCTGATCATCAGCGGGTTGCCTGCAATCGCCAAACCGCTGATCGTGGAACCGGCAAAGTCTGCTGCCGCCGAATCGCCTCTCGGCAGTTATCTGGCTGGCCGCCACGCCCAATATGCGCGCGACCCGGACGCCGCCATCGACTATTACCTGACCGCCCTCAAAACCTTCGCCGGCAACAAGGCCATCATGCGCCGGGTGGCGGTGCTGCTGATCACCGAGGGCCGCATCGACGAAGCCCTGGGCCTCACCAAAAGTCTCACCGATACCAAGGGCGAGGCCAGCAATCTGGCCAAGCTGCTGGCGGCGCTGGAAGATATGCGCGGCGGCCGCTTGGCCGAGGCGGAAACGGCGCTCGGCTTGCTGCCCAAGACGGGGCTCAATTTGTTTACCCGGCCGCTCTTGCGGGCCTGGGTTCTGGCCGGGCTGAAACGCTATGACGAGGCCGTGGCCGAGATCGACGCGAAAGGCGACAACAAGGCGTTCATTACCTTGTTCGGCGTTCATTCGGCGCTGATCAACGTGCTCAAGGGCGACGCACAAAAGGCCGACGCCCAATTCAAGGCGGCCATCGCCCGGCGGCGCGGACCCAATCTTCGCCTGACCCAGCTTTACGGCAATTTCCTGGAGCGCGCCGGACGCCGAGACGAGGCCCGCGCCCTTTATGACACCTATATGAAGGCGCAGCCGGCATCGACCATGCTGAGCGTTGCCTACAAACGCCTGGATGCGGGCAAAAAGCCGGACGCCGCCGTCGCCGACGCGAACGAAGGCGCCGCCGAGGCATTGTTCAGCCTAGCCGGCTCGGTGCGCCAGCAAAACTCGCGCCAGGCGCTGATCCTGTCGCAGCTCGCGCTCCGCATGAAGCCGGAATTCACCGTGGCCCGTCTGTTGATCGCCGAAACCTTGGAATCCCAGCAACGCAACGCCGACGCCATCAAAGCCTACCGGCGCATCGCCAAGGACCCGGCCTTTGCCTGGACCGCGCGCCTCCGTATCGCCGACAATTTCGATACCTTGAACAAAGTCGATGATGCCGTGCAGGAACTGCGCGCCATGGCCCGCGCCGACACCAAACGGTTTGATGCGCTGGTCCGCCTGGGCGATATTTTGCGCCGGCGCAAGCGCTACCGGGAAGCGTCGCGCGCCTATGCCGACGCCAAGGCGCGCATCCCAAACTTGCAACGCCAACACTGGTCGCTGCTTTATACCGCCGGCATCGCCAACGAGCGCATCAAGAACTGGAAGGTGGCCGAGGCCGATTTTCTGAAAGCCCTCGAATTGTCGCCGGGCCAGCCTTTCGTGCTCAACTATCTCGGCTATTCCTGGGTGGAGAACGGCAAGAACCTGGACCGGGCGCGCAAGATGATCGAAACCGCCGTCGAAAAGCGCCCCCGGGACGGCTATATCGTCGACAGCCTGGGCTGGGTTCTGTACCAGCTCGGCGATATCGACAGCGCCGTCAAGCATCTGGAACGGGCCGTCGTGCTGCGCCCGGAAGACCCGACCATCAACGACCATCTGGGCGACGTCTATTGGAAGGTGGGACGGCGCAACGAGGCCCGCTTCCAATGGGAGCGCGCCCTGGCGCTGGAACCGGAAAACGACCAGATCGGCAAAATCAAAACCAAATTGCGCAACGGCCTGAAAGACGGATGAGCAAGGCGGTCACGGTCCGGGCAACCGCCAAGATCAATCTCTATTTGCACGTGACGGCCAAGCGCGCCGACGGATTTCATACCTTGGACACGCTGATCGCCTTCGCCGCAATTGGCGATGAGATCACCGCCCGGCCCGGCGAAAATCTAGGCCTCGAAATCGATGGTCCGTTCGCCGGCGCACTGCAAACCACCGGCGATAATCTGGTCTTGAAGGCCGCCCACGCTCTCGCCGAACTTAGCGGCTGCCCCGCAAACGCTCATATCCACTTGACCAAGAATTTGCCCGTCGCTGCCGGTATCGGCGGCGGCTCGGCGGACGCGGCGGCGGCGCTCAAGGCCTTGGCGAAACTTTGGCAAATCCCCTGGGACGAGGGCGCGATGCACAAACTGGCCGCAACCCTCGGCGCCGACGTGCCCATGTGTCTGGCCGGACACACCGCTTTTGCCGGCGGCATCGGCGAGCAGCTATCCCCGGCAACCGCCCTGCCTCCTTGCGGCCTGGTGCTGGTCAATCCCGGCGTGGCCCTATCAACGCCCGAGGTTTTTGCGGCGCGCACCGGCGCCTTCTCCGAAGAGGCACGCTTCACGGAAACGCCTCGGGACGCCGCCGGACTTGCGCGCCTGCTGGCAACCCGGCGCAACGATCTGACCGATGCCGCCACCGGCTTGGCCCCGGTGATCGGCGATGTGCTGGCCGGCATTGAGGCCGGCGGCGCGCATCTGGCCCGCATGTCCGGCTCCGGCGCCACCTGCTTTGGGCTTTTCGATGATTTGAGCGCTGCGACAAACGCCGCCGATCTATTGCGAAAGGCCAAGCCCGATTGGTGGATTGCGGCAAGTATCTTGGCCAGCGGTTAGACGGTTGCCGAGGGCGGTGATGGCGTTTACATTGCGCCCGCATCACAGCGATTATGGGGCGTAGCCAAGTGGCCTAAGGCACCGGCTTTTGATGCCGGCATTCGGAGGTTCGAATCCTCCCGCCCCAGCCAAATCAATTTTGGGCCAAAATTCGCATCACTATTGACAAGCAGGCACAATTCCAACCACATTTGGATCGCTGAGCCTTGCGGGCAATTCCGACGCCTTTGTAAGGTTTCGCGAACAACCGTATTCCTGGCGGAGACAAATCCTCCCCACAAATAAGCCAGAGAAACGGGGCGAGGCATCACATTGAAAGGGAGCTATCATGTCCATCATCAGATCCAGAGGCACCGCGAAATCGGTCGCAATATCCATCGCCGTGGCCGCCGCATTCGCGGTGACACCGGTATCGGCGAAACCGATAACCTTGAAGTTAGGCCACCCATTGCCGCCCAAGACCGGCCTGCAAGTGTGGGCGAATTTTCTTAAAGCCGGGCTCGAAAAAGCCGCCCCCGGCGCCTTCGACGTCAAGATTTTTCCGACCAGCCAGCTCGGTGCGATCCCCAGAATGATCGAAGGCGCCCAGCTCGGCACCATCGAAATGGTCACCATACCGCCGGCATTTTTCTCCGGCGTCGATCAGCGCTACGGCGTGGTCACCGCGCCCGGCATCTTCGACGGCATCGCCCATGGCCAGCGCACGATGAACGATCCCGAGTTCAAGAAGGTGTACTGGCCGATCGGCGAGCGCAAAGGCCTCAAGCAGGTCGGCATGACCTGCGAGGCGCCCACCGATTACGCCTTCGTGGAGAAGATCACCAAGCTTTCCGACTTCAAGGGCCGCAAGCTTCGCGTGTTCGGCTCAAAACTGGAGATCGAGACTTTGCGCCGGGTCGGCGCCACCGGCGTGCCGATGCCTTTGTCCGAGGTCATCCCGGCGATCCAGCGCAAGGTCATCGACGGCAACAAGGCCGGCATGCCGGTGTTCGTGCCGTTCAAATATCAGACCATCGCCAAGTACGTGCTGAAGGGTAAGCAATCGATCATCTGCATCAATAAAATGGCTTCCAAATCCTGGTTCGACGGGCTGCCCTCAAACCTGCAGAAAACCCTGGTCGCTGAAGCCGGCAAGGCCGATAAAAAGATCCTCGGCTGGAACATTGCCATCATGAAGAAGTTCTATGCGATATGGCAAAAAACCGGCGGCGTATTGGTCGAATTTTCCGATGCCGACAATGCCGAGTTCCGGCGCAGACTGTCGACCGTCGGTGACGACATGTACAAGAACCTGCCGAAAGTTCTGGCCATGTACAAGCTGATGAAGTCGGTGGCCGACCGGCGGCGCGCAAAATAGATGATAGATGAATTTGGCCGGCTGCCCGGGCGGGCGGTCGGTCAGTTCATAATGCTGGGCAGGAACAGGGACAGTTCCGGGATATAGGTGACGCAGCCGAGCGCCACGATATTGATGAGGATAAACGGCACCAGACCGGGATAGATGCTCGACAAGGGCGCCCGGAATAACGCCTGGGCAACGAATATATTGAGCCCGAACGGCGGCGTGAACATACCTATGGCCAGATTGACGGTCATGATGACGCCGAAATGGATCAAATCGACGCCCACCGCGGCGACGATCGGCGCCAGCAGCGGCGTCAGCACCAGGATCGCCGAGCCGGGATCGAGCAAAGCGCCGACGATCAACAACAAGATATTGATCATCAACAGGATCATCCACGGCTCGACCTCTAGCGCCTTGATGGCGGCGGTGGCCGCTTGCGGAATACCGCTCACGGTCAACAGCCAGGAGAAGACGCCGGCGGCGGCGACGATGATCAGCACCTGCGCGGTCAGGTACATGGATTGCACCGAGACCTCCCAAATGCCCCCCCAGGTGATGTCCCGGTGGATGAACTTGGTCACGACGATGGCGTAGACGCAGGCGATACCGGCCGCCTCGGTCGGCGAAAAGATGCCGGCCAAAATGCCGCCGAGGATGATAAACGGCGTGCCGAGCGCCCAAATGCCTTCCTTGGAGGCGCGCACGAAGGCGCCGAAATCGAACTTCTGGCCCTCGCGGATGCCGCGTGAGGTGGCAAAATAATAGATGTAGGCGGCCATAAGCAAGGCCATCAGCAGCCCCGGGATGATGCCGGCGATGAACAATATGGAGACCGACTGCTCCGCCGAGGCGCCGTAGAGGATCATGGTGATCGAGGGCGGAATGACGATTGCGATAGCGCCCGATGAGGTCAGCAGCCCGGTGGAGAAGCGCTCATCGTAGCCCTTTTCGCGCAATGACGGGTACATCAGGCGGCCGACCGCCGCCACTGTCGCCGGGCTGGAGCCGGAGATGGCGCCGAAAATGGTGCAGGTGCCGACGGTGGTCAGCGGCAGGCTGCCGCGCACCCCGCCGATGATCGACATCACCCAATTGATGATGCGCGCCGAAATGCCGCCGCGGCCCATCATCTCGCCGGCAAAGATGAAGAACGGCACCGCCATCAGCGCGAACTTGTCGATGGAGCCGAACATCACCTGATGAACCGCAGCCAGCGGGATGTCCATGAAGAACAGCAGGACGATTGCCGAGGTGGCCAGCAAGATGATGAAAATCGGCAGGCCCAGCAGCAGCAGCCCCACCGGAACCATGACCATTACCCAGCCCATGGCGTGCTCCTTTGGTCTCCGGTCGCGGTCATGATTGTTCTCCCGGCGCGCCGTCGGCGGGCTCCAACGTCATATCGACGGCCACCTGTGCCAGACCGCCGGTGACGTAAATCCGAAAGCGGATCGCCACGGCAACAAACATCAAAAAGAAACCCAGCAACAAAGCGGCATGTGGAATGACCATGGGCAGCCCCATAATGACGCTGCGCTGATCGAGGCGCGCCATCAGTTCGACCACGCGCATCGATTGGGGCAGCACGAACACGCAGATCAAAAGGAAGATGGTGGTGCTGGTGAAGTTCAAAATCTCCTTCCACGGGCTCGGCAGCATGATCGAGAAGAAGTCCATCTTTAGATGGCCGCCGTCCCAGGACGCCAGCACGGCGCCGGTCAGCACGGTCCACACCATGATAAAGATCATCGCCTCCTCGGCCCAGATTATCGGCGAGAAGAACACATAGCGTCCGACCACGTTGGCGAAATTGACGGCGATGCCGACCAGGATCAGCGTCCCGAGGATCGCCTTCGGCACCGTCAGGATGGCAAAGGTCAGAAATTTCGAATAGGCGATGTCCTGCCAGTCGGCGAGGATGGGGCGCAAAACAACCTGAAAATAACAGAGCGCCGCGCAGGCCACGATCACCACGGCGGCG
>Ga0302133_10002343_pt1 | contig 11651 bp, 8 predicted proteins | sample CB9_331_MG_FD_203121 | JGI IMG/M metagenome (GOLD analysis project Ga0302133, IMG submission 203121) | Marine microbial communities from Western Arctic Ocean, Canada - CB9_33.1 | ecosystem: Environmental > Aquatic > Marine > Oceanic | place: Canada: Western Arctic Ocean | collected 2017-09-19 | reverse complement strand
CCTGCCATTCCAAATAGTCGTCCAGGTCGCTCGGTGGCCGTCCCATATCGTGTCTCCCAAGAGTGCGAAGTTTCAACACCCAAGACTACACGACCTGACAAGTATGGATTCGTCGAACGCTTACGAAGCCAACAAGATTCGGATCGAGTTTTCCCACGCCGCCGGCCTTGCTTCGCGCGACAACAAAGCCTTGAGTGAGTTCACAATTGCTACAGCCGACGGCAAGTTTGTCCCGGCAAAAGCGACGATCGACGGCAATACCGTTCTGGTTGAGGCTGACAGTATCGCCGGCCCGAGGCACGTTCGCTTCGGCTGGCACAAGACCTGCAATCCGAACCTCGTCAACAAAGCCGGCCTCCCCGCTGCACCATTTCACACTGACGGCTGGCAAGGAAGTCGTGGCGAGTGACGGGAGACGCGGTCGTGCCTGGTGGCGGCCACCAAGCAAATCTATGGCGGAACAACGCAAGCAAAACGATCGCATGGCTGATCAGTCGCAGGCCGTCGTCGAAGAAAGCCACCAACTCGCCGAAACGGCGAAAATACTGGTCGAACGCGACGCGGAGGCTCGTCGTGAATTGATCGCGGCTCAGTCGGAGATGACAACGCAGCTCAATGAGCAGCAATCGGCCATCCATACAGGTCACCAACAGCTGGAACATGACCGCCGTGAGATTGCCGAACAACGTCATCGCGATCCAATCATCGCTGCGGTGATTCAGGACTTCGGTCTTTTCATCGCATGCATGCTGCCGCTCGTTGTCGCAGTGTTCGTGATCCGGCAGATGCAATCGCAGGAACCGGATCATGCCGCAGTGGCTGAGTTGCTGGTTCTCGAACTAACCGCAGATGAACCACGGTTGTTGCCCGGTCCCATGTCTCAGCGTCATGCGTTGAATCACGACGATGAGGAGGAAGCCCAGCACGCATTGATTGCAGGTGACTCCACTGATGAAGCCGAGCCGACGCCCTGACGATTCATTCAACCATAAGGAGATCAAACCCATGAGTCACATTGTGGAAATCAAAACCGAAGTCCGAGATGCGGTTGCGATCGGTTCCGCGTGCCAGCGTCTCAAGCTGGAAGCACCAACTCAGGGAACCGCAAAGCTCTTCAGCAGCTCGGCCACCGGTGTGATCGTCAAGCTGCCCGGCTGGCGATACCCCGCTGTGTTCGACACGCATTCCGGCCAGGCCCGGTACGACAACTACGGCGGTCGCTGGGGCGAACAAGGTCAACTGGATCGCTTCCTGCAGGGGTACGCCGTCGAGAAGGCGAGACTCGAAGCTCGCAGGAAGGGCCACACCGTTACGGAGCAGTCACTGGCCGACGGCTCCATCAAGTTGACAGTTTCGGTGGGAGGTGCTGCATGAAGACCATCGAAATCGTCGTCACACCGACGGGCCAAACTCAGGTGCAGACCAAGGGCTTTACTGGCAGCGAATGCCGTCAGGCCAGTCAGTTCATTGAACAGGCTCTGGGCTCGCGAGGCTCGGAACAACTGACTGCCGAGTTCCATCAACAGGCAGGCCAGCAGCAATCCCATCAACAACGTCACTAACCAGGGGATCAAACTTGAAAATCAATACTCGTCTCTCCGAATACGTGAGAGCATGTTTTACAGGCATCTGGATCGAGTCCCACGAACACCAGGACGCCCTCACCGAAATCGCTCAGCTTTGCCTCGATCAGCAATGGCAACTGGCCACCTGGGATATTGAATCCGGTTTGAATGTGCCGGGGCAGGCTGAGCAGGATGCCAGCAGTAACGATCCGCTGGCAGCGATTCGATCAATCAACGCACTCGCCACGCCGGACGGCACGGCGATTCTGGTGCTACAGAACTTTCATCGGTTCCTGCAGTCGGCTGAAGTTGTCCAGGCACTGGCTCGGCAGATCGTGACTGGTAAACAGAACCGTACGATCGTGGTCGTACTTTCGCCGGTCGTACAGATTCCCACGGAACTGGAAAAGATGTTCGTCGTGATGGAACACGATCTGCCAAACCGACTGGAACTCGAAGCGATCGCTCGCGGTATCGCCACCGAAGACGGTGAACTGCCCGAAGACTCAGAATTTCAGACAGTCATCGACTCGGCAGCTGGTTTGACTCGCATGACCGATGCCACCTTGATCGCGGCTGATGCTTCGCTGAACTCGTTAACGCACAACGACACCGAGGAAGCCGACAAGGAAGCTGAGAGCCAAGAGCGACCTCTCGACGGAAACGCGGATGATCTGGCTCGGACATCGGGTTTGAGTTCGTCCCGGCGATCGGCGATAATGGTATCCAGAGTAGACGTTCAGACTTAGAGCCAGAAAACGAACAGGTTCCGGGTTATGCATATTCAGGTGATTCTCACTCTCTGTTTGATCGCCGTGACAGCCCAAGCGGCCGATCAACCGTCGGTCGACTATTCGCGTGACGTCAAACCGATTCTGCAGGAGCGTTGCTTCGCCTGTCACGGCGGATTGAAGCAAAAGGGGGGCTTACGGCTCGACACCGGGGAGCTGATTCGCAAAGGAGGCGAGAGCGGCGCTGCCGTGACTGTGGGCAAGATTGAAGAGAGCCCGCTGCTGGAACGGATCACGTCGGATGATGAATTCACGCGGATGCCTCCGGAAGGGGATCCACTGACGGCAAAGCAGATTGCGACAATCAAAGCGTGGATCAGCGGCGGCGCGAAATCGCCTGCCGATGAGCAGCAGGAAGCCGATCCGAAGTCACATTGGGCATTTCAACGACCCGTCCGTGCAGCAGTTCCGACGGTGAAGCGTACGGTATGGGTCCGTAATGAGATCGATGCCTTCCTCGCCGCACAGCACGAGAGTCGCGGATTGCGGCCTGTCGGCCCTGCCGAAAAACAGGTGCTGCTGCGACGCGTTTATCTTGATTTGATTGGTGTGCCGCCGTCTCGCGAAGAATTGCGAGCGTTTCTTGCTGAGGATGCGGATGACGCTTACGAGATGGTCGTCAATCGTTTGCTCGACAGTCCGCAATATGGCGAGCGGTGGGGACGGCATTGGATGGACGTCTGGCGATACAGTGACTGGTATGGTCGCCGTAAGGTCCCCGACGTGCTCAACAGCTACGCCCAGATCTGGCGTTGGCGCGACTGGATCGTGCGGTCGCTCAATGAGGACAAGGGCTACAATCGCATGGTGATGGAGATGCTGGCGGCCGACGAAATCGCACCGGGCGATGATACCAACGTTGTCGCGACCGGTTTCATCATTCGCAATTTCTACCGCTGGAATTACAACACGTGGATGAAGGACAACGTCGAGCATACCGGCAAAGCATTTCTGGGTCTGACGCTTAACTGCTGCCACTGTCACGATCACAAATACGATCCGATTGAGAACGAAGAATATTTCCGCTTCCGCGCGTTCTTCGAGCCGATTGAAATCCGGCAGGACCGCTCGCCCGGCGAGCCCGACCCGGGACTTTATCCCAAATATTCATACGGCAAATCGTACAAGCCGATTACCAGCGGGATGGTGCGGATTGTTGATGAAAAATTGGATGCCAAGACATTCGTGTATACCGGGGGCGAGGCACGCAACGTCATCAAAGGCAAGCCGCCGGTTGTGGCTGCGGTCCCGGCGATTCTCGGGGGAGATCGGTTGGAAATCGAACCGGTTAATCTGCCACCGGAAGCGTGGTACCCCGGTCTGCGGCCATTTGTGCAGCAGGAAGAAATCGCCAGGCGGGAAGCCGATCTGGCGGCCGTGAAACCGATCTACAAAAAGGCACAGGAACTGCTGGCACAGGCGGAACAGAAACTGTCTGCCGCCGAGGAACGGGCGAACCAGCAACAGAATGAACAGACGCTGGCAGCAGTAAAGACCGCCAGAACCGGTGTTGAGATAGCAAAGCTGACGATGCAGGTCGATCAAACCAACCTGGCCCGCGCGGAAGCAGAACTGGCGGCCGTCAATGCCCGCATCCATGCCGACATGGTGAAATACAAAGGGAAGGCGGGTGATCCGCAAGCGGCGGCAAAAGCGGCCAGCAAAGCCGAGCGATTGGCGACGTTGGAAACGGCCCGATTGGCGAATGCCCGCGCCGAACGGACGCTGGCGCAGGGAAAAGCCAAACCGGCCGGCGACGCGAAGCAACAGCAGGCACTCAAAGCGGCAGAGAAAGCGGTGGCGACGACCAAAGCAGCTGTCGACAATGCAGCGGCAGCATTGCCGAAGGAATCAGAGAAGTACACACTCTTCAGCCCGCAATACCACAAACAGAGTACCGGCCGACGTGCCGGATTGGCCCGTTGGCTGGGCAACCGCAACAATCCGCTCACCGCGCGAGTCGCCGTTAATCACATCTGGCTGCGACATTTCGGCCGGGCGATTGTGAAGTCGACTGCCAATTTCGGCCGCAGCGGGGATGCGCCAACGCATCCCCAACTACTCGATTGGTTGGCTGTCGAATTGATGGACAACAACTGGAGCATGAAGCATATTCATCGACTGATTGTGACCAGCAATGCGTATCGCATGAGGTCGCACGTCACCAGGAAAGATCAGCCGAATTTGAAGATCGACCAAGACAATGTCTCACTCTGGAAATTTAATTCGTCGCGTATGGAAGCAGAGATGATCCGTGATTCGATTCTGTCGGTTGCCGGCAGTCTCGACAAGACAATCGGCGGCAAAGAAATCGCTCAGGCGCAGGGATTGGTGGTTCTGCGGCGAAGCTTGTACTTCGAGCATCACGGCGAAGGACGGATGCAGTTTCTCGATCTCTTCGATGCGGCCGACCCGTGTGATTGCTACCGACGATCAACCAGTGTGCGCCCGCAACAGGCGCTGGCAATGTCCAACAGCGAATTGGTGCTGCGTGAAGGGCGCCTGCTGGCACGGCGGTTGACCGAGCAGCTTGGCCCAACTGCCGACGACACGGAGCGGGTGACAGCCGCCTTCAGGCAAGTGCTATCGCGACAGCCGACGGCGGCCGAACTGGAAGCCTCGACCCGTTTCCTGAAATCACAACGCGATTTTTTTGCTACAGCGAAGAAGGAAGAACTCGCTGCCGCCACGAAAGAAAGTAAAGTGCCGCCGGCGACCGATGTCGATCTGCGGGCCTTCGAAAACCTGGTACAGGCTCTGTTCAGCCATAACGACTTTGTGACGATACGGTGATTGGAATCCAGCAGCGACAGCGATCAGTCGCTGTCGTCGGATGATTCCCAAACGGATCAAGCCATGAATAACTCTCACTACGGTTGTGGACGAATTCGACGCCGGACTTTTCTGGCCGACATGGGGATGGGCTGCGCCGGGTTGGCGCTGGGCAGCTTGTTGCACCGCGACGGTGTTTCCAGAGCGAACGCCGCCGAGGCCTGGTCACCACCCACCGGCCAGCCGCATTTTGCGCCGAAAGCCAAAAACGTCATCTGGGTCTTTCTTTCCGGCGGCTATAGCCAGATGGAGACGTTCGATCCCAAGCCGGCTTTGACGAAGTATGGCGGAAAGACCTACGACGACACGGCATACCCCAACCCGACGAAGGATCCGTTGTTTGAGGAACGCTCGCGAGCCGTGGTCGGCGGCGACCGGCCGCACTCGAAGATCTTTCCAATGCAGGTTGGATTTCGCAAGCAGGGTGAGTCGGGTATCGAAATGACCGACTGGTGGCCGCATCTGGCGACGTGTGTTGACGACATCGCCTTTGTGCGGTCGATGTACACGACCGACAACGATCACAACGCTGAGTTTCAAATGCACCACGGCCGGCACAAACTCGATCCGCCGGAACCGGTCCTTGGCTCGTGGGTCCATTACGGACTCGGCTCACAGAACGAAAACCTCCCTTCATTTGTCTTCATCGGCAAGTATAAGGACACCCGCGTCCGCTGGGATTTCGATGCGAACTACCTGGGACCGCAACATGCAGGAGTCGAGTTGTCGCTCGACCCCAACAATCCTCTGCCATTCGGCACGCGGCCCAAAGGCGTGCTGGCAGGAGAACAGCGAAATCAGTTCCAGTTTATCAATCAACTCAACAAACTCTCGGCAGTCGAATATCCCGACGACCCGCAGGTGCAGGCCCGTATCAAGTCGTACGAATTGGCGTTCCGTATGCAGATGTCGGTTCCTGAATCGCTCAACATGGCCGAAGAGACCAAGGAAACGCAAAGCCTGTACGGGATAGATGACAAGACCACCGAAGTTTACGGCAGACGGTTGCTGGCGGCGCGGCGGATGGCGGAACGCGGCGTCAACTTCACCCTCTGCTATCTGAGCGATTACGGCGAATGGGATTCCCATTTGAATCTGCAGAAACTGCACGCACGCTCGTGCGGCCGAGTCGATAAGCCGGTCGCGGGACTGCTCAAAGACCTCAAGCGGCGGGGTTTGTGGGACGACACTCTGGTTGTCTTCTGCACTGAATTCGGCCGCACTCCGGGTGTGGAAGCCCGCGACGCCTACAAGGTCTACACCGGCCGCGATCATCATCCGCACGGGTTCACCGTCTGGTTTGCCGGCGCCGGAATTAAACAGGGCGTCGTGCATGGCCGCACCGACGAACTCGGTTTCCACGCCGTGGAGTCGCCGCACTACGTGACCGATATTCACGCCACGGTGTTGCACCTGTTGGGACTTGACCCCAAACGGCTGGACATTCCCGGCCGCAAACGATTGGCGATCGACCACGGCAAGCCGATCCGTGAGATCATGGTGTAGGATACTGGTCTTTGCGGTCACGTACCGCGAGGAGAAAGTAGAACAGAGGATTCGTCCGCGATGCTTGCCAGCCCTCAATCAATGCAGTCTATTCCTTGGTCTCGCCTAAGTGGTTCGACCGGTCGAATCGTTACGGCGTGTGAAACGATGTCCGACATCACAGCGTTCGACGATCACGCGATCCACTACGAGCAATACGGCTGACGAACGGCCATCGATCGTGTACAATGCCGGGAAGCTGATATCGATCGAACAGGCGGAAACTCACATCCATCTCGCCGAGACAGACGAACCAGTGCAGGGCTCCACCATGAGGAATGTCACGCGAATGCTTTCTGTTGGAGCAGCATGCTGTCTGATGGCCGCCTCGTGGGCCGCCGCCGGTACACCTGAGAAACTGGCAGAGCTGGCTGCTGTCATTGGCCGGCCGGTCTCGCTTGTCGTTCAACCAGCGTTGGTTCGCTTGAACGGGCCGAGGTCGATGCGGCAGCTGCTCGTCACCGGTCGTTACGCCGACGGAAGCGAACGCGACCTGACCAGCTTCTGTGATTTTCAAGTGGAAGCTACCGACGTTGTGACAGTCCAGCGTGGCGGTCTCTTGCAGCCGAACGGTAACGGACAAACGACGCTGATCGTGCGGGCCGGCGGACAGTTGGCACGCGTTCCTGTCTTCGCAGCCAACTTTGACAAACCGCGGCCGGTCAGCTTCCGCCATGACTTCATTGCCGCCTTGAATGTCGCAGGCTGCAATGCGGGGGCCTGCCATGGCATTCCCAGCGGGCGAGGTGGTTTCAAATTGAGCCTGCGAGGCTATCAACCGGCTGCCGACTATCTCGAACTGACACACGCAGCCCTCGGCCGCCGCACCAACCGGATCAACCCGGATGCGAGCCTCATTATGAAAAAGGGGCTCGGCCTGGTCTCCCATGAAGGGGGGCCTCAGCTACGCTCGGTCAATGCGGTCCCTCAACAGATCGTTCGCGCTTGGCTCGCCGAGGGACTGCGCAATGATCCTGCCGATCTGCCGGCGCTGCAGAAGATCGAAGTTCTTCCTCGCAACCGCGTGCAGAAGGCGCCGGCGCGATGGCAGCAACTAGCGGTTGTGGCTCACTTTGACGACGGCAGCGTGCGCGACGTCACGCGGCTGACCGCCTTCAGCAGCAGCGACGATGCAACCGCCGCCGTCGATGCCAACGGACTTGTTGAATTGAAGCAAACCGGCGAGGCGGCCATCCTCTGCCGCTATCTTGACAACATCGAGTGTGCCCGACTGACGTATCTCAAGCCCAAATCTGACTTCATCTGGACAAACCCACCCGAGAACAACGAGGTGGACCGTCACGTTTTTTCCAAACTCAAGCTGCTGAACATTCTGCCGTCGGAGCTCTGTACCGACGAAGAATTCGTGCGGCGGGTGTTCCTCGATCTCTGCGGCATCCTGCCGACGGCCGACGAAGCACGTTTATTTCTGGATGACACGCGACCAGATAAACGGGCCAGGTTAATCGATCATTTGCTCGACCGGACGGAGTTTGCCGATTTCTGGGCATACAAGTGGCTCGATGTTTTGAACTCCAACCGGTTGACGATCCAGATCAAAGGGAGCCACGTCTATCGCCAATGGCTGCGCAGTCACATCGAACGTAACACCCCCTGGAACGAGGTCGTGCGGGAACTGTTGACGGCGAGCGGTAGCACGTTTGCCAATCCTCCCGCCAACTATTTCCGCGGACCATACAAGCACGGCGAAGCGGTCGTCCGTAATGCACAAAACCTAGCCGAGACGACCTCGCAACTCTTCTTTGGCATTCGTCTACAGTGTGCCCAGTGCCACAACCATCCGTTCGAGCGTTGGACGCAGGACGATTACCATCACATGGCGGCCTGGTTTTCCCAACTCAAGGCGAAGCAGGATGCCGCACAACCGGGCGGTCCAAAAAAGAACTATCCCTGGCAGTTGCGGGAAAACGCACTCGTCATATTTTCGACCGGCAACGGGGACGTCAAACACCCACAAACAGGAAAAGCGATGGCTCCCAAGGTGTTGGGCATGCCAGCACCGAAGATCCCGGTCGGCACCGATCGCCGAACCGTGCTGGCTCAACTTGTGACATCGGACAATAACCCGTTCTTCGCCAAGGCGACCGTTAATCGTATCTGGTTCCATCTACTCGGCCGGGGCATCGTCGACCCGCCCGATGACTTCCGCGACTCGAACCCCTCTGTAAATGATGCGTTACTCGATTCGCTGGCACGTGACTTTGTGAAGGACAGGTACGACGTCAAGCGGATCATTCGTACGATTGCCAACTCGCGGACTTATCAGCTCAGTTCGCATGCCAGCGTCGGCAGTCGAGCGGATGAGAAGTACTTCTCGCACGCGCTCGTGAAACGGAAGCGGCTGTCGGCAGAAGTGCTGCTCGACGCGATTTGTTCCGCTACCGGCCAGCCAGAGACGTTTACCGGCATGCCGGTGGGAACGCGAGCCGTTCAGCTAAGCGACGGTCAGATCATTTACACCGGCGGCCGATATGCGTCTTGGGACCGCCATCCGTTTTTGAAAGCGTTTGGCCAACCAGCCCGCGAGGCGGCATGCGAGTGCGAACGTGAAAGCGGCCTGAATCTAGCCCGCGCCCTCGAGATGAAGAATGGGGAGTTTGTGCTCGGCAAGATTCGCGCACCCGACAATCGGTTGGGGAAACTGCTGGCTCGCCAACTGCCCGACGGTGAGTTTTTGGAGGAATTGTTCCTCGCCACGTTGTCACGGTCGCCCTCAACTGACGAATCGAAAGCGGTACTGGCGCACGTGGCACACGCCAAGGAAAAGCGCAAAGCCTGGGAAGATATCCACTGGGTATTACTCAATACGAACGAATTCCTGTTTCGACACTAAGGGATTTCCCATGATTACAATCAACGGTAGCCGACGTCGCCTCTGCGATGGCCTGACCCGCCGTGAAACTCTCCAAGCCGGGGCTCTGTCGCTGTTGGGCGGTGCTTTCAACTTGCCGAGCTTGCTGGCGCTCGAAGAGAGCCGGCAGGTCCGACCGGCGAAGGCGAAAAGTGTCATCTTGTTATATCTGCTCGGCGGCGCGCCGACTCAAGACATGTTCGACTTGAAGCCAAATGCGCCGGAGAAAATCCGTGGCGAATTCACGCCCATCGACACCAACGTCGATGGCATTCAAATTGGCGAGTTGCTGCCGAAGACTGCCCAGTGGATGCACAAGGCGGCGATCGTTCGTTCGGTCAACCACAAGGCGGGCTGCCACAACCCACTGCCGAGCTACACCGGTCACGAGATCGCGCTGACCGATATTACCAGTACGAAAGACACCTATTCGCCCAGCATGGGGTCGGTGTGCGAGTATCTGCGGCCCGCCGAGAAGGACCTGCCCGACTACATCTATCTGCCCAATTATGCGGGCGCGGGAAATGCCGGCGGTACCGTACGCTATCCCGGGCCGTATGCCGGCTTCATCGGTAAACGGTACGATCCACTCTTTTCCGAATTCGACAAGAAGAAGACGCGCACCCTCGGTAAGATGAAGGTTCTCAACGGCGAGCCGTTTCTCTCCCGCAACACCCGCCTGGCAGATGGCGTCACGCTCGATGTGCTGCGGAAACGCGAAAGCCTGCTGCAGCAGTTCAATCGCAAGCAAAGTCAATTGGAGGCAGGCGGCGCGCTCGACGACGTCAATCGCATCCAACAGCGCGCCTTTAGTCTGCTCACTTCAACTAAATTGAAGAATGCCTTCGATCTCAGCACAGCGGATGACAAGCTACGCGACAAATACGATCGGACGCTGTTTGGTTCGTGTGCATTGATTGCGCGTCAGCTGGTGGAAGCGGGTACGCGTTTCGTTAATGTCACCTGGGATTACCCGGGCGATAACTCCTGGGATACACATGCCAATAACTTCAGCTGGTTGCGGGGTGCGCTGCCGACGCTCGACATGACCTACAGCGCGTTGCTGGAAGATTTGGAAACGCGGGGACTGCTGGATGAGACATTGGTCGTGATGATGAGCGACATGGGCCGCACGCCGCAGATCAACAAGAACGCCGGCCGCGACCATTGGAGCTATGCCTACAGCGTAGTCTTTGCAGGCGCGGGAATTCGCGGCGGAACAGTGTACGGTGCCTCCGACGCACACGCCGCTTACGTCAAGGACCGGCCAGTCAGCACGAGCGACATTTGCGCCACGATATATCAGCTGTTGGGAATCGATCCCGGCATGAAGGTCTACGACAACGACCGCCCAGTAGCCGTCGCCCACGGCGGCCAGCCAATTCGAGAAATTCTGGCGTAACCGACATGGGCACTGGGATTGAAGACCGCATGTGGATCTTGCCGACTGCGACGTTGCAAACCCACAACGCGCTGGCAAAGTATGTCGAATCCTTCGCTTCCGTAGACCGAAAGCGCTTCGACAACGCTTTGCTCAAGTGTTAATTTTGCGCATTAGTGGGGCGACTTGATATAACCGCGGCGGGTTGAACCGGACGGGCTGTGGTAGTTTGGCCTGATACGAATCGATTAACCTTCCTTCCGGGACGGAAGAGCCCGATGTCGGCCACCGATCACCGGCTCGCTACGTCTTGCTCGCCGGCGTCCTCCATCGCCCCGATCCGCGTCTCAAGCGTCGATCTTCAGCAGTGCTGTTTGCCACGACAATCTGAAGATTCACGCGCGAGTACTCGCCAGCTTGGGTATTGAAGGACACTGGCCAGCCAAACTGGCAACTTAAGTACAGAATTCCTAGCAGCGTGTCCGGATACCGGCCTGAACCTGGATATCATTGGCGAAGTGTTGTATTTGGTGTCTGGTTCCGGCCCCATCCGATCATAGCTCATTGCCTTGTTCCGCGACGCATTCGCCTTGATCTTCGTGCCGTCCAGCGAGAGTCGCCCCACCTTCAGCAGCCCGGCTTCACGACACAGCACAAGCACTTCC
>Ga0302133_10002339_pt1 | contig 11663 bp, 7 predicted proteins | sample CB9_331_MG_FD_203121 | JGI IMG/M metagenome (GOLD analysis project Ga0302133, IMG submission 203121) | Marine microbial communities from Western Arctic Ocean, Canada - CB9_33.1 | ecosystem: Environmental > Aquatic > Marine > Oceanic | place: Canada: Western Arctic Ocean | collected 2017-09-19 | reverse complement strand
TCCACCAATTCCAGAAGCCCAATATCCAGCACGCAAGCCTATGGCAACAGTGCTTTGTGGAGAAGAATACCCCATTGCCTCATCGCCAATTGCAATAGCAGACGACTTGACCTCACCGATAGACACGCCAGAACAGTGTTCTCCAGCTTCAAAACCCATGAAGATATTACGATGAAGACCGCTGGCAAAATGACCAGCACGATATCCCACGTTTATGCTTGTACGACATTCTTTCGTAGTGTATCCAGCCTCTATTCCCAATCTTACACATCTAGTATTACCGACAGAAAGATAAGGGGTTTGCGAAGAACCCGCATCTTTACCGATGCTGATGTTTCCATAGCCAGAGGCACAATATTGCCCCGCTCGATATCCAATGTTGATAGGTGCAGAAGCCCCATAGGAAGGGAGGATGGAGTCAGAACCGAAGGCTTGTCTCCAGCCAGCCCTATATCCAATGTCTACGCTACCCGTTAAATCGCGAGGCTCTGTAGCATATTGCTCACCAGCCTGATTACCTATTGCAACGTTATTTATTCCAGAGCCGTAACTCAATGCCAAATAGCCGATAGCAATAGAATTGGTCGTATCTCCGTAGGGTTCTTTGCTAAACGCATCCCTTCCGATAATGACCATCCCATCTCGACCACCAACGTTGTTGCCACTCGCCCCAAATGCACCCGGCCCAATAGCGATAACCCCAACACCGGACGCTTGGTTGGCACCAACTCCGACGCCAGAGCCAATTAGGATAGAACCGACCCCACCCTGATCCGACGTAGTAAGGGCGGCGTCAGCACGGACTATAATTCTTCCCCCGTTCTCTGGGAAGCTAAGAGCTTTGATATTACCAGAACCGAATGAGTCCATTATGTAAGAACTGTCTTGTAGAATCAAACCGCTCGTACCCGGAGTAGACCCCAAGCCAAGACGGCCAAACTCACCAGAAGCCCAGATGGCGACACCGCTGGTTCCACTGACGGAGATGGGGCCATTTTCATTTGAAAGGTGTACAAGGTTGGCGTCAATACCGCCCTGCAACACTCCAGATAGTCCAGACGCTCCAATTCTAAAAAAGTTGGTAGAGGAGTCATATTCTACTCGAACACCACTGACACCGCTTACGGTTATGACGTTTGCGTCTAAGATTTCATCATTAGCCACATCTCCGTTGGTAGCGAACCACGAGTAGGCAGAGGATGGATTGTATGAGATTTCAAAGATACCAGAGTGATTTGTTCCGTCATCTTGATCAATGTAGTCAATCTCAATGCCGTTGATTCCCGACATTACAAGATAGTCGTTTGTGTCCATCTGCTTAGGGTCGTTGTTACCAGTCTGGTTTCCACTAGCAACAATATGGAATTTGTAATTAGAAGCAGTGATTTGTGGCTGCAAGACGCCAGATAGGCCACTTGCAGAAATTATCATCCTATTGGTGGTGGTTTCGTATTCGATAACGATACCGCTCACCCCACTGATCATTACATCTTGGGCGTTTGTAATTTCATCTGGAACAGTCAATCCATTTGTAAGATTCCAACTAGAACCCGAACCGGTCTCGATGGTGTTGCCATTGAACTTCAACGTGCCCCCATCATTGTACAGACGATTGGTAGTGCTGTTCATCCAATTTGCTGGAGTGATAGACTCAAGAAGTAGACCTCCACTAGGATTGACACAGCCGCTCGTGATGATGTCACCGCTATTGGTAACATGATAGAAGGTTGTGCCATCTCCAGACTGTACGACCATCGCTTGTGGATGACCAGACCCTACTTCTCTTATGACGAAGGGAATGTCATCAGCAGAAACAGGTTCTACAGTGAGGGTCGCAAGAGGACTCAAACCGGAAGGGGAGCCGATTGACAACTTGCCAGTGGCCGTGTCGCCAGCTACGACTCCCCCAATGTTCAGTTTATTGTCGGTTGCACCAGTGATTAGGGTGCCATTGTTTGTGATTTCAATATTGCCGTCACCAGAAGTGGCGTATCCAGCACCCTGACCTATGAAGATGTGCTTTTCGCCGCTAGAAAGGGCACCGGCCTCTCGACCGATATTGATGGCGTCCTTGGCTCCGCTGGCATTCATCGCCGCTTGAGAACCGAGGGCGATTACGTCGCTTGCGTCATTGATAGAGGCAGCCGCTTGGTGACCAATGGCTACTACGTTGTCAGTACCCACAGAGCCACTAGCGGCACCGAAGCCGATAGCCACACCGGATGCCAACTCGTCTGCCGCAAGAGCAGCGAAGTTACCAACGAGGACGGAGTTGTAAATACCACTAGCGTCCTTGGCCGCACTTGAGCCAATCGCCACTACCTCTGAAACCTCAGTAGCACTCATCATTGCCCGTGGACCGATTACAACAATGTTGGTTCCGCTAACCATTGTTTGGGCAGCAGTTTGACCAAGGACTACACCGCTGAGAATTACATCTGCGTCTCGAAGGGCACTAGTACCAATACCTACAGATTCAGTTAGGTTGGTAGATGATTGACCGGCACGAACACCGACTATCACAACTCCCGATGCAGTCTCAGAGTTTAGGCCAGCAAAGCGACCGGCGTATAGGCCGTCGAAAATGCCACTGACCCCTTTACCAGCACTGTGACCCAAGCCTATCAAATGGTAGTTCTCAGTAAGATTTCCGTCGTCAGTACCGGCGTCGGTACCAATACGGATAAGACCATCTGTAAAGATCAGTTGATTCAGATATCCAGACTGGGAACCAATGGTTCCGCGAGCGTCTACCGTGTAACTAGCAGTGTCCGTAGAGGCATCTCCACCAACCAGAAGGCGATTGTTGTTGTAGTCGTACAGGATTCCACTATCATATGTGATGCTTCCACTACCAGCGTAGATGGGGACCATACCAAACACATAGGTATCTGGTGAGATGTTGGCAGATTGACTGTCTAGACCAAGGTTGTTTTGGAGAACGAAATTACCACTAGTCGTCAGTGCGGCCAATGGAATGTCGTTGATATTCAACAGTCGGAACGTGGGATAGTCTGAGCTACAAGGGGGAGTGCCACAATGGTCTGTTTCTGGGCCAGAGTATACCGTTCCGGGCGTTTGTTTCGAGATGCCGATATATTGATCGACGATACCGCTAAGTTCGATAAGCCCGTTGGCACCCTGACCAACTTCGGTTCGCAAGAATGGTTCTAGCTGCTTTCCGCCAGAAGCCGTATCTCCGGTGTACGTAGGTTGACCACCAGAGAACATGATACCAGAGCCACCTTCAATGATACCAGAGACATTTAGGGTAGAACGAGAAAGGTCTCCACCAATATCTAGGGCATACTGAGGGGCGGGCTGAACGACTCCAAGGCGGTTGTTTGTATCATCCCATACAATCTGGTTGCTGTAATTCAGGATTTGTTCATTACGCCAGAATGCGAGACCACTATTCTTTGGCTCGTTTGTGTCTGAGTGAAGTCCGTAACCGGTGAACACAGAAGACTTGCCGGGATATGTGACAAAGACCTCTTTCACGCCCGTGTCGAAGTTTACTGGGGCCGCAAGCGTGTTGTAGTTGGAACCACTGATACCAACGGTTGCTGAATAGCCAGCGTGTTCGCTAGGTCTGTAGAATGTAACACCCGGAAACTCAACAAACGTCAGTTCCGAAATGTCAGTGTATGGACCGTCAGGGAAACTAACGCCACTTTGGGCAGCAGAACGTGTGAGATAAACAGGGTAGTAGTATCCAGCAGGACCGGCATCTTCGTCTCCATTTACGTAATACGGCCCAGAGTTCAGGTTGGAACTGCGGAGAGGATGACGTGTAATAACACGATCAGCACCGTTTCGTTCGTAAGTACCCGAACCAATCTCGTACTCTACATTGTCTGTAATGGCGTAAAACACAACGTCACCAGAGGCGTAGAAATCCCCAAACCCACTGAAACCAGCCACGGCACCATCGAGGACGATGGGACCGGCAGTCTCAGTGCGTGAGAGTTCTTTTATTCTGTCTGCCAAAAAGAAAGTGGACATATTTCCCCTCTGCTATATTAAAGCCCAATCATTGTGGGCGGTGTACCCGAAGTCTCTGATGGTGAGTAACCGTATGCTACAAGGTCACAAATCTCTGAGTCAACATAATCACCGTTTTCATTTCGGATCACATATGTGACAGTTCTCTTTGTTACGCTGTCGTCGGGACCAGCATTTCCCTCACGCATAACAAGACCTACAGTATTAACCGTAAAGTCCTCTTGACTACCACTGGCGGTTGTCGCGTTAGACGTGCCGATTGCTACGTATGAATTCTCAACGAATACGCCGGAAGCAAAGGTCACTTTGAGCTTACCCTGAGCTAGACGTTCAATGCTTTCGATGTTGTACCATGATCTGACGACTGGGACGTTTCCGACTCCACTCGCGTCAAAAGTACACCAAGCCTTAGCAACACCCTTAGCAGTATTCGGGATAAGAGAATTGTCCCGCATAAACTTGATGTTACCAGACGTATTGATATCCTGCTCTGTAGCTCCCGCGTCTGTCTGAATGAACTGGAAGCCAACCCCTGCGATACCAGACGTGTTGATCCAACGGTTGTCAGTCGCCATGTTACCCAGAAGGGCATTTGCACGACTGGCGTCTACGCCAAGACGGTTGTAGTATTGAAGGTGAGTGTCATTGTTGAGATTCAGCAGACTATCATGGTCGATTCCCGTATCCCCAAGCCAAGGCTCAGTTTGACGCTTAGTTCGTTTGGCAACCGCGTCCGCGAATGGGAAGAAGATGCCAGACTCAGCGATCAGATCGCCATTGTCGGCACCGGCAGTTGGAGAAGAAGAATCCGACTTACTCAGCTTTACAGCATTGAAGAAGGGGAACTCAACCTCTGTTTCACCACTGGATACAACCTTATTGATGGAGAAGGCGATATCCTCCATATTATGACGTAGATCGAACGCCGAGATAGCACCGGCATTATTGTCGGCCAAATCAAGTTGGATGCTAGCAATTAGCTGTCCTGAGTTTAATTGGTTAGGCATTGCCTATTTCTCCTTTAATAATTGAAGTATCCACCGCCGCCCCTATGGGAGCCGGAGTTATTCCTTGAAACATTGTCTGAACCGGGACTATATGGACCGAGGATAGCCTGTCCCGCGATACTGCTACCCGCTCTGTAGTCCATTTCTGCCTGATCGTATTTGTCACACAAGCTCTTATGCAAGGCTGCAAGTACGGAAGTCACCCCTCGCAAGTCAATCGCGGAAGGACCGTCCTTGATGGAGATGGCATTTGCCGACTCACTACGTAACTGACTCCCCACTATTATACACGCTGAACGCAAACAGATGAGAGTTATGAAGGCATAGTCTTCTGTGGCTACTGTTGGGTCTGGATCGAGGGTGCAATTCTCCACGTTTACATCGTAAGTTTTCCCAAAGGTCACGTTCATTTGCGTAAGCTGGGCGGCGACCAATATTGTTGTTTCAATACGGTTTGCTGAAAATTCGTAAGCGTCAGAATCAACGTCGTCGATGAGGTATCGAACTATTGTTCCCATTTGACCTTGCCAAGACATATTTTACCCCTATAGGTTACATTCAACTTGAAAGGTGGCTGCACTTGTACGGTATCTTGCCGTACTGGGGAAAGTGATACTCCCCTGAATCTTGTATGTTCCAGCTTCGTCTAGGTCTCCAGCAACAGTCGTGTAGTACATCTTACCATCAACACCAGTTGTGTTCAATACGCCAGAACGGCTCAAAACCGTACTATCTGGCTTTTTGATGAAAATTGATAGACTCGTAGCTGTAGAGATATCGACACCGGATGCCGGTGTAACGTCACAGTGTGTAACGGTAAGGAGCAGTTTTGTCCCAATGTCATCTTCGTGAATTTTACAAGCCATTGTGAACCTTTCACTGTTAGGAAACAACGTCTAACACTAGATCAAGCTGTGTCTTGAGTGTCACTTCGTCTGAGGTGGATATTTTGATTTCATGTGCTGAGGGTGACGTTGTAGTAACCGTCAGGTCAAAGCTGTCACCACTAGGGGCCTCAAGGGTTTCACTCAGGACCGTTTTGACGTTCCCTACGAAATCGACCTCTGAACCGCTCAACGCCTGCTGTGGTAGGGCTGAGATGGGTATTTCTGACCAAGCAACTCCCCCTAAAAGCATAGCTCACCCCGTTAGCTGAATGGCGTGGATCGCCAAAGAATGTTCGTTATTCCTTGTATTATACACATTTTGGCAATGTTACCGTCTTTTCTTTTTCTTCGCTCTGATCTGGGTATCCATCTCCCGATAGACTTGCTTCCTAGCTTCTTTCCTCTCACAGGAAGTCACATGCTCTTGGAGGAAATTTCTGAGGATATCATTCACGAAATCTTCAATGGGTTGTGGATTGTCTATCTCTCTCGGATTACTGGGGCTGAGTGGACGATTGGGGTCGAATGATGGATTCGGAACCCTATCCTTCCAATTGAAATTCTTTGCGATAGCCGCGAATACGCGGGCTTCGTCACGCTCGTCGATCTCTATTGATATTGTTGCCATGATTTTAATTTCCTAGTAAGAAGTCTACATTTACTCTACGAACAACCATGCTCACCTTTTTGTCTGGATTATCGCCGTACCCTCCACCGTTTGAATATGTGGCATATAGGTCGCAGGGGTCGTCGTCTCCAAGCTCTTTTGTATCTTTGACATACCTAACGCGGAACTCTCCGCTTTGAGAGGTGGCTTCGGTGAGAATTCCCTCTATGTGATACTTATACCAAGAGATGTCTGGCGTGCTATAGACGTGATCGTCGTCCTCTCCGATAATTAGAAAGTCCCCAACCTGAACCCCATCTACTCCTGAGTTGGATGGTGGACATGTGCTAGACAGCCACACATCATAAAGGGGACCAGAACCAACGCACTGTAAAACATTGAGGTAGGTTCCAGAATCAAGAACCTCTCCAGAACCAGTAATCACGTCAAATATTTGGTGGTGATGAAAATCTAAGGCCCTACTTTCCACCTCTGAGAGGTGAATGCAGGGTGGGCGGTATGTCGGAAGTGAATTGACAAGTGCTTCAAGAGATAATGACCATCCCTGTAGAGCAGAGCCGTCAACTACTGAGTAGTCGTGAGTTGTTCCCCCCGTTATAAACGCAACGGTCGCGTCTATCACGTTAGAACGAGTTCCACTAGTTGAGGTATCAAGATTGATTAACGCATCACTAGCAACTGAAAATGCCTCTGGAGTTGTAGTACCATGCTCATCGACACAACATATTGAAAACTGGTCCGTTCCCGCCGCCATCCCGATTTGGAATCCGTTAGCTTCCGAGTCCTCTTTCAGCGTGTCCACTGCCGTTACTGTTGTGAGTGACATGAGCAGGCACGCCGGATCGAACCCCATATCATTAATTGTAACTTCACCTATACTTGTGGGGGTAGACAACGTCCTTAGATCAGTTCCTCCACAGCCGATATAGCACGCCAAGTAAATAACCAGCTTACCAGACCCCGATAGGTCACGGGTTGTGCATTCAAAGGTCGTGTCATCAACCGCAGTGATTTCACCGGTCCAATGCAAACCTACTCCGGTAGTGAGAGTTCCGATGGAGGAATCAGTTTCGATTCTCGCAGAAATGTCACTTGTTGCTTTATTGTTATCACTCTGCCACATCGACGCCCTCTGTGTGAGGTCAGTCAGACAACACCCAAAACCGGTCCTTACATCTGCACCCGTGGAAGAAGAAGTAGCCTTATCAATTGATAGAAAAAGCATGAAGTCAGGAATCTGACCTAGATTATGTGTCACATCGACAGCTACGCCATTAGTGGCATCCATCACGAAACTTCCAACCGACCCAGCGGCGTCCGCACCTCCAACTAAGGTTACCGAAATAAGTCTCGCGTCAGACACGTTATCCAAGGTACAGGTGATGCGAATCCCATCCGTGATTGACGATACTGTGTACTCCGATATTGTGCCATTTACGTTGACCATGTGCCATAAATCCGTAACACCATACCTGTCGGCTTCGGTATTTCCTGCTGGTGCGTTCGTAGAAGACCCGCCAGCGGACGCTTGGTTCGTCCCGTCATAGAAACCTACACAATGATCCTGATTGTCGATCCTCGTGTCGTTTGTAGTGCCGTGAGAAGACACGCCCCATGCGAATTTCACCTCACCGAAACCAGATGACGTGACATCAACCGTGCCAGAAACAGCGGTGGGCAGGGCTACTCTCTCAACGTGGTACTTAATTTCAGCCATTACAAGTTGTATCCTATCACGTATCCGTCATATGTGTTTGATCCCGTACATATGAATCCAAACACGTCCGTTTTATTTATAGTGGCTGTCAAGGTAGGAGCCAGTGATCCCGGCCACTTAATCGTTGAGAACCAAGTAGCCAGCCTAGTACCAGTTCCATCTTGAACCAGCCTAATGATGAATCTCTGACCAGTACCGACATTGCTCAATGCTAGGGTTCTATCTCCACCAAGGACTACAGTAAACAGGTTGGACTCGTTACAATCAAAGGTGATGGTAGCACCATCCGTCTCTGTGTCGATTGGCGTTTTCAAAGCCTTCGTGAGTGCTACCCTTCCGGTTACACCAAACTCGGCGTCATCCCATGTTAAGTCAGTGTCCCCTTCAATTGTTCCATCGCCGGTCCATATGCCAATCTGATTGTCAACAGGAGTTCCCACCTTAGACACGTCGCCCACACCAAATGTCGCCGCCGCCCATCCACTAACCGCAGCGTCTCCATTAGCAATAGTGGTGGCTGCGAAACCACTTACTGCCGTGTCTCCATTAGTAATAGTAGTAGCCGCAAAGCCACTTATGGCCGCGTCTCCGTTAGTAATGGTTGTGGCAGCCCAACCACTTACTGCCGTGTCTCCATTAGCGATGGTAGTCGCGGCAAAACCGCTGATAGCAGCATCCCCGTTGGCAATTGTAGTGGCTGCAAACCCGCTGATTGCAGCGTCTCCATTAGCAATAGCCGTTGAGGCCCAACCGCTAACAGCGTTATCCCTGTTGGTCATGGTCGTGTCGGCCCAGCCACTAACTGAGCCTATGTGAGTGTCTGCCCAACCACTGACTGCAAGGTCTCCATTGGCAAGCGTCGTGGCAGCAAAGCCGCTGACAGCATTGTCTCTGCTAGTCATGGTCGTGTCGGCCCAGCCACTAACTGCAAGGTCTCCATTGGCAAGCGTCGTGGCAGCAAAGCCGCTGACAGCATTGTCTCTGCTAGTCATGGTCGTGTCGGCCCAGCCACTAACTGAGCCTATGTGAGTGTCTGCCCAACCACTGACTGCAAGGTCTCCATTGGCAAGCGTCGTGGCAGCAAAGCCGCTGACAGCATTGTCTCTGCTAGTCATGGTCGTGTCGGCCCAGCCACTAACTGAGCCTATGTGAGTGTCTGCCCAACCACTGACTGCAAGGTCTCCATTGGCAAGCGTCGTGGCAGCAAAGCCGCTGACAGCATTGTCTCTGCTAGTCATGGTCGTGTCGGCCCAGCCACTAACCGAGATGGCGTACCCACTACTGTTAATAATTGCCCCACTTACACTATGAGTGCTACCGTCAGAAGTCACTTGGAATGTGACTTCGGTACCGCTGATGAACTTAATAGTCTCTCCGTCGTCCACCTGTCTAGCTACACCACCGCTGTCAGTAATATCAAAATCGTTGAACGAACCGCCGCCACCCCCAGTAAATGTAGCCGCCGCCCATCCACTAACTGCGAGGTCTCCAGCAACAATAGTTCCACTGGCCCAACCGCTGATTGCAGCATCTCTAGTTGTCATCGTGGAATCAGCCCATCCACTAACCGCAGAGTCTCCGTTAGAGATGGTTGTGGCCGCAAAACCGCTGATAGCAGCATCCCCATTCGTGATGGTAGTAGCGGCAAACCCGCTAATCGCTGCATCTCTGGTGGTCATCGTAGAGTCAGTCCACCCACTGATTGCGGAATCTGCGTTGGCAATTGTGATAGCAGCGAAGCCGCTGACTGCGAGGTCTCCGTTAGAAATCGTCGTGGCAGCAAAGCCGCTTATGGATGCGTCTCCGTTTGCGATTGTAGTACTGGCGTAACCACTAACGTTGGCGTCCCTTGTAGTTATTGTGGAATCAGCCCAACCACTAACCGCATTGTCTCCAGCAACAATTGTGCTAGATGCCCATCCAGAGACCTGTAATGCCGAGTGATCCTGACTATCTACGTATGTTTGGAAATATCCACTAACGGCACTGTCTCCAGCAGATATGGTGCCAGAGGCCCAACCGCTAATAGCTGCGTCTCCAGCACTAATAGTAGAAGCAGCCCAGCCGCTAACCGCATTGTCCCTATTGGTCATCGTGATGTCAGCCCAACCACTAACAGAACCGGTAAGGTTAGCAAGGGTCATTCGACGGAGACCACTAGCCGCATCATCATAGATTAGGACTTGGTCAGCAGGGTCATAAGTGACCTCTGCCGTTTGGCCGCTAATAGCAACTGGATCAAGAGTTAAAGCACCTGAACCAGTAACATCTCCAGTATGAGTAGCGTTACTACCCCCACCAGCAGAAGCAGAGCTTTGGAACGTACCGTCTTGGAAGTAGATACCGCTGGTCTTGAGGGTATCCATCCTACCGCTACCGTTTACATCTAACTCGTAGATCGGGGTATCCATGAGAATACCAATCTTGCCGCCGCTATCAACGACGGAAAGGATGGTATCGTCAGCTTGGCTCCAACGAGTTAAGTCCTCTGCGTTGAGAGGCGGGCCGGTGATGACAAACGAGGGATTTGCACTAGAGTTAGTTTCGAGATACACACCCGTAAGAGAGCTAACACGCAAGACATTGTGTGCCACGTTCTGCACCGTGAACCCAATATCGTCCGAGATGGAAGCGTAGTTGCTGGCGTTACTGACCAGACCTATGGAGCCATCTCTGGCGAACACATAGGCGAAGGTAGGAGGGTCTGTTTCGCTGTTAGGGTTAGTCTTTAGGCCCAGCTTCCACAGTGGAGAGGCACTGCCATTCATATGCAAGGCTACGGGCTGACTCGTTCCATCGTCCTTGTAGGCGTGGAAGAAATTACCCTCATCACCGAGAGGTCTAACGAGAGTAAGCAGCCCGCTTGAAACAATGTCTCCAGAAGTGGTGATCCCATTGATGTTTGCGAGGTCTCCCGTGAACTCAAATTCCCCAAGTAGCTCCAAGTTCCCACTGACCAAAACCTTCTCACCGAAGGTCGCCTGACCAGAGTTGTTGATGCTTTCTGAGCTAATGCCAGAGGCATTAAGTTCCAGAGTGCTGATACCGTCTACGTATGTATGGTCGGCTGTATTTTCGATTACGGCCTTGGAGGCAGGAAGCGTACAGAAGACTACAGAGACGCCCTCTAGGTTAATCTTCGTCCCACTTGCAGAACTGTCAAAGACCGTATCTCGCGATAGAAGGTTACCAGCAGTGCTGTAGACGCCCTGACCAACTTCCCAGCGGACACCGTTCTCAATGCAGTAGTACGTAGTGTTCCCATTACCAATTCCCTCCGAGAAGGATTGGAATGAACCAAAAGGGGAGTCTAGCGATACAGACCCGCTCCCTTCTGTTATAGAGGATTCTTTTACTCTATCGGAAATTACTAACATCTGAAACCCCTGTTATTTATATGAAAGCACAACCTAATTCGG
>Ga0302133_10002338_pt1 | contig 11663 bp, 2 predicted proteins | sample CB9_331_MG_FD_203121 | JGI IMG/M metagenome (GOLD analysis project Ga0302133, IMG submission 203121) | Marine microbial communities from Western Arctic Ocean, Canada - CB9_33.1 | ecosystem: Environmental > Aquatic > Marine > Oceanic | place: Canada: Western Arctic Ocean | collected 2017-09-19 | reverse complement strand
GATTTAGATTTTTACAATTCAGGAGAATCAAATATTTTACTTTCATTCACACCCACAAATTTCAATCCAATAATGCATCAGACCCGGACTTGGATGAGTCTAGGTAACGGTTCAGATGATGGTGTGAATGATACTTGGGACGGGCATCAAAGCGATAGGCCGGATTTGTTAATTCCACTTCATCTTCCTAATACCACATTTGCCTTACCCGATGATACACGACAATTACGGGCTCGTGCAACAATCGATTATGCTGCCTTCGATGGTGATATGGATCGTAATTCAGAAGAGCGAGTTTACTTGGAAATTTACAGGTGGTCTGACGATGATGGTGATGGAATTTACGTCGAAGATTTCGACAATGATTCTATGGTCGATTCAGATGACTGGACCGAAAGCGGAGAGTTTGATGAGGTCACCTATTGGTGGTCGAACGGACCGAATGCCGAGGTTCGAGTAGGAAACCCTTTCGAGGATGCTAGAGATGGTTTATTCCTCGGTGTTTGGAATTATAATGGAGGAAATTCTGATGACCCCGTTAGCATCGAAATCGATTGGACTGCGTTCGGTTCGGGTACAGATGATTGGCTAAGCTTACCTTCGACAATCGTTTCTCATGCGAATAGCACAGATACGATTCAAATGCAGATTGATGTTCCGATTGATGCAGAATCAGGGCTTCATCAACACGGTGTTTTAGTCAAGTCATATCTAATTGATGAAAACGGTAGTGTAGCACAGGTTCCACACAGAAATTGGACAATGCCGATAGTCACAAATGTCCCATGGTCCGGACCGTTCACAATCACTCCAAAACCACTCGATGGCAACGTCAGTAATCAAACCCTCTATGATGAGGAATGGATTAGTGGTGCGACACGATGGAATTGGCGCGCCGAAAGTGGAGATTGGCGATTTTTAACCGTCGATTGGCCAGCCGAATGGGCGACTGGTGGGACAGTTATTCTCGATGTCGATTGGGATGATAATCCATATACTGATATCGATGTACTTTGGCTCGACGAATCGCCGCACGGCTACGCTGCAGATGACCCGGATGCATATGGTGATTCGACTTTTTCAATCACTTCACGATCTACGAATAATCACGCTGGAAGTGGAAGTCATAATTGGGGGACTTATACCGGAACTAGTCGCGAAGTTTTCACTGTCCCAGCACTGGCAGGAACACACCAAATGATCCTTCATACCGCCTTACACGGAGTTAGTACGAACGATAATCCTCTGAACATATCCGTGGGCTATGTTGCGGCTGAAGAAGGAGGTTTTCAGCGCTATGTAACCGACTGGTCGGAGGGAGATGGTGTAGATGCCGTTCATGTTGTCTCTACTGTTCCAATGGAGGTTGAATCCGTTCGCGCTTATGGATGGAATCAACCGATTTATCTAGAAAATGAGACCGCACAACAGGATAATGCTGGCGACAAAATGTCAGCGTCTTGGTGGAAAAATTTCACACTTAATGAGGTGGCTGAATTATCGGTTTCTATGAATGCACATGACGATGCAGATTTAGATTTATATTTGTTTAGAGATGATAATGAGAATGGAGAATTTGAGTCGGGCGAAGAAATCGGTCGCTCTATTTCCGGTAGCTCATCAGAATCGATAAATATTGATTCGCCCGATAATGGATTTTACGCTTTGGCAGTACTCGGTTGGTCAGTCCCATCGATAACAGTTCAATTTTGGATAGATATCGATATGATTGGAGGAAACGAGTTGAATATCACCAATCAAATGACTTTATCCACAACAGAAATCAATTCGATTTGGCCAAATGGTTCCTTAACTCTAGCCGGCGAGGTTCCACAGAGTGCAATTCAAGTCAATTTGGCTTTCTTACGGCCAGAGTCAGCAGGTATTTGGATGGGTCATGTCGAGATTGAATTGGTCGGTGGAATTAGCCTCAAATTACCATACGAATATGTTCTTGCTGAAATCGCTCCAGAGGTTGAATTTATCGTACCTGAAAATTTGACGCAAACCAATCAGGTTATTCCAATTGAAATTCATGCTTTTGATACGGGAATTGGCTTTGCACTCGATGATTTGAATTGGTCGCCAAAGAACAATTTGACTACGGTTCCAAACGCTGACTTGGTTGAGGCATTTGATACTGATTTGAATTATCATAATCTGACTTCAATTTGGAATTCAGGCAATCATTTTGCTATGCCTGAGAATCTTTCTTTCCGAGAAGTTTGGATTAACTCAACCATACCTGAAGTGGAGCAGTGGCATGAATATAAAGTGAATCTGACAGATCGTTCTGGGCTTGTAGATGAGGATTGGTTATCTGTTAATTATGATATTACAACACCATTATTAGCATTATTTGGAATCCCTGAATTCACTCAAGAACAAGTCTTGAATTACACAATTATTTCCGAGCCAAATCTAATTGTTTACCATAATGATATTCCGATTCAATTAGATGGATCTGGTGATGGTTATTATCAATTTAATTTGACTCAAATAATGGTGGCTCAACCCAGCTCAGATTCATGGGATCCACATTACTTTAATTGGGGTAATAATCTGTTTGAGGTTAGTGTCACAGACAGGGCAGGGAATAATGCGAGTATTGCTAATCGTGTAATCTATGATAATGAGGTATCCTATATCCGAATGAATGGATTTGGGCACTTAGAATTAGTTGATGAGAGTTTAGACCTCTTAGAAATACCAATTCCACTAGGACAAATGGTAATTGGAAACAATTTCTCGGAGGGTTATGTATACTTTGGAACAGAAGGTGATGTTCGGAGTTGGTGTATTTCATTACTTACCCAATTTAATGAGGTTGCATACCAACAATGTGGCACTAACCCTCTGCCAAATTTTTCTCCACCAGGTGATTCCGAAGATATTCCGTGGGGAGCAGATGGGGATTTCGGGCCAGATATTTATTTGAATTTCTCAGATATTTCCAATGGATTATATGAATTGAGGTTCAATTTAACAGACTGGGCAGAAAATGTCGCCTCACAGTCTTGGGAATTGAGGTTGGATCAAACAACTCCAAGTGTTGGATGGGAATTCTCTCCTGCATCTGCAACAGAATTGTCTGACCATCGACAGGGATTGTCGTGGACATCTGATGAAAATGTCCACCTTAAATTTACTCACAATGGTGTCGAATTAGCCGAATGGAATGGTTCCGCCGGTGGGCATTTCTTTGATTTGAATGAGACTGCTGAACATGAATTCTGTCTCTCGGCATGGGATGTGACTGAGGGACAGTACAACGAAAATCATTTCTTAGAATGCCGTAATATGACGCTTAATGCTTCAATTTACCAAACTTCAGTTTCCGCACCTTGGGATGGTGGAATTACTACTGAAGATTCTGTTGAGGCGGTCGGTCGAAGAGGTCCCGTCCAAGAATTGTGGTGGTGGCGTGTTGGAGACGATTCTGACAAACATTTGGTACCTGCAGGGATTGAATTTGTTCAATTACAATTTGATTTGTACGAGGGTGTTAACGAATTTATTATCGAAATTCACGCCCTCGATAAAATTGATTCATTTCCACTTTCGATTACAAGAGATACAATCCCTCCTGTCCTGAATTTCTACGAAATCACCAATCGCACTTCGCCACTAGAAACTGAAAAAATACTTTCTGGGGAGTGCGAAAGTGGCGTCGGTGTAAAGATTTGGAGTGAAATTGACAGCCTAACTTTCCTCTGTGAATCATCTGGTGAATTCGAGTTGCTACTAAGCGTCCCTAAAGTTCCAGGTATGCACTTGATCCAAGGGATAAGCTCTGATCAGGTCAATAATCAAAATTCATATTCACTTGAAGTTCTAAATCAAGAATGGCTCGAATGGGCAATAGACGATGCAAAAAATTCTGGCCCAATGTTGTGGCAATTCCTCGGTGCGTTAGGGATTGGTTTGCTGCTGATTACTACCCCGGCTCTGGCTTCTGTATCATTAAAGCGGCGCCGGAGAAAACGCGATGAAAAATCAATAGAAGATTCTCTTGATGAATTAAGCGATATTCTTGCTAATTCGAAACCATCTGACGGTCAATTAGGTGATTCGTTATCTGGTGATTTAGAATCTATCGAGCCACTGGATTGGGATGCGGTGAATGAAGAAGATTTACCTGAAATGGAAGAATTGAAGGCCTGGAAGGCTCGCAATGAGTCGATTTACACTATCGCAGATAAGCCGAAAGACGATGATACAATCGATCTCGATTGAAATAATATGAAATTTCAAACTGCTATCGGTTGACCATGGATGAGAGATAGACTAATTTCCCATTGACATTTCGCCGCATCATGGCAATTCAGCACATCGCTGTTATCGGTGCGGGGCAAATGGGCAATGGAATCGCACAGGTAGCTGCCTGCGCTGGTTTTGATGTGACTATGATCGACATCAAACAAGAATATCTCGATAATGGAATGGCGACAATAGAGCACTCTTTGGGCAAACTCGTCTACAAGGAGCGCATGAGCCAAGATGAGGCTAATTCTGCGCTCGCACGTGTATGTACAGCGACTGAAATTGCAGCAGCAGCGGATGCTGATATCGTCGTAGAAGCAATTCCCGAAATTTTGGCGTTGAAACATTCAACTTTTTCTGAACTTGACGCTATTTGCAAACCCGAAACAATTCTTGCAACGAATACTAGTAGTATCAGCATCGATGCAATTGCAGAAGTCACCGACCGTACCGACAAAGTCATTGGAATGCATTTCATGAATCCTGTTCCAATTATGCGTTTAGTCGAAATCATCAACGGCAGCGATACTAGTGAGGAAACAAATTCAGCCGTTGTTGAAGCGGCGGAAAAAATGGGTAAAACTGCTCTTTCATGCAACGATTCGCCGGGTTTTGTAAGCAATAGAATTCTTTGCCCGATGATAAATGAAGCAATTTTGGCACTCCAAGAAGGAGTGGCAGAACCAGAAGCTATTGATGGCATTATGAAATTGGGAATGAATCACCCCATCGGTCCGTTAGCACTATCCGATTTGATTGGAAATGATACAGTTTTACACATCATGAATGTCCTTTACGAAGGATTTGGTGAAGAAAAATATGCTCCGGCACAACTGTTAATCGATATGGTTGCACGGGGAGAATTAGGTCGAAAATCAGGCAGTGGTTTTTACCAATATATCTGAATGCCAAGCACTTTGAATGTTTTTATCAGTCAGGGGTAGTTTGTTTCCAAATGACCTTTTGATAGGTTCTTATTCCTAACCACTCTCGACCAGACATGAACTCTAGCACCTGCGCAAGACTGATTGTAACGATGTTGGTAATTTCGTTATTCGCAATTCCGGCCTTAGGGAATGATGCAGGAACTGGCGGAGATGCGGGAAATACGACTTCTACTGCAGCGAATTTGACTGCTGCAAATGGAACCTATTACGGCAATCTATCATCTACCGATACTGATGATTACTATGCCATAAATATGTCTGCGGACACTGGGATATATGTCGAGATGATTTCTCCAGGATTCAGTGGGTCTAATGGGACCGGAGCCAGTTCAAATTGCTACAACGCCACCTCTCCTCCCTGTGATTTTGATCTCTACCTGTATAGCTCCTCGGGATCAACTATCGATTCGTCATTCTCGACAGGTACGGACGATGTCAGTTCCAATGGCTCTACTGTCGGTGGGACGACAGTCTACATCCGTGTGCAGCAATGGGACGGTGATGGTCAATATTCTCTGATGGTCGATATATTCTCGACTGGAGGCGGGGGTGGCGGCGGTGGCGGAAATTGTACTAATAATGATGCAGGAAGTTGTCAAGATGCACCCGGTACAATGGCCAACGCCCTCAACATAACAGTAACTAATACGACTTATCAGGCGAATCTATCATCAACTAGTGATATAGACTGGTTTGCTATGTCTATTCCACAAGATCATGGTATTATGATTGAGATGATTCATCTTGGCTCTGCAGATTTTGACATGTGGTTATATGATTCAAATGGCACTCAAATCGATATTGCATATACTGGTCTCCAACCTGAAAATGTTGCAAGTAATGGCACAAATGTAGGCGGCACTATTGTTTATTTGCAGGTTGATGATTGGGGTTCAAGTGCACCTGGATGGTATAATTTAACTCTCGAACTTTTCTCGACAGCAGGCCTACCTGCATATAATCAGGATGATGCAGGAACTGGCGCGGATGCCTCTAATGACTATCTGAATCCTACTAATTTGACGATAAACACGGTTTCAGCAAATAATAGCTACACTGGATGGGGATCATTAAATAATGATCTTAATGATAACTATCAGACAACTGTACCAATGGGCTATGGGATTGCAGTTTCTGTCTGGTTTAATTATTCACAAGCAGATTTTCAAGTTATTCTAGGTGATGATCAGGCTAATACGATTGATTATTCAGGCACCAATAATCCAGAACACGTCACCTCAAACGGTTCTGGTACTTATCCAGGAATGATTGTAGAGGGGATGGATGTTTTAGTTCAAGTCCGTGCAACCTCTGGTGAGGGCTATTATGGAATGTCTTGGTGGTTTTTCTCTCTCGACTCTGATGGCGATGGCCATTGGGATACGAATGAGACAGATTGCGGCTCAGATCCAGATGATATCAATAGTGTACCCGATGACTTTGACGGCGACGGAACTTGTGACGTTCTTGACGAAGATGATGATAATGATGGGGTAAATGATGGAAATGACCCTTTCCCGTACAATTCGGCTGAATGGGCAGATAACGATAATGACGGCACCGGTGATAATGCCGATGAAGACGACGATAACGATGGTTGGAACGACACGACGGAAAATCTCTGTGGGACGAATCCGCTCGATAGATTCGATACTCCAACCGATACTGATGGTGATGGCGAATGTAATGCTATTGATGTTGATGATGATGGCGATGGTTGGCCAGATGATTCTGATGATTTCCCTCTCAACGACCAAGAATGGCTCGATACTGACAATGATGGTACAGGGAATAATGCCGACACGAACGATGATGGCGATGCTTATACAGATGATACCGAACTAAATTGCGGCTCAGACCCTCTCGACTGGTCCGACCGGCCTACAGATATGGATTCTGATGGTATTTGCGATGCGCTCGACCCAGATATCGATGGTGATGGATTCGATAATGCAGCTGATGTTTTCCCTGAGGATTCATTAGAATGGTTCGATACTGATAATGATGGTACTGGAAATAATGCCGATATGGATGATGATGGCGATAATGTCGGTGACGACTACGACTTTTTCCCATTGAATGTATATGAATGGGCAGATAACGACGGAGACGATATTGGGGATAATTCAGATCCAGACGACGATAATGATGGTTGGCTCGATGTTGATGAGGTCGAGTGTGGATCTGATCAAATGGATCCTGTATCGATGCCGGACGATGCGGATGGTGATCACATCTGCAATATTGTAGACACCGATAACGACAACGACGGAGTTCTTGATTTATCTGATGATTTCCCCTATGATGAGACAGAATGGCTCGACACCGATGGAGATGGTGAAGGAAATAATGGCGATACTGATGATGATGGGGATGGTTGGCCAGATGTGGATGAGCCAAATTGTGGAACAGATCCTCTTGATGATAACTCGATACCTATCGATTTTGATAGAGATATGTTTTGTGATTCTACCGATGAAGATGATGATAATGATGGAGTTCTCGATTGGGACGATGCCTTCCCGTTCGATGATACCGAGCAATATGATACCGATGGGGACGGCATCGGAAACAATGCTGATTTCGACGATGATGGCGATGGTTGGTACGATAACGTCGAGGCGATTTGTGGTACTGATGCACTCGCAGTCAATTCAATTCCTGATGATGTTGATGAAGATGATTCATGTAATGAGATGGATGAGGATGATGATGGAGATGGAATTCTTGACAACTCCGATGCATTCCCCCAAGATCCTAATGAGTGGCAAGACCGAAACAATGATGGTTTGGGAGATAATGCCTATCCTTTATCGATTGGAGAAAAAATAAGTTTGCATCCGATTATGGTAATTGGAACCCTATTGATAATCTTAGGAGGAATCGGAGGAACTATTTTCATGACGTCAAAAAAGAAAGGTGATAATACCCCCTACTATCAAGATGATAATATTAGCGAATATGAAGATATTTATGCCGAAGAAGAAATCGTTGCTGAAATTGATTTTGACGAAACTGCACCACCACCACCACCACCACCGCCTGGATTGGAGCCTGTAGTTAGCCCGACTCCTCCTCCACTTCCACCACCTGGATTTGAACCAAAATCTGAACTTACAAAACCTCCTTCTCAGCAGGATGGTGATGCGGGTGACGCACCTCCTCCACCACCTGGTTTGGACTGAGTTAGTTTCGTTACTGATGCCATATTTCTATTTTGGAATTTAACCGATTTTAGTCAAGCATTATTTTTTAGGAAACTGTGATGATAATTTAGTCATTTATTTTTATTTTTTGGGCTCAAACACTAGTTGAACTGGGTAATTTAACTAATTTAGATGATTTTAATATATTTTTAAACCACTAACAATATTGGATAAGGATGAGCATTCTACGACATTCTTATATCCCTTTCATCGTCTGATGAGAATCAGTGAACCCTATGCATAGCAACACCCTACGCTCTGTTTGTCTAGCCCTATTGATGATTGTCTCGGCCTTGGTGCCGTTAGTTGACGCCCCCCCAGAGAGGTCAGAATTGTCTGATGAACGGGTTGCCCTAGAGGCTCCGCCTGTTCCTTGTTTGGGGAACGATGCTTGTCGTGGGACTGATGCAGGTAACACATATTCCACTTCTATGGACATTAGTTCTGATTTCGATTGGACTGGTGCAGACGAAACTAATACTTATTACGGTTCAATGACCGCTGCATCTTACTATCCATATGATCAGGATGCAGGCAATGATATGTTCTTGGTAGATCCACCAGCTGGGTATGGTGTTTCTGCTACGGTCACCTGGAATGGCACTGGTGCAAGCACCTACGATGCTCGAGCTTACAGGATCGCTTTGGGTGGCACTGATATGTTGGGTTACACTTATTCTCAAAGTACATACGGATACTCTTGGGGTTACTGCTACAACTATAACCTTGCATCCTATGAAGTTATGATGAGTACGGATGGATCAAATACAGGTGCGAATTGTTACTCATCAACTTATTACGATCATTTCGATGGGTTTCCTGTTGATTTAGCAGGTGAAGAAATGATGATTTTAGTAAATTGCTACTATTGTGGTACATCTTATGCAAATATTTTAGACTATCAGATTGATGTCACAGTTTTCCCTGCAGATAATGGGATTGCTGGCGATACTACTACGTCTTCGCCTCTAGCAACCGTGCCATGGGACTCTGGTGCTATGGTCATAGGTTCATGCTCACAGTATGGAGGAAGCTATTGTGTAAACTATGGTAGTTGGTCTACAACCAGTGATACAATGACTATTCCATCCGGCGACACATTGGGGCTGTTTTTCAATTGGGATAACTACGCTATATCTGAAAGTGCAATGTCTATGACTTGTACAACTGCACCTACATACACATTCTCCGCATTTCCTTCTGGTGACGGTTCCGCTCTACAAGGGCCAACAGTTACTGGACCTGACTCTTGCTCAGTTACTATGACTGACAGTTGGGGTGATGGTGGCATTGAGGCATACTGGGCGGCGCTATCGGATCCTCTGACTGGAATTTTAACTGGTTCTATGTTTGATTTAGTTGACGTGCACTCTGGAATGGTCAGTACAACTGATGGAAGTGACATGTGGGGTCTAACTATACCTGATGGTTTAGTAGCTAATATAACGCTTTCATGGGACCAAAGTGCAGATCTTGACCTGTATGTGTACACTAATTCAGATGGGACAGGAATGACACATTATTCATGGTATGATAATCCTGAATTCATCGATCTTGGTATGGGAGTGACTAATACAACTCTTTATCTAAAGGTTGATTATTATTCATGGGGTTCAAGTTCTTCATGGGCTGGTTATGTATTAACTATCCAATTTGCTCCTGCTGTACCACCGCCGTGTGGTACGCAAGATGATGGTGGCTCCGGTGATGACGCACCTGACGATGATTCCGATGGCCCTCTAGACTTGACTAGTTTGGGTAATGCGGGAACAACCAGTGGAATGATCTGCGATGGTTATGATGACGAGGATTGGTACGAATTTACAGTACCTGCTTATCACGGATTATGGGCACGACTCGATTGGGTCGATGTTGAGTCCAGTGACGTTTTGTATTTCTATCAATATATGGATCTTGGATATCTATCTCAACTATCTTATTCAACACTGAATTACGGCAATCCTCAAGCTGTTGCAACCAACGAATCTTATTCTTGGACTAATGCTCTTTCAACCGAATCAACAGTATGGCTGAGAGTTATGGTAGGCAGCCTTGAAGATGATTATGAAATGAATTATACAATGGAATGGTCGATTTACAATCAATCTATAGAGCCTGATGCGAGTATTAACCAGAACGATGCTGGACTCGGAATCGATGCTGGCGATACTTCGTATTATTCTACTGGTGCCACACCTATAGTCTCGATGAATAACTCGTATACTGGATATGGGCATGATTCTTGGGATATGTATGATATGTACGAAATTTTCATCCCTCAAGGTTATGCTTTGTCGGTGAGTTTAACATTCCCAGTACAGAACGATCTTGAATTGGCTCTAATGACGCCTTCTACCCCTGGTAACACTTACCTATACACGCGATGCAGTTCATACAACTTTAATCCTGAAACATGTTCAATCACGTATCAATACGGTGGCGACAATGCTTACATCAAGGTCACAACAGACCGAGGAAGTGGTGAATATACACTCGATATAACAATGATTACCCCAGACAATGAGCCTGGAGCAAATCCAGATGATTGTGGTACGGGAGTCGATGCTTCCGACAATATCTACAGTAATCCTGGTGGAAATACTTGGCTGAACAATTCAAATCAGATCGATGCCAATGGTGATGCAAACGATACCGGTGGAATTTGTACTGGATGGATTTCTGACCTATGGGATGAGAGAGATTACTACAACATCCTCGTTCCATCTGGAACATATCTACAGATGAATGTTTCATGGATACCTGACGGACAAACAATCTATACTTACATGTATAAGTGTCAGGTACAGTCAATACCTTGCTCATACCCTGCAAATGGGGCGTACTTTGTTTCACAAGCGTACTCAAACACAGGATCAACATCTGGTATATCTGGACTTTGGGTCACGACTGGCGGATGGTTGACCTTGGGTATTTACACTTATGGAGCAGTAGATATTACCTATACAATGGACCTTCAATTCCTATCTCTATCTAATTTAATTGGAGGGATACAGAACGATGCAGGTTCAGGCCTAGACGCAGGCTCTGGTGCAGGTGATGCGCTTCATGCTAACAACTGGAACAACGTGACTGCTAACAACACGCTCGAGTTCTCAGGTTGGAATAATCCCTTTGTAGATACAACCGATAGGTACACTTTCGATGTCCCGGCAAACCACGGATACGAGGTTTGTGTGGCCCATGAGGGTTCACAATACGGCATCAGTGGAACTGGGGATGTACTGAT
>Ga0302133_10002330_pt1 | contig 11681 bp, 10 predicted proteins | sample CB9_331_MG_FD_203121 | JGI IMG/M metagenome (GOLD analysis project Ga0302133, IMG submission 203121) | Marine microbial communities from Western Arctic Ocean, Canada - CB9_33.1 | ecosystem: Environmental > Aquatic > Marine > Oceanic | place: Canada: Western Arctic Ocean | collected 2017-09-19 | reverse complement strand
AGAATACGGGCGCGACGTGGCCACCTGGTCTTCCGCCCTGCGCAACTTGGCGGCCGACACCATCTTCATGGCCCGCGTTATCTGCTGGGTGCTGCGCACCGAAGAGATGCGCTTACGGATGTCTTTGAGGTTCGCCATTATAGTTGCCGGTCAGTTTTTTCCTTGTTCCTGTTCAGCAGCGCGGCGGTTCAGGCCGCGAAGACTCCCAGGAACTGCTCCAGCGCCGCGTCGAGCTTCGCCTTGAGATCGTCATCGAGTTCTTTTTTCTCGGCTATGGCCGGCAGTAACTCGCCGTGGGAGTTGTCCAGGTAACTCATCAACTCGCTCTCGTAGCGCCCCACATCCGACGGCCTGACATCACCCATCAATCCGTTGGTCGCCGCGTAAAGAATCACTACCTGTCGCTCGATGGGCATGGGCTCGTACTGTCCCTGCTTGAGCACTTCGACGAGCAGTTCGCCCTGGGCCAGCTGTTTCTGGGTGGCGACGTCAAGATCGGATCCGAACTGCGCAAAGGCAGCCATCTCGCGAAACTGGGCGAGGTCGAGACGCAGTGTCCCCGCGACTTTTTTCATCGCCTTGACCTGGGCAGCACCACCCACTCGAGAAACCGACAGGCCCACGTTCACCGCGGGGCGAACGCCTGAAAAGAACAGGTCGGACTCAAGGTATATCTGCCCGTCGGTGATCGAGATCACGTTGGTGGGAATATAAGCCGCCACGTCGCCCGCCTGGGTCTCGATGATAGGCAGGGCTGTGAGCGAACCTCCCCCCACGGAGTCATTCATCTTGGCCGCACGCTCGAGCAGGCGCGAGTGCAGGTAGAACACGTCACCCGGGTAGGCCTCGCGTCCCGGCGGCCGTCTTAGCAGCAACGATAACTGGCGATAAGCGGTGGCCTGCTTGGACAGATCGTCATAAACGATCAGGGCGTGCTGGCCGTTGTCGCGAAAGTACTCGCCCATGGCCACCCCGGCGTAAGGCGCGAGAAACTGCAACGGTGCCGCCTCCGAGGCCGTGGCCGAGACCACTATGGTGTAGTCCATCGAGCCATGTTTCTTGAGGCGGTCTACCACCTGCGCCACCGACGAACGCTTCTGGCCAATGGCAACGTATATGCAAACCACGTCGCCGCCCTTCTGGTTGATGATGGTGTCTATGGCCACCGCGGTCTTGCCGGTCTGTCGGTCCCCGATGATCAGCTCACGCTGGCCACGACCGATCGGGATCATCGAATCTACCGCCTTGATGCCCGTCTGCAGCGGCTCGTTGACAGACTGGCGATCGACGATGCCGGGCGCCTTGACCTCGATGCGGCGGTTCTCGCTGCTGTCGATATCACCCAGTCCGTCGATGGGCTGGCCGAGGGCGTTGACCACCCGCCCGAGCAGGCCCTTGCCCACCGGTACCTCGGCAATACGACCGGTGCGCTTTACCTCACCGCCCTCGGAGATTTTTTCCGGGTCGCCGAACACGGCCGCGCCAACGTTGTCCTCTTCGAGGTTCAACGCCATGCCGTAAATACCACCCTCAAACTCAAGCAGTTCGCCCAGGGCGACGCGGTCGAGTCCATGTATGCGGGCGATGCCGTCGGCGCTCGAAAGCACGCGACCGGTTTCACGGATCTCAACCTCGCGGTCAAAGTTCCGTATCTCGTCCCTGATAATATCGCTGATCTCTGATGCCCTGATCTGCATCACTTCTCCCTCGGGTCGTGTTGCCCGATTTCCTTGTTGTCTTTTTCAGTCGTCATTTCTACGTTCGCTCTTCTTCCGGGATACTCGGCCAACGAGACTCAGAGGTTCCCGCCCATGCTGCGGGCCAACCTTCGCAAGCGCGTGCGCACGCTACCGTCAAATACCCGTCCCTGCACATCTACTTCGACCCCGCCCAGCAGGTCAGGATCAACCTCGAGCTCGGGCAGTACGGTGCCACCTGCCCGACCACCCGCGAGATCAGTAAAACGCTGCGCGATGGAATCGAGCTCGGCCGGCGTAAGTTCGCTGGCCGACCTGACCGCGATTCTTACGCGACCCTCGACCTCGTCCTCCATGGCTTGGTAATAACCATTTATGGCCGGCAGTTCGGCCAGCCGGTCCTTTTTCGCGAGCAACCTCACGAAACGCCCGATCGTTGAACCCTCGCCGACACCCGCCACCATGGCGACGGCAATTCGCTGTCGTTGGGCAAGGCCCATGCGGCCAGCGGCCAACGGGTCGCCATCCAGGAGGCCCAGGCCATCGGCGAGCTGGGCCAGCTCCTGCCCGGTTTCCTGCACCCGGTTTTCTTCGCCGGCCAATGAAAACAGGGCCCGGGCGTAGCGCCGTGCTGCGGCTCCCGAAATCACTGGACGCTGTTCTCCCCGGACGTCTTCTCGGCCGCCGATACTTCTTTGAGAAACTCTTCGATCAGGCGGCTGCGATCAGCGTCGCCGAGTTTGCTGGCCAGTGTTGTAGAGGCCAGCTCAGCAGCAAGCCGCGCTGCCTCGGCCCGCAACTCGGCACGCGCTGTCTCGTAGTCACTGCGCGCGGTGCGACCGGCTTCAGTAAGCATGCGCTCGGCAGCTTCGCGTGCGGCCACGAGCAACCGCTTGCCGTCGGCCTCCGCCATCGCCCTGAGCTCGGCCGTGAGTTCTTCGCGCGCCTGGTCAAGACCCGCCAATTTTTCCTTGTACTCGGCCTGAACGCGCTCGGCCTCTTCTTTTGCGCGCGCGGCGGCCGACATGGCTTCCACGAGTTCCTTGCGCCGAGAGGCGAGGAAATCGCGCAGCGGCGCCGAGGTGAAACGGTGGAACAGGAAGACGAACAGGCAGAAGTTGAATACCGAAGCGCCTAAATTGAACCAGTCGCCACTACTGAGATGATGCTCGCTGGGGTGACCGGCATCGCCGGCTGCCAGTGCAAAACCAGCACCCGCGAAAACAGCCACCAGCGTGGCGGCGGCCGATAAAACTGCGGGTCGGGCAAACCGGGCTGCGCGGGTTCCGGTCACGATTGCCCACCGAGGACGGCCTTGACCATCGCGTCTGCCATCTCTTCTGATTGTGCCTTCAAGCTGCTACGCGCTTCGTCGCGACTCTGCCAGACTTCCTTCCTGAGTGCGGCCAGGTTACTGGCGGCCTCTTCCCGGGCTTTCTCAAGAATCGCGGCCTCGTCTGCGCGCGCCTGGCCCCTGACTTCTTCGGCAGCCACTTGGGCCCGGGCCCTGCCGGCCTTGAGCTCCTGCTCGTAACGCTCGTTCATCTGCTGGGCTTCTTCGCGACCGCTCGCGGCAAGGTCCTGGTCTCCGGCCGTGCGCTGTTTGCGCTCCTCGAGCAGGCGCCCGAAAGGTTCAAACAACAGCCGGTTGAGCAGGTAAGCAAGTACAAAAAAGCTTACCAGCTGAATGATAAAGGGAGCTTGCAGTTCGAAATTCATCTATCGAACGGTCCAGTCAAAAGATCCTGTCTCAAGGTCACAGCGCAGCGGAGGAAACCACGCAGATAACCGGTTTGTAGATCAAAGCAGGCCCTTCCAGCGCCCAACGCGCCGAAGCCTCACAGCCTAGCCCTGTTTGGCTAACACCGCCCGAAGAGCTTGTCAAAACAGCTGCCGGGCAAAGACCCGCCAGGGTCAGGCGAGCAGCCGATCGGCCAGCCCGCTAAGCTCTTCTTCCGAATAGAACTCGATCTCCACGCGACCACCCCTGCCCTTGCGACGCACCCTCACGCGGGTGGAAAGCACACGCCCGAGCTGCTCCTCCAGTCCTCTTGTTTCGAGGTCCGCAGAGCTGTCCTTCGAGCCGGCATGTTCCCCATCGTCAGAGCCGCTGTCAGCCTGGGCGTCGTTGATACGGCGTACTTCTTTCTCTGTCTGCCTGACCGACAGACCCCGTTTGCACACGCTCTTTGCCGTCTTTATCTGCAAGGCAGCGGTCGGCAGGGCGAGTAACGCGCGGGCGTGCCCCTCGCTCAATTCCGAGCTCTCGAGCAGTTCTTTGACCGGCGCCGGCAAGCCGATCAAGCGCAGCGAGTTGGCAACGCTTGCACGTGACTTACCCACCCGCCTGGCGACATCCTCCTGGGTGTAGCCATACTCGTTGACCAGTCGCCGATAGGCCGAAGCCTCTTCCAAGGGCGCGAGGTCCTGCCTCTGGATGTTCTCAACGAGCGCAAGTTCGACCAGCTCGGCCTCGGAAACCTCTTCGCGCACGATGACCGGCACCTGCTTCAGACCAGCCAGTGTGGCCGCACGCAGGCGGCGTTCGCCGGCTATGACTTCGTAGCCACCCTTGCTGCGAGTAACAACCAGCGGCTGTATGATGCCGTTCTGCTTGATCGAATCCGCAAGTTCCCGCATCGGCTGCTCATCAAAGTTGCGCCGCGGCTGACCGCGGCCCGCCCAAATGCGCTCGACGTCCACGAGCCCCTGGCCCTTGGGCCAGGTTGGCAGGCCGCCAGCCCCCGGCGTTACTTCTGTCCGCGTAGAGCTTTCCGACGACGGGTCGTCGGCCTCGGCTTCATTGGCAGTGGCCGCCCCGAATATCGCGTCAAGCCCTTTGCCCAGTGCTTGTCTCCTGCTCACTGTGTCCTCCTGCCCGACTCTCCGACGAGCTTGTTTTTAATATTTTCGTCAGCAATTCTTCGCCTGCCGCGCGGTAGGCTTCGGCCCCCTTTGACGCTGGGTCGTACAACAGCACCGGCAAGCCGTGCGAAGGGCTCTCACTTATCCGGACGTTGCGCGGGATGACCGTACTCAACACCAGGCTTTGAAAATGATTCCTCACCTGCTCGGCTACCTGCCGGCTGAGCGTGGTGCGACCATCAAACATTGTCAGCAGGATGCCGTCGACCACCAGCGCTGGGTTGAAAGCGCCCCGTATGCGCTCCACCGTGTCGAGCAGACCGCTCAACCCCTCGAGTGCGTAATACTCGCACTGCAGTGGGATGAGCACCGAGTCGGCGGCCGACAGCGCGTTGACCGTAATCATCCCCAGCGAAGGCGGGCAGTCTATAAGAACGCATTCATAGCCAGACCGCACTTCCTCGAGCTTTTCGCGCAGGCGGTACTCCCTGGCCTCTTGGTTGATAAGTTCAAGCTCGGCCCCCGCCAGGCTGCGGTCAGCAGGAATAACGTCGAGTTCGGCCAGCCCGGTAGTGCACAGGGCCGATGAAGCCGGCGTATCGCTAACGAGGACGTCGTAGACCGTTACCCCACTACTGCTGCTGGCTCCGACCCCGCTTGAAGCGCTGCCCTGGGAATCAAGATCGACGAGCAGCGTACGGTGGCCGGTCAAGGCCAGCGCAGCAGCCATGTTGACGGCGGTCGTGGTTTTACCCACACCACCTTTCTGATTCGCTACCGCTACTATGCGCCCCATCGACCGCTCCCAATCATCCGTTCTTCTCCCCTTGGAATTATCACGCCAGAAGCCTGATTGCGAGCCTTCTAGGCACAATAGCGGGCTCATTCGGCGATTCAGGCGGCCTTATGCCAACCCAGGGCTGGAATTCATTCCGGCTGAGAAATGTTTCACGTGAAACATTTACCGGAACCAGAGCACCACTGAGGCCGACTTGTGAAACGATCTACCACAGACTGAGCCAGAAATTGTTTCACGTGAAACAATTTGGCGATGGTTCAGCCCTGGCCGTCGTCGTTCAAGCGATAAACGAAGAGCCGACGGCCACCGGCCTGCCCGAGATCGTAATCCCGCTGCCGCTCGAATCGCAGGCCGCTTTGCCCGGGGTCGGGCTGAGCGGCTGCGCCGCCGGCCATGACCAGCAGGCGCCCCCCCTCGCGAAGCAAACCTGCCCCGGTCTCCATGAAACGATGCGGGGCCTGAAAAGCCCGCGACACCACGGCGTCAAAGCGCCGATCCCGAACCCCAGGAGATTCGACGTCCTCGTTGATCACGCTGCAGCTGGTCAGCTGGCAGCACCTCACCACCTGTTCCAAAAAGCCCGCCCGCTTGCGACGTTTCTCAACCAGAGTCACGCGAACGCCCGGCATAACCACCGCCAGGGGCACACCGGGCAAGCCCGCGCCGCTTCCGAGGTCAACAATGTCCCTGCAGCCTGAAAGGCAGCCTACCAGGGCCAGCGAATCAAGCAGCTGGGCTTCTACCGCCTGTTCTCGGGGGATAGCCGTGAGCCGCTGGACGCTGTTCCAACGGTAAAGCTCGTCAAGATAATCTATCAACCTGAGCCCGAGCTCGTCGTCCAGCGCCAGCCCCAACGAGGCTGCTCCAGCCTGCAGCCTGGAGAGCTCGCCTTTCATGCACTGCGCTTTTTGAGATGAATAGCGATGGCCGACACCGAGGCCGGTGTCAGGCCACTTACCCGGGAGACCTGCCCTAGAGAAGTAGGCCTGATACGCGCTAGTTTCTCCCGGGCCTCGGCCGACAAGCCATGAACGGCCTCATAGTCAAAATCCTCGGCCAGGGAAGTACCCTCAAGCTTTTTCATTCGCTCAACCTCTTCGCGTTGGCGGCCGAGGTAGCCATCGTAGGCAGCCTCGGTCTGCACCAGGGCTGCGAGGTCAGGCTCGACGCGGGGCAGGGCGGTCAAGCCAGCCCGTTCAACCAGGCGGCTCAGAAGCTGGTAATCCATCGCAGGCCGCCTGAGCATCTCCCAGCAACTCGTAGAGCCGGAAGGCACTGCTATCCCCGCCTCACCAAGGCCAGCTCTAAGCTCGCCGTCTGGATTTAGCCGAATTGACTTCAGCGCCGCGGTGGCCCGGCGCAAGCCGCTCTCCCTGCGCTCAAGAGAGGCCAGCCGCTTGCCACTCAGGACGCCGATCGACCGCGCGTGGGCGGCGAGCCTGAGGTCCGCGTTGTCCTCTCTGAGCAGCAATCGATACTCGGCCCTCGAGGTGAACATACGGTAGGGTTCGCCCTCAACACCCCGGGTAACGAGATCGTCTATCATCACGCCAATGTATGCCTCATCGCGGGCCAGCAGCAGGGCATCGCTACCGGACACCAAGCGCACGGCGTTGATGCCCGCCATCAGGCCCTGGGCGGCGGCCTCTTCGTAGCCAGTTGTTCCGTTGATCTGACCGGCCAGGAACAGTCCGCCCAGCACCCGGGTCTCCAAGGACGGACCGAGCTGGGTGGGCTCCACGTAGTCGTACTCTATGGCGTAGCCCGGCCTGACAATGATGGCCTGCTCCAGCCCCTCGATGCTGCGCACGAACTGTTCCTGCACCTCCAGCGGCAAGGCGGTCGACAGCCCGTTCGGATAAACCTCGTCGCTGTCCAGGCCTTCAGGTTCAAGAAAGATCCGATGCGAATCCCGCTCGGGAAAGCGTACGACCTTGTCCTCCAGGGCCGGGCAGTAGCGAGGACCGCCGCAGTCTATCGTCCCGTTGTACATCGGTGATTTCTGGAGGTTATCACTTATGATGCGGTGCGTTATCGGGTTAGTCGCGGTAAGGTAGCAGCTCAACTGCCGCAGGGGAGGGACGATGTCGTCAAAAGAAAAAGTTGGCATGTCCGGGTCGCCCGGCTGCTCAACCAAACGATCCCAGGCTATGCTGCGCGCCGACAGCCGCGGGCAGGTACCCGTCTTCAACCTGCCGGTGAGCAGGCCGACATCGCGCAACGAAGCGCTCAGCCCGTGCGAGGCCCGGTCGCCGGCCCGACCGCCACTGCTCTGCCTATGGCCTTCGCGGATCAGCCCCTCGAGAAAAGTTCCCGTGGTAACGATCACAGCAGGCGCAAAGTAAGCTTGCCCGCCGCCGATCACCACGCCCTGCACCCGCCCAGCATCGTGCAGCAGTTCGGTGACCTCGCCTTCAAGCAGGGTAAGCCCTTGCGTGTCGCGGGCCACCTGCGTCATGCGGCGGCTGTAGAGCAGCTTGTCGGCCTGGGCGCGGGTGGCCTGCACCGCTGGACCCTTGCGCGTGTTCAAGCGGCGGAACTGTATGCCACACTCGTCAATAGCACGGCCCATCTCGCCACCGAGGGCATCGATCTCGCGCACCAGGTGGCCCTTGCCTATGCCGCCAATCGCCGGGTTACATGACATGCGCGCAAGTCGGTCTGAGTCCATGGTCACGAGCAGCGTGCGACAACCCGAACGCGCAGGCAGCAGCGCGGCTTCCATGCCGGCATGACCTGCGCCGATGACGATTACGTCATAATCTGTATCCCTGCTTCCCATTGTCTCAGCCGCCGTCTCTCTTACTTGCCCACGCAGAACTCAGAAAATATCACGTCCAGTATCTCTTCGTTATCCAAAACCTCGGTAAGCGCCGACAGCCCTTCGAGACCCTGCCGTAGCTCAAAGGCGAGCAACTCGCTACCGGCTCGGCCGCGCAACAGGCCACTGGCCTGCTGCAATGCGAGCGCCGCCTTTTCAAGCGAAACGCGGTGCCGTTCCCTGCCCATGAAGGCAGGTTGCCCGGGCTCGCCCAGTACACTGTTGAGCTTGTTGCGAACGGTCTCGGCCAGCTGCTCACAGCCTTCGCCCGACAGCGCCGACACCCCGAGCACCGGAGCTCCATCAGCGGCCTGCGACAGGCGCGCGCTGTCCAGTGAGCAACCGAGATCGAGCTTGTTGAGCAACAACAGGTCGGCTCCAGCAGCAAGCTCAATATTGGCCTCAAGCAGTTCAGGCCGCGAACCGTCCACTACCAACACGCGCAGGTCGGCCTCCTGCATCGCCTGTCGGCTACGCTCCGTGGCGGCACGGTCCAGGTCGGTCATATTCATGCTCGCGTCCCCGACCAGGTACTCGCCCAGGCCGGCGGTGTCGGTCATCACCAGCGCGAGGCCGGCAAGTTCAACGGTCTCCTGTACGCAATCGCGGGTGGTTCCGGGTTCGCTTGAGACGAGCACCCTGCCGTACCCGAGCAGGGCGTTGAAGAGACTGGACTTACCGGCATTGGGCAAGCCGTAGAGCACCAGTCGACAACCCTCGCGCAAGCGACGGCCGAGTGTGAAAGAGTCAAGCAACGAGGCCACTTCGGATTGCAGACCTGCCAGCGCCCGCAGCGACGCCTCGGGATCGGGTTCTCCGATTTCGTCTTCGCTGAAATCAACGTCGGCTTCGGCCGCCGCGAGCAGCCCGCACAGCTGCTCCCTGAGCGAAGCCAGTCTGGTCGACAGACCGCCCTGCAACTGCTCCCAAGCGGCTTCGGCGGCTAGCCCGGCAGGTGCGTTTATGAGATCGATCAAGGCCTCGGCCTGGCTCAGGTCCATACGGCCGTTGAGCACCGCCCTGCGTGTGAACTCGCCCCTGTCGGCAGGCCTGGCGCCGGCAGCGTGGACCGCGCCCATGATTCTCTCTACCACCACTGGCGAACCGTGGCACTGGATCTCCAGGCAGTCTTCGCCGGTAAAACTGCGGGGCCCCGGCATCACGACGCACAACACCTCGTCAATCGGGCGTCCGCTATCGGGGTCAACCGCGGTGCCGTGGCTGAGCTTCCAAGGCTCGAGGGGACGGTCGGGGGACGGTCGAAACACCGCCGCGGCTATGGCCGGTACCAGCGCCCCGCTGACCCTCACGATGGCTATCGCCGCTGTCCCGGCGGCCGTAGCGCAGGCAGCGATCGTGTCGGTCTTGTACAAGGGCGCCGTCCCGCTCAGGCAGCCACCGGAGCGGGAGCGTGACTGTCTATTTCCTGGTCCTGGCCGAACTCGCCTTCGCTGACCACGGCCTCATCCACAACCGGCAACATGCGTATCTTACGATAAAAGCCAGAGCCCAGTATGCGCAGCTTGAGACCCTCGATCTCGGCCAGTGCTCCCTGAAAAACCCGCCGGTCCGCCGGGCTCATGGCCGCCAGCTGAACGCCCTTTACGTCACTGATCACCTGCTCGGCCAGCCTGGCTGCAAGAACTTCAAGAACGGTGGCCCGAAGCGCGCGGTAATCGCCTATATCGACGGTGACGCGCAGGCGATCAGCCCGCTCGCCTGCGTGAATCATGCGGTTAAGCAAGTGCTCCAGCGCATCCAGGCACTGAGCCTCTGGGCCGACCAGCATGGCGTCGGTTTCGGACTTGACCCTCACCAGGACTTCGTTGCCGTCGTCTACAAGGCTGGCGCTCACCCGGCCCGAAAAACCCATGGAAGCGATCAACTGGCCCATGAGTTCGGCTCCGTGATCGCAGAGTTTTACTTTTTCTTCTTCGCTCAAGGCCGGCGAGGGGGGCTGCTTCTCCGGTTGCTTCTCGGGCTGTTTCTCCCTCTGGCCACTGGGTTGCTGGCCACTGGGTTGCTGGCCACTGGTTTGCTGGCCACTGGTTTGCTGGCCACTGGTTTGCTGGCTATCAGACTGCTGGCCGCCACCTTGACCACCGCGGCCCCTGCCGCGACGGCCACGCCGGCGCCCACTACCACTGCGGGCTTCCTGTTTGCCGCCCTGGTCCTGTTTGCCGCCCTGGTCCTGGTTACCGCCCTGGCCCCGGTTGCCGCCCTGGCCAGAAGCGTTGCTGCCGCCCCCAGCCGAAGCTCCACCACCACGATTCCTGTTGTCGTCGCGCTTCTTCTCATCACGTCGCCCACGGCCACCGCCCTCTCGGCGATTGCCACCACGAGAAGCTCCACCATCACCTCCGTCACCACCACGACGACGTCCGCGCCGCCGACGTCCGCTCTGCTCGTCCATGTCGTAACTCTGGCCGTCCTCCATGACCCCCGGACGGGGCGTTGCCCGTACCTGGGCACGACGGGCGCCCACGCCAAGGAACCCCTTGCGCGGATGCCGCTGTATTTTTATCTCAACACGATCACGAGTCAGCCCAAGCTGATTAAGAGCCAACTGAATGGCTTCTTCGACCGTAACTCCCTGTACCTCGACGCTATCTGACATCGGCTTATTACTCCTCTGTCCGCTGCCGGTTGGTGTGGTACTGCTGCGCGATTGAAAGCAGATTATTAGTGAACCAGTACAACACCAGGCCGGAGGGAAAGTTTACAAACATGACTGTGAAGACGACGGGCATGAGCATCATCATCTTCTGCTGGGTGGGATCTCCCATGCTCGGGGTCATGCGCTGTTGGAGGACCATGCTGGCCCCCATGAACAGGGTCATGACCGGTATTCCGGCCGGGGAGACAAAAGGAATGGCCAGGCTACCGAGTCTGTCGGGCTGCGACAGGTCGGTCATCCAGCCTATGAAAGGGGCGTGACGTAGCTCAATTGCCTGCATAAGCGCGTTGTACAAGCCCAGGAACACGGGGATCTGCACCACCATCGGCAGGCAACCCGAAAGCGGGTTCACCTTGTGACGGCGATAGAGCTCCATCATTTCGCGATTGAGGGTCTCGCGATCATCTTTATACTTTTCCTGTATCTTCTTGAGCTCAGGCTGCACTTTCTGCATGGCCTTCATGGCGTGGGCCTGTCGCTTGTTGACGGGGTAGAACAGCACCCTCACGCCCAGCGTGAGCAGCAGTATAGCCACCCCGAAATTGCCCACGTAGCCCTCCAGAAAAATAAGCGCCTCGAGCATCGGGCGGGCTATGGCCGAGAACCAACCCAGGTCGATTGCCTCGTCGAGCGAATGGCCGACGTCTTCGAGCAGGTGCAGCCGCTTGGGCCCAACGAACATGCTCCAGGCCAGGCTGTCGGCGCCGTCCTCCCACAAGGTGACTTCGCCCAGGCCTGATCCCGCGGCAGCAACAAACCGCAGCGCGGTAGTTTCCGGCGGAAAAAATGCCGCCATGAAATAGTGGCTCGCGTAACCCGCCC
>Ga0302133_10002329_pt1 | contig 11683 bp, 9 predicted proteins | sample CB9_331_MG_FD_203121 | JGI IMG/M metagenome (GOLD analysis project Ga0302133, IMG submission 203121) | Marine microbial communities from Western Arctic Ocean, Canada - CB9_33.1 | ecosystem: Environmental > Aquatic > Marine > Oceanic | place: Canada: Western Arctic Ocean | collected 2017-09-19 | reverse complement strand
CCTTCCCAAACGACCATTGCCTTGGCCATCTGGTCGTGCAGCGCCTGCTTCTTTTCGGTCAAGCCGGCCATGATATATCCGCCACCCAGGATGATCCCCGAGATGAGCTTGCCCCAAAATCGCCCATAGGCCTGCTTCAGCGAAATCGGTTCGTTCTTCATGTTGATGACTTTAATTCCCAGCGATCGCTTGCCCAGCGTCCCCTGAAAAATGCCCGCTTCCGATTTTGTATAGTAATACATGGGCATCAGCACGAAGATTCCCAAAAAGACATAGGCTTGCGCTTTCAAGGTGAAGTCGTAACCGATCGAGTTAATAATAAAGGTCGCCAATTGGAACACGATGCTCAGCCCGATCATCGCCAACAGAATCAGCATCCCATCAATCATTGTCGCCAGGTATCGCACCCAGAAACCACAGGGGATGTTCGGTTTTTGGCGGGTGACCAGGTCCAGCGTACGACGGTTGTAGTAACCCAACAGACCGTTGGCCCGCATCAGAAACAGTGCAGGAAAGGAGAGCGGGATCAAGAAGGCAGCCGTCGTGAGCGACAGCGTTACAGTGGCGACGGTCAATCCAATGGCCTTATACACAAACCCGCGAGTCGCCGGATCTTCACCGACCGTTTTAACAGCCCAATTGGTCATGTCCATCAGCAACTTCGCGATCGCTGGGCCGAAATCGATCCCGAACATCACCAGCAACACCACAACGGCGATAATGACCGGTGAAGTCACCACGACAAGCATCACCAGCCAGTACAGCGAAGGACCGATGTTGCGGAAGAAGATCCGCAGCATGTCCCACGGCAGAAATGCCCGATAGGTGTACGGCATAGTCATGTGGACCTGCGCGATAGGGAAAACGAAGATGGGACTCAGGTTGATGCCGAGCCAGATCAACGAAACACCGGCTGTCCCCAGCGAGCCGAATGCGAGACTGCCCGCAGTAGCCATTGGGACAAGGGCAAAGACGGAAACGAAGTACACCGGCGTCAGCAGCACGGATGGCCAGAAATAGGCTTTGAATCCGAGGATCACGTTCTGAAAGAAATCAAATTGCACCTTTCGCATCTCAAGCTGTTTCTTCTTTCGCATCGTTTGCTCGATGACTTTCGCCGAAACGTTCCAACCCCAACCCAGCCCTCCCATCACCATCAGGATGGTCACGAAACCCATGGCCACGACCGGCGGTTTCGTCATCCCAGCAATCGCAGCACGTTGGGGTGTCAATTCCGGCCGTACTTTTTTCTTTTCGCCCGGCTTGGCTGGATTCGCCGCGTCTTTATCCCGCTGCACTTTGTCGGCCTCGATGACGCGGCCGGTTTCCCATTGGTGTAAAGCGACTGTCGCTGCCGAGCCCCCTACGTACAGAACAAAAAACAGCGTCCACACGCTTCCGGTGAAAAAGGCGAGCTTCATGTTCTTGAGCATGAATTTCCACGAATTGGACCACGCTTCGCCGTAGAACTGCGACGGATTGGGGCCTTTGCGCTTCACGTGGGTCTTGCCGGTCGCCAGATCGATGCCGCAGGCCTTGCAGACGTCGTCGTCCTCGTAGACGGTGGACCCGCACTTTGGACAGACATTGGCCGACTCGTCTTCCATGCGATCGAGATTCATGCCGCCGAGAAAGTCGCCGTCATCGGCCGGCCGGCGCGTTCGCTTCTTCTTTTTCGCCCCTGCCGCGCCGCTTTTCTTACCCGCCGGTACGCGGACTCTTTCCGAGCAATGCGGACACTTCAACGACTTGCCGCGCGCTTTATCGGGCGCGTTGAGAACTTTCTCACAACCGGGACAACGAACCTTAACCGGCATCTGGCAACTCCAGCGGTTGAATCGATATGCTGAGCATTCGCCTCGCATCCCCGGCCAAGACATACAGCCGAGCGCGAGCATCACCATGCGGGCGAACAAAATTTGCAAAGCGTCACTCTACCAGTTTCCGCCACCACATTGCACGCAAGAAACCCAGCAGTGAGATGCCACACGCCAGAAACCCGGTTTTTTGAAAAAACCGGGTTTCTTCATCGAGCGTAGTTTCTGCACTGACACACGCTCAGCCCATTGCTTGCAGCGACTCGTCCATGACTTCCAGGACGCGGTCGATGTCGTCGGCAGTGTGGGCCAGCGAGAACCCGTGGTGACACGCCCCGCCGCCGTAGTCGTGAAAATACACGCCGCGGTCGGTCGTTTGTCGGCAGAATTCGAGCATCGTCTCCGGCTTGTGACACAGACTCTGCCGGTAGTTTATGACCGGCTCGCGGGTGCCGAAGATGATGCCGAACCGGCTGCCGTGACGCTGAAATCGCACGGGAATCGGACTGCGGGCGGCAATGTCATCCAACCCGGCAAACAGCCGCGCCGCCAGCGATTCGATCGTCTGCCAGAACTGCGGCCTATCGATCTCAGCAACGAACGCCAGCCCGGCGAGAATCGACGTCAACGGGGCATTGAACGTCCCCGAATGCGCCACGTCGCCCACCGGCTTATAACGGTCCATCAATTCGGCCGATCCCAAAATGGCCGAAAGCGGCAACCCCGCGCCCAACGATTTGCCGATGGTACAGATGTCGGGCGTGACACCAAAATCCTGTTGCGCCCCGCCGGCGCTCTTCTTGGCAAACGATTGAATCTCATCGAAGAACAACACCATGTTGTGATCGTTCGCCAATTCGCGCGCCCGTTCCAGAAACCCCGGCTCGGGCAGAATGCAGCCACAGTTGAAATCGACCGGCTCGATCAGAATCGTCCCGACTTCGTCCTTGTGGCGTTCGACGGCAGCTTCGAGCGCAGCAATGTCGTTGTACGGCAATGGGACGATCAGTTCGGCCATCGACAGCGGAATGCCTGCGCTTTCACGGTAGGGTGGCGATGCATCCAACTGGTCGGCCGGTGGATGACCGCCGATGAAAGTTAATTCGTGGTAACCGTGAAAGTGGCCGAAGAAGCGGATGATCTTTTCGCGTCCGCTGACCGCCCGGCATAACCGCAGTGCATGCAGTGTGGCTTCGGAACCGGACGAAGTGAACCGCGCCCGCTCACCACAAGGGACGAGCCGACAAAGTTCTTCGGCCAGTTCGATGTGAAGCGGTGAATCGAGGCTGCAAAGTCCGCCCAATTCCCAAGCCTTCTCGAAGGCTTGCTTGAGCGATTCGTGTCCGTGGCCGAGCAAAGTTGCTCCGTGGCTCATCGACATGTCGAGGAATTCGCGGCCCTGGATATCCCAAAACCGTGCCCCTTTCGATCGCGAGGCGTACACCGGCCGCCCCCACGCCTGATTGAACCGCGTACTACTGCAAACGCCGCCGGGCAGGACCTTCCGCCCACGTTCATTCAGCGCGGCCAGCGCCTCATCAGTTTCGGCCATCTCAAAATCGAACATTCACCACCTTGCATCCATTGTAAAGCCGCGACCAGTGGTCGCGCCCAATGTCCTGGAAATCTTGAATTCACGGTATTCTCGCACATTCCGCACCGATCATCTAGAATGACGGGTTCACCCTGTAATCGAATCCGAGAAACCACATGACTTCGACAGACACTGCATCGACAACCGCCACCAGCCACGTTCCCGATGCCTCGGGCCGTTTTGGCGACTTCGGCCGCCGCTTCGTACCCGAAACGCTGATGCACGCGCTGGAAGAACTGACCGCCGCATACGAAGAGGCCAAGAACGACGACGCCTTTCAGGCGGAATTGAGTGACCTGCTCAAGAATTTCGTCGGCCGCCCCAGCCCACTTTACTTCGCACAACGGCTCACCGAGCATTGCGGCGGCGCACAGATTTATCTCAAGCGAGAAGACCTCAATCACACCGGGGCGCACAAGATCAACAGCACCATCGGGCAGGCGCTGCTGACTCTGCGGATGGGCAAGAAACGCGTGATTGCCGAAACGGGAGCCGGCCAGCACGGTGTCGCCACTGCGACCGCCTGTGCACGCTTCGGCATGGAGTGCATTGTCTACATGGGCGAAGAAGACATTCGCCGCCAACGGCTGAACGTCTTCAACATGAAGACAATGGGGGCTGAAGTCCGCCCCGTGACCAGCGGTTCGCGCACGCTTCGCGACGCAGTGAACGAGGCGATGCGCGACTGGATGGCTTCGGTTGCCGACACACATTACATCATCGGCTCGGTCGTGGGGCCGCATCCGTTTCCAATGATGGTCCGCGATTTTCAAACGGTCATCGGCAACGAGACACGAGAACAAGTGCGGGAATCGACCGGCCGTTTGCCCAACGAAATCATCGCCTGCGTCGGCGGCGGGTCAAACTCGGCCGGCATGTTTTACCCCTTTGTTGAAGACGCCGAAGTGAAGTTGACCGGAGTCGAAGCGGGCGGACGCAGTTCGGATTCGGGGGAACATGCAGCAACAATCACTTATGGCGGCCCCGGGGTTCTGCACGGCAGCTATAGCTACGTTCTGCAGGACGACGACGGACAGACGCTCGATGTGCATTCGATTTCGGCCGGCCTCGATTACCCCGGCGTTGGCCCCGAACACGCCTATTGGAAAGATACCGGTCGGGTTCAATACACGCCCATCACCGACAGCGAAGCGCTCGACGCCTTCCAAAAAATGGCAACGCTGGAAGGCATTCTCCCCGCAATCGAAAGTTCGCATGCCATCGCACAGGTACTCAAGACGGCTCGCCAGCGCAATCCGAACGATATCGTCGTCGTCTGCCTGTCGGGGCGAGGCGACAAAGACGTCAACGAAGTCGCCCGACTGCTTGGCCGCGACATTTGAATAATTAGCCCGGCGTGATGACACGTCGGGCCAACGTCCGGTTCACCGGAAACCCATCCAACAAACACAGACACAGACCATCCAACAAACATTCGACGCCGACCGACGGTCTGTTCACAGACGGCTCACTACGCGAAATGGACGCTCCCTTGTCTCGAATCAACGACACATTTGCAGAACTACAATCTCGCGGCCATATGGCGTTCATGCCGTTTGTGACTGCTGGCGATCCCGATATGGCAGCGACGTTGGCGTTGATACGCGAACTGGCCGAACGTGGCGTCGATCTGATCGAAGTCGGGTTTCCCTACAGCGATCCGATTGCCGACGGTCCAGTCATTCAAGCGTCATACACCCGTGCGCTGGAAAAGGGCTTGCACGTCAACGACATCTTCGAAGGCGTGGGAACTCTTAAAGGTGAGAACATTCCGCCGCTGGTGGCGATGGTCTCTTATGCAATCATTTTCCGAATCGGAATCGAGCCGTTCCTTGCCCACGCGAAAGAGTCCGGGTTTTGCGGACTGATCGTTCCCGATTTGCCGGGCGATGAAGCGGCCGAATTCGCCGCCGCCGTCAAGAAGCACGAACTCGATCTCATTCAACTCGTCTCGCCGCTCACGCCGCCCGAACGCGTTGAGCGAATTCTGAGCGCAGCCAGCGGATTCGTTTACTGCATCTCGGTTGCCGGAACGACCGGTGTACGCAACGAGTTGCCCTCCGAACTTCAGGACCAGTTGAAGTGGTTGAAGACGAAGACCGACCTGCCCCTGGCAGTCGGTTTCGGCGTGAGCCGTCCGGAACAGGTTGAGAGCCTGCGCGGCGTGGCCGACGGCATCATCGTCGGCTCGGCCATTGTTCGCCAACTCGAACCACCGGCAGAGACAAAAGCCGCTGTCACACAAGTCGGCGAATTCGCAGCAGAGATGCTGACCGCAACCCGGAATAATTAGTGCGCCGTTTACTTAGCCCGCCGTGAAAACACGGCGGGCCGACTGACTGCAAACAAACTCATCGCAATTGCCCGTCGATGGGTGCCACTGGCGTGCCGCCAGTGCAGCGCGGCGAACACTGGCGACACGCCAGTGGCACCCGAACAATCGCAAGCCGACCGCCGGTGTATTCACCGGCGGCTAAATGACATCGGCCGTTTAACACCGGCCGTGCTACATCGGCCGCTTGCTATCACGCCGCGACCGGCCGTTGCGTCGTTTCCACGGGTAAAACCACACACCGTACGGCAGAAACCGGACGATCAATGGCTCGTCGAATCGCTGCGGGTTGGCCAACATCCAGGAAAAGTGATTTTCCAGGTACGACGCTGGGACACAGGTCGCCGCGGCATCGGCTGGTTCACAGGGCCGACAGTCGACAATCTCGACAGTCCCCACAATCAGGCCGCGTGGAAGTGCTTCCTCATCGAGCCGATGGCTGACAATCGCGTGATCGGCGGCGGCGATCCCTCCGAATTTCTTCGACGCATAAACATAGATTGCACCGCGCTGCGCAGTGTGCGTCGATCGAACCTCGATGGTCTTGGTACCGCGGAGAATTAACTCGGCCCATGGCTGGCGTATGCCGAGTGCGATCATGTTCTTATCGGGATGAGGCATTGAACACACGCTGTTACCAAATCGGAAGAATGATGCATTCGACCGATTTGATGGACGTCTGTCAATATCTGTGTGCAAATCACAACTCAAACGATTGATGCAGTTCCGGAATGATCGCATCTTCGTCGCAGAAATCGTGGATCAGTCCGGCCATCGCCTTCAGCGATTTGGATTCGCCGTGAACGAGAAACGCCTGGCCAATTCCGCTTTCACGGGCCATGTGTTCGTACCACCATTTGAAGTCCTCGACGTCGGCATGAGCCGACAACCCGTTTAGCACTTCCACGTTCGCCTTCAGAGGGACATCGCGGTCGAAGATCCGCAACGTCGGCTGGCGCTCAACAATGCGGCGGCCCAACGTGTGTTCGGCCTGATAGCCGATAATGATCACCGTGTTCTTCTCATTAGAGACGGCGTGCTTGAGATGATGGACCACCCGCCCGTTTTCGCACATGCCGGAAGCCGAGATGACGACAAACGGTCCTTTGCGACGATTCAGCGCCGCACTCTCCTGACGAGATTGCACATACCGCAAGCCGGGGAATTCGAAGAGATCGTCGTCGAGGCGAAGCGACTGTTGCGCCTCGTCGTCCATTTCGTGTTGGTGGCGGCGATAAACTTCGGTCAGCCGCGTGGCAAGCGGGCTATCGACAAAAAACGGAATCTCCGCGAGTGATCCCTCTTCCATCAGCTCGTTCAGGAAATAGACAATCTGTTGCGTGCGTCCCAAACTGAATGCGGGGATGATGACTCGCCCGCCCTTGTTTGCTGCATCGGAAATGATCCGCAACAGATCGGCTTTCAGGTTCTGTGGAGGTGGATGCACCTTGTTGCCGTAAGTTGCTTCGCTGATGAGAACGTCGCAGCCGCCGACCAGCGTCGGATCGCGCAATAGCGGCAAATGACGGGGGCCCAGATCGCCGGTAAAAACGACACGCCGCATTTCGCCGGCATCTTCGATCTGCATCTCACTAATCGCCGACCCCAGAATGTGTCCCGCATCGGAAAACCGCAGCCGGAACTCGGGGGATAAATCGTGCCACTCGCCGTAGTCGAGCGGCTCAAACAGCTTCTCCACCTTGCGGACGTGATGTTCGTCGTAAAGCGGTTCGACCGGCGGGTGCCCCTTCTTCAAATGCCGGGGCAGGTAGCGGGCATCTTCGGCCTGAATTCGCGCGCTGTCGCGGAGCATGATCCCCGCGATGTCGGCGGTTGCCCGCGTGCAGAAAATGGGACCGCGATATCCGGCACGATACAAGCCCGGCAAGTTGCCCGAGTGATCGATGTGCGCGTGCGACAGGACGACTCCGTCCAATTTTTTCGGCTCGCAGTGAAACCGTTCGTTCTTCTTCCGCGACTTGGCACGCGATCCCTGGAACAATCCGCAATCGAGCAGCACGCGCAGGTTGTCGGTTTCGATCAGGTGTTGACTGCCGGTGACTTCGCCCGCCGCACCGTGGAAGGTGATTTTCATGCGAGTTCCTTCACGTTCGGTGAATGGATGCTTGGGGTCGGCTCGTTCAGTTTTCAAATCTTAAAACCGCGGGCTGCGCTCCGTTAATCGAAGCCTGAAGCGCAAGCGAAGGATGATTCCAAGGCGATGCCAGCAAGCTCCTTCGCTTGCGCTTCAGGCTTAAATACTTGGGTTTCTTGTCTCCCGTCAAGCCAAGTGCGCAACTTCAAAACCACCCCCAGCGGTCTGTCGCCGGGTTATTCCTGCTCTGTCTTGAAGACTTCGAATCCGCGATTGCGGTAGTTGTCGATCGCGTGCTTGTGGTCTTTGGTGCATGTGTGGACCCAAACTCGGCGGGTTTCAGGCAGCTGCCAGGCACGCTCTACCGTCGCAGTCAGCAGCGGTCCCCCCAGACCTTGGCCGATGAAGTCCGGCAACAACCCGAAGTATGCGATTTCGACGTTGCCGTCGTCCTGAATTTCCAGCTCGAAGAAGCCGACCGTTTGTCCGTGCAGCCGACCGACCCACGTTTGCAATTCTGGGCGATGAACGTACCGCTGCCAATCATCGTCGGACCATTTGAGTCGATCTGTCCATTCCCACGGCCCACCAACCGACTGATACATCTGCCGATTCAGTTCCACCGTGGGCGGATCGATCATCGACACATCGAACCCCGACGGCGCAAGCTTCGGTCGCAGCGCCTTCCGATCGCGCATTTCTAGATGATAAATGGTCGTTGATGTCGGTCGAGTTTGCATGGTGGGTAGCCTGATCTACGTTTCCGATGTTGAATTATACATCAACAGCCGGCGTTTACAGAGTGGACGAGACAAATCGCAGGAATTGGCGGCACGTTGCGTAAATTGGCGTCTAACGTCCCCCGCTGGTGCACGGCATCTGCGTCCAAACTTTTTGAGTCGCCGTCTTGATGTTTCCGGCCGGGGTGGTCACATGCGGAGCGAATTCGTATAACTTCACCTTGGTTTGTGGACAATGATCGACCGTGCCGTCGCGATGGATTCGTGCCGGCCGATGCCTCTTGCTGACTCGCAACGGAGTAATGACTGATGTGGAGAACTCTCTGTTTGATTCCTTTTGGTTTTTGTCTGACTTTGGTTTCCGGCTGCACGCAGAACGGCCAGACGAATGCCGATCCACCGCTGCCGGTTGCCGGCGCGGTCAAGCAAGCGTCGGCCGAATCGTCCGAGCCGTCGGGTGAGAGCTACAAGGTGAAATTCGAGACGTCTAAGGGCGACTTTGTCGTTCTGGTGCAGCACGAGTGGGCCCCCAACGGAGCCGATCGGTTTGCAGAACTGGTCGAGAACGGCTTTTACGACGACTGCCGCTTTTTTCGAGTTATCAATGGCTTCATGGCACAAGTGGGCATGAACGGCGACCCGGCGGTCAACGGCCGTTGGCAAAACAGGAAGATCCCCGACGATCACGTGCTCGAATCAAACCGTCGCGGCTACGTCACATTTGCCACCAGCGGACCCAACTCACGGACCACCCAGTTCTTCATCAACTTGAGCAGCAACGCCAACCTGGACCAACAGGGGTTTTCGCCGTTCGGCCAGGTTGTGGAAGGCATGGACGTGGTCGATTCCCTTTACGATGGTTACGGCGAAGGCGCCCCAGACGGCAGTGGCCCCAGTCAAGGCAAAATTAAATCGCAAGGCAACGCATACCTGAACCGCGAGTTTCCCAAGCTCGATTACATCAAGCGCGCGACGATTATCGAACGATCCAACTAGTCGGATAAACGCCCTTCGGTTGGAATTCACCAGCAAACAAACGAGATACCGAAATGAATGCATTGAACCAGTTCGTCTGTTGCGCGTTGTTTGCAGCGGTGTTGGCTCTTTCATCCGACGTCCGCGGCGCCGATGAACCCGCCAAAGTGCCGGAGACGTTCAAAGTCAAATTTGAGACGTCGAAGGGCAATTTCGTAATCGAAGTCACCCGCAAATGGGCGCCGTTGGGGGCCGACCAGTTTCACAAGGCAGTTACTGCCGGTTCTTCCGCGCCATCAAAGGATTCATGGTGCAGTTCGGAATCAATGGTGATCCGAAAGTGCAGAAGAAATGGGTTGACGCAAAAATCAAGGACGACGCGGTCGTCGAATCGAACAAACGCGGTTACGTCAGTTTCGCCACCAGTGGGCCGAATTCGCGAACGACGCAGATGTTTATCAACTTCGGTGACAATGCGCGACTCGACGACTCTGGCTTCGCACCATTCGGCAAGGTGGTTGAAGGAATGAAGGTTGTCGATTCCTTATACGACGGCTACGGCGAAGGTGCACCAACCGGAAACGGCCCCAGCCAAGGCCGCATACAGAGCGAAGGGAACGTCTATCTCAAGCAAGACTTTCCCAAGCTCGACTACATTAAGAAGGCGACAGTCGTAAAACCGGCCACCGCCGTTAAACCCGCAAAGTGAATGGAAGGTTCGTAGTGACCGCCTTCATGCGGTTCGAGCGCGGCAGAAACGTCGTTGGTCCAACTCACTACGAATCGTGCGATCGAAACCGGATAAATCCGGTCACTACGAACCCCGATTTTACGGGACGTCGCGCGTTTGGATAAACATCGCCTTCTTTTCGCCGGGCAGTGTGAAGTCGAAACCACATGAGCGGAAGAAAGCTTCTTCCGAAGTGATCGCCAGCACCTCCAGCACGTTCAGCGAATGGGCTTTCTCGACGCAGGCGGCCAGCAGTTTTCGGCCGATGCCGTGTCCCTGCATCTCTGCCGCGACCACCAGGCTGCGCACCTCGGCCAGCTTGGGCGAGTAAACTTCCAGCGCGGCAAAGCCGACAATGCGGCCCGCTTTCTCCACAACGAATCCGTGTGAAACAAGCTCCGTCAATTCGTCAACCGTCCGCGGCAGAATTCTGCCTTCGACCACAAACGTCTCAATAAACGCCGCCAGCGCAGCGACATCGTCACGAATCGCCGGCCGAATTATCGTTTCCGTTTCGGTCATCGGTCTTTCCGCGCCAGCCGTTCGCCGACCGCTCTAAAAAACATCCTGCCAATCATCTGTCGATGGGTGCCACTGGCGTGTCGCCAGTGTATTCCCGCATTGCACTGGCGACACGCCAGTGGCACCCCAATCCAATTACGGCGGCAGGCAACGTCCTGCGAGCGCATCGTTTGCGAACTTATTTCTTCGCGTTCGCATCCGGTTTCAGGTCAAGGCAGATCAACGTCTTTTCAGAACGAAGGAACATTCGCTTCCGCGACAACACCGGGGCTGTCCAGGCGGGGTAGCCGATCTGTTTGAATGACGTGCGGGCCAGTTCTTCAAATTTCTTTGCGTTGATTTTCACCAGCGCCAGCGTGCCCCGTTCACCCAGCACAATAAATCGATCACCAATCTGAATCTTCGATCCACGCCCATAGAACGGCCAGGGAATGGTCTCGCCGGTCTTCGAATCGACGATCTCTCCTGTCCGCGGGTCCTGGCTGAGGCCGCCCAATTCTCCTTCATATCCGGTCGTTTCCCACTCGACTTTCCCGGTTTTCAAATCGATGCAGCGGAAGGTGGCTTCCTGTTCGTGCCGCCCGCTGAAACCGTAAATGTAACCGTCAACGTGAATTGCCGTCGACCAGTGTGTCAGCATGTTGCGGCGGTCGCGCCACACTTCCTTAATACTCTTGCCGTCCTCGTTGACCTGCAACAAAGCCGAGCCTTGCTTATAGGCGGCCGACAGGAAAATCTTGTCACCAATAACGATGGGCCGGGCCGCGTTGACCGATTCATACGAACGCGGCTTGAACCAGTGCTTGAAATTGACGCTGCCATCCTTGGGATTGAGTGAGACGAGCCCCTGCCGCAGCAGGCACAGCACATGCCGCTTA
>Ga0302133_10002323_pt1 | contig 11699 bp, 10 predicted proteins | sample CB9_331_MG_FD_203121 | JGI IMG/M metagenome (GOLD analysis project Ga0302133, IMG submission 203121) | Marine microbial communities from Western Arctic Ocean, Canada - CB9_33.1 | ecosystem: Environmental > Aquatic > Marine > Oceanic | place: Canada: Western Arctic Ocean | collected 2017-09-19 | reverse complement strand
TCGATTACAGAAGTCCGAATCAGTATGAAATGGAAATGACAGAATTAAGAAAAGTTGCTTAACTGGGTTGTAACAAATAGGTTGACCAGGTCATTGCCGAGTGGGTCGAGCATTACAACCATAAGCGATACCATGAGTCATTAGACAACGTGACCCCAGCAGATGTTTATGAAGGCAGACGAAACGATATTCTGGATCAACGTGCGGTGGTAAAAAGCAGGACGATGACGCGGAGAAGACACAACCTGCAATTAGCAGGCTAGGCTGGAGATGTAACGGGCAGAAAAGTGTCTCTTAGAAAGCGGCCCCATTGGTGCCATATGGTCTGACGACGTACAGCCGCTTGGGGACACCTTGAGACAACGACACATCATCTGCACAGGAAATGTACTGCGGTAGCGTTCAATCATTCGGCCCTTCACTTCGAGCTCGTCGCGAAGGACACCATCGCTTTTTCTAAAAAATCCCATTCCTTCTTAACCCGTGACTACTTGCGTTTCAGTGCGGCCATCTCTTCATCTATCGGTCGACCCTGGTCTTTGAATGCCTGCGGGCCCGACGCCGCCAGCTGACTTTTCCATCGTTCCAACAACTCCCGTTGATACCCAGTTCCTGGGCAACCTGACTTACCGTAATACCGGCTACTCTGGTCATTTCTACTGCTTTACGTTTGCACTCTGGCGAGTATTTCTGTGCGTTGCCATGACAGGCCTTCTGGCCCACTATCGGCCTTTTTAGATGTGTCTGCGAAACCGGGGTAGAACCCACGGTCGCCTCCCCCTATTTGCCTGACACCCAAGTGAGGTAGATGCTTGTTAACAGCCCGAAGAAGCGAGATTCCTGAGGAGAGACCCATAAAGTGCAATACCCTGAATGCCTTTATTACAGCCACCCCAATCATGCTGCTGGGGGCGTTTTCTGGTGCCCAGGCGGTGGTGGCCAATGGGCAATCTGATGGGCAGTACTTCGGTGACTTTTGACGGTCAGGCTGATCTGGTGAATATGCTGTCATTCTCCCCCTACCTCAGCTAAGCTACCTGTAGTCATCTTCGATTAAGTTTTTAAAGGGTTGCTGGAGGGCTTTTTTATTGCTGCTTCGTGCAACTCATAACTAAAAGTCTCCGGCCTTACCTGGAGACGCTTACTATTTTGGAGAATTAGATGAAACATAAATACTTAGCTATTACGCTCGCCGCCTCAGTGGCGTGTGTTGGCACGGCATCCGCCGATAGTCGTCCAGATCTGACGGTCGCCGTTACAAAATTGGCAAGACATCTTGATCCCATGGGACAGAATGCTAACGTCAATGAACGGGTTGGCGAGAACCTCGTGGAAAACTTGATCCGCTACGATTGGAAAACTGCCACCGTGCAGCCCGGTCTCGCGACTGAATGGAAGATGATCAACGACACTACCATGGAACTGCAGATCCGCGATGGCGTCAAATGTCATGATGGCACTGATTTCACCGCCGAAGATGTAGAGATTATGTTCGGCCCGAAGCGCTACGGTACTGAAGATGCCAACGGTCCCGGTTATGCGCTCGGCAAGGCGTTCTTTAACACGTTTTCAGAAGTAAAAGCCATCGACGGCAATCGCGTGCGGATCGTGACTACGGATCCGGACCCGTTGCTCATCAACCGTTTGTCGGGCTGGATGGGCCAGGTACCATGTGCCGACGCCTACCTGAAGGTTGGGGACTGGGATAAATGGGGTCATCAGGTTGTGGGGACCGGACCTTACAAGGTCGTTTCCGTCAAACCCGGTGAGTCGCACAGCCTGGAAGCTTTTGATGCCTACTGGGGTGATAAAGCACCCGTCAAAAGTGTCACTTTCAAGGTCGTGCCGGAAACCGCCGCACGCATCGCCGGTCTGATTACAGGTGAATTCGATTTTATCACGGAGATTCAACCTGACCAGTTCAAGCCAGTTTCTGATAACGATGGGACCGAGATTGGCGGTGGTGCGATCCGTAACATCCGTTTCATGCCCTACGATACGCGTCATCCGGCTTTGCAGGATAAGCGAGTTCGTCAGGCTCTGAACCTGGCGATTGATCGTGAACTCCTCATCAAGGCTGTATTCAACGGCATGTCTACAGTTCCCAACGGCTTCCAGATGAAGTCGTTCGGCGATATGTATATTGCCGATCACAACGGCGCTCAGTTCGACCCGGACAAGGCCAGAAAGCTTCTCAAGGAAGCCGGCTACAACGGCGAAGAAATTTCCTTCCGTTACCTGAAGGACTACTACACTGGTGAAGTATCAACGGTGCAGATTCTCGAGCAGATGTGGAGTGAGGTTGGCTTTAACATCAAACTGGAACTCAAGGAGAACTGGGGGCAGATTCAGGAAGATGATGTGGCCGAAGGTCGGGGAATCATTAATTGGTCCGGCACCGCATATCTGAATGATCCCATAGGCCAGGTACGCCGTCTGTTCGGTCCGGACGGGTTCTTCCAGCGCCATAGTTTCTGGGATGGTTCTGCATTTAATGCGGCTTCCGATGGGCTGATGGCTACTGATCCCATAGCGCGTAAAGCTGCGTTCGCTAAGACGCTTGTCGTATGGGAAGATGAAGCCCCGGCGGGTTATCTGTACGTACTTCCCATGTTCTACGGAAAATCTACGGCCTTCAACTGGACAGCCTCGGACACCGGGCTAATGGATTTCCGCGCTGATAATCTCACGATCAACTAGAGCGCGCCTCTGGTAATCCACGTCTGGCGATGGTGGCGGGCAATCCCACCACCATCGCTTTTTTTAGAATTTTACATATCTTTGATGGACGGATGAGCACGATCCTGGATCTCATTGGTCTTAAGGTTGCATTCGGTCCCAGTCCATCTCTGGCGCTGCCCGTCGTTCACGGCATAGACCTTTCAGTCGACGTCGGCGAGATCATGGGCTTGGTGGGAGAGAGTGGTTCCGGAAAGAGCGTGACGTGTCTCGCGGCTCTGAAATTGGCGGGCCCGCAATCCCACGTTTCGGGAAAAGTCCAGTTCGACGGCAAAGAGTTGCTGTCATTACCTGAGCAGGATATGGCCAAGGTGCGCGGGCGGGAGTTGGCGATGATCTTCCAGGATCCCATGTCGTCGCTGAACCCGGTCAAGACGCTCCGCAGTCAGATGTTCGAAGCCATTCGCCTAAATAACCCCGCCTTTTCCAGAGCAAATCGTGGCGATCTCGAGGCCGAGGCCGTTCGGTTGTTCGAAGAAGTCGGTATCTCCGAGCCAAAGAGTCGCCTCTCGGCCTATCCACACCAGCTTTCCGGTGGCATGAGCCAGCGGGGTATGATTGCGATGATGCTTGCCGGTTCACCGGCGCTGTTGATTGCGGATGAACCAACCACGGCACTCGACGTCACCATACAGGCGCAAATTCTCCGGTTATTGAAAGGATTATGCGACAAGCGTGGCATGGCCATTATTCTTATAACCCACGATCTGGCCGTTGTCGCGGAAACCTGCGATCGGATCGCCGTCATGTACTGTGGTCGTATCGTCGAGACAGGCGACGTAACGTCGGTATTCCGTTCGCCTGTGCATCCTTATACCTACGGCCTTCTCAACTCACGGCCACGTCCAGATCAAAGTGATTTCCGGTTAACGCCGATTGGTGGCGTTGTGCCCTCACCCAACGATCTGCCGGCGGGCTGCACTTTTGCACCAAGGTGTTACAAAGCCTCCGAGGCCTGTGTGAAATCGGTTCCACCACTGGATTTATTGGATGAGCGCGGGGCGGCCTGTTTCCATCCGATTGTACCCGGTGAATCAGTCGGCCTCAGGGAGCGGCATGATTGATACCCAGCAGGAATCAGCAGAGCTATTGTTATCGGTAAGTGATCTTCGGCTGTTCTTCAGCACGGGGTTTGGCGGGTGGTTTGGAAACCCCCGCCCTGTGCGCGCCGTTGATGGAGTCAGTTTTGATGTTCAGCGCGGCGGCGTGCTCGGCATTGTAGGCGAGTCCGGCTGCGGCAAATCTACCGTTGCCAAAAGCATTCTTAATATTCATCCACCAACGTCAGGGCAAATTATCTTCGACGGTGAAGACCTGATTACGCTCAACGCCCAAGAATGGCGGGATTTGCGGCGGGAGATTCAATATGTATTCCAGGATCCCCTGGGAGCACTGGACCCCCGTATGACGGTGCTGGATCAGGTCGTGGAGCCGTTAATCATTCACAGCATAGGAAATTCCGACGAACAATTGAAACAAGCGCATGAATTGCTGGAGGCCGTTGGTCTGCTGGCGGAAAGTCATGGCAAGTACCCGCACGAACTGTCGGGTGGACAGCGTCAGCGTGTCGTGTTGGCGCGCGCCCTGATCTTGAAGCCGCGGTTGGTGATATGCGACGAGCCTGTCTCGGCCCTGGACGTATCAATTCAGGCGCAGGTGATCCAGTTGCTCGAAGAGCTTAAAACGTCACTCGACCTGACCATTGTGTTTATCAGCCACGATCTGTCTCTGGTGCGTTATTTCTGCGACACCATGGTGGTCATGTATCTTGGAAAGATCGTCGAAAGTGGCCCCACCGAGGAGATGTTTGTCAATCCCCAGCATCCGTATACGCAGGCCTTGATCTCGGCTATTCCGGTACCGGAACCTGGGATCGAGCGTAACGTCATCGTGCTTCAAGGAGAGCCGCCGAGCCCCTTCAATCCACCCACTGGCTGCCATTTTCATCCCCGTTGCGAGTGGCAACAAACGCTTTGCCGATCCATCTATCCAGAACTCGAGCCCGTCGATCAGAGCAGTCACTTCGTCGCCTGTCACGTTGCTCACGAGACAGAACAAAACCAATGAATCCGGCGGTAGTTGCCATAAAAATTCTGCGGGCGTCGATCACGGTTGTCCTGCTCGTGACATTTGTGTTTGTCATTCTTCGCCTGTCGGGAGACCCGGCAGTTCAGATGCTAGGTCGAGAAGTCAGTCAGGAAGCACTGGACGAATTCCGCCACCGCTGGGGACTCGACCGGCCAGTCTGGGAGCAGTACCTGAGCTTTTTCTGGAATATTCTACATGGTGATTTTGGCCAGTCGTTCATAGGCGGCCGGGACGCGTTGGGGGTTGTGCTTGAGCGGTTGCCTAAAACGCTCCAGCTGATGGGGTTGACCACAATTTTCACTTTTGGACTCGGTATTCCGGCGGGAATCTACGCTTCTCTTCACCGCAATACGTTTGCCGATCGCACCATAATGGGGCTGACGGTGGCCAGTTTCAGCCTGCCGAATTTCGTCGTCGGCATTATTTTGATCATGATCTTAGGGGTCACCTTCCGCTTGCTGCCCACTTCGGGCAGTGAAACTGCGTTGCATTACATCATGCCGATTATCACTATGGCGACCGCGGATGCGGCAATCTTTGCGCGCTTTTCCCGCTCTGCGATGCTCGAGGTTCTCTACGCACCGTACATGCGCACCGCCCTCGCGAAGGGATTGACCTGGGGCGCAGCTGTCCGCCGCCACGCCCTTCCTAATGCAGCCATTCCCATCGTTACCGTCGGAGGAATCTACGTCGGCCGCCAGATTGCGGCCGCCACCATCACGGAGAACGTTTTTGCCTGGCCCGGCATCGGCAAGCTCCTGGTCAACTCGGTGCAGCTCCGTGATCTGGCGGTCGTCCAATGCATCGTGATCCTGGTCGGCGTAACCATGGTCATTACCAACCTGCTGGTCGATCTTGCCTATGGCTGGCTGGATCCGCGGACCCGGACCGGGAATGGGAAATGATCGAACAACCAAACACCGCAGAACGAAAATTGTGGTGGGATTACCTGCGGGCCATGCCGCCTTCCATTTTGATCTCTGCCATATGGATCGTCTTCATGGTCCTCGTGGCTGTACTGGCTGACGTAATCGCACCTTACGACTATAAACATATGGACCTGTTGGACCGCTTGAGACCACCAATCTGGTTGGAGAACGGCGTGTGGTCCCACCTGCTGGGGACCGATGATCTGGGCCGCGACGTGCTGTCGCGAATCATCTTCTCGATCCGCATCAGTTTGTTCGTCGCCCTGCTGGGGACCTTCATCGGCGCCGTGTTAGGGACTACCCTTGGTTTTGCAGCCGCCCATTACCGGGGCCGGGTCGATGATTTGATCATGGTCCTCATTGATTTCCAGGCCGCCCTGCCTTTTCTTATACTGGCACTGGCGGTTCTTGCATTTTTCGAGAACAGTTTCCTATTGTTTGTTCTGGTGATGGGTATCTATGGCTGGGAGCGCTACGCCCGCATTGTTCGTGGCCTCGCATTGTCCGCCAGTTCCACCGGTTATGCGGTTGCCGTACGTGTGCTTGGCGCCAGTCCTGCCCGTATCTACCTTCGCCACATTCTGCCCAACGTGGCCAGTGCGATCATCGTCAACATGACCCTCAATTTCCCCGAAACCATTCTGGTGGAAACGTCGTTGTCATTTCTTGGATTAGGCATCCAGCCACCGCTTACAAGTTTGGGCAACATGGTCGGGTTCGGCCGTGACTACCTGCTGACCGCATGGTGGATTGTCGTTTTCCCCTCGTTCGTGATTTTCGTGACCAGCCTGGCCTTCAGCCTGCTTGGTGACTGGCTTCGAGACCTACTTGATCCTACACTACGGGGCAATTGATTCGGCCCAAATCAGATTTTTTCAGGAGGCGCCTGTTATGACTTCAACTTCAGTAAAGTTTCTGCTTGTCGGCTTCGATGGCCTGCGCCCGGATATGATCACTCAGGAGTTGATGCCCAGGCTGCATCGGCATGCCGCGGAGGGCGTGTGCTTTCGCAATCACCGCAGCACATTCCCCACCGAGACCTATGTCAACCTGCCCTCGCTGGTCACCGGTTCCACGCCATCTCGGCACGGGATGATTGCCAACTACTTCCTGGATCCGAATATCGACCCGCGCGAGCGCTTCAAGGGCCACAGCGTGCAAAGTATCGAAAAGGCGCAGCGCGCCTACGTTGGCCGGCTGTATGAGGCCCAGTCGCTGGGCGAAATATTGCAACGGGCCGGGCGGCGCATGGCAGTTGTCAGCACCAACTCGGCTGGCAGCGTGCGACTCAAGCACCACCAGGTTTCTGACCACGACCATCTTTCGCTGTCCTGCCACACACCGGAGACCTCCTATCCACGTGAAGAGGTCTCAGAAATTATTTCAAAGCTAGGCTCTCCGGCGCAAAAGAGCACTCCGGATCTGGAGGGCGTAACCTACGCCACCGACGTGTTTTTGGAACATTTGTGCCAGCGCGACCTTCCGGACTTGACCATCCTCTGGTACGGTGAGCCGGACATCAGCTATCACACCTTCGGCATCGGAGCGTCACAGAGCCGGCAGGTATTGCGGCACGTGGATGCGGAGTTCGGACGAGTGCTCGACTGGTGGCACGCGTCGGACCAGCGCGAGTCCTTGCAGATCGTGGTCACTTCGGATCACGGACATATCACCCAGAAGACCAGGGTTACCGCTGGCGATTTGTTACGGGATGCCGGCTTCAAGGTGGATGACCATTTGGAAGATGGTGCGGATCTCGCTCTGCTCGCCGCCTACAGCGGCGGTATCTGGGTGCGGGACAAGGATCCGGATCTGACCCGGGCGATCGGCCAGGCGTTGATGGAGCAGGAGGCTTGTGGAATGGTTTTCAGCGCGGGTCGCAACGAGGTAGAGGGCATCGTTCCGGGCAGCTTTTCGAGGCAACTGGTGATGGCGGACCACACTCGCTCGCCGGATATCTACTACATTTTGCGCACCGACGATGAACCCGACGAGCACGGCTACGTCGGGACTTGTCACTTCGAGAGCGGCCTGCGGGTGGGCGCGGGGATTCACGGTGGCCTGCATCGTAAAGAACTGCACAGCGTGTGTCTCACCTCAGGCAGCCTGTTCGGCGAAGCAAGACGCATAGATGGACACTCCGGTATCATCGACATTGCACCGACCATCCTGCACGGGTTAGAAATCGCGGCGCCCCCGACCATGGACGGACGGGTATTGCGCGAGAGCTTTGTCGACGACTCGGGCGACCTACCGGATTCGCTACCAGAAAAATACGAAACGGGCGCTGGTCGCTACCAGCAGGTGCTTCAGCGTACGCGGACCGGCGACTCCTGTTACCTCGATGGCGGCTGGCGCCGGGCATGAATGAGGAGGCAAAGATGCCGGACCCTGATGCCGAAGGCTCCCTGCTCGAGCAGGCCGTGCTGGCCTCGCTGCCCGAATTCGTAGAATTTGCGAACACCGTGGCCGACACGGCACGGTCGATTTCGCTGGGGTATTTTCGGGCTGACCCCGAGTTGCTTATCAAGTCGGATGGTTCGCCGGTCACGGTCGCCGATCGCGAAACGGAGCGGGTCATTCGAGACATGTTGTCCCGAAGCTATCCACAACATGCAGTAATAGGCGAAGAATACGGCTGGGCGCCATCGGATCAGCCGTATACCTGGGTCGTCGATCCTATCGACGGCACCAAGTCTTATCTGGCCGGCGCCCCGACTTACGGCATGCTGCTCGCCCTCCTGTACAACGGGACCCCGGTGTTGGGGGTCATCGATATCCCCGCCCTGGACGAGCGCTGGTGCGGCGCAGTAGGCCAAACCACGACCATGAACGGTCAACCGGTTAAGACCCGCGCCTGCACGGCGGTGGAGCAGGCAGTCCTGACTATCATCTCACCGGACTATCTCAAAGACGGCGAGCGACTCGCGGTAGATGAGTTGAGTCGCATAGCGCGAGTACGCCGCTACAGCAGTGATGGTTATTCGCACCCCCTCCTCGCTTCGGGCTACGTTGACATGGTGGTGGCTGTCGGCCAGCAGCCTTTCGACTATCTGGCAGTAATCGCGGTGGTGGAAGGAGCCGGCGGGTGTATCACCGACTGGGCCGGCAGGCCCCTAGATCTCGATTCGGACGGACGCATCCTGGTGACGGCTACAGGCGAGTTGCATCAGCAGGCGTTGAGTGTCCTTCAGGCAACCGAGGCCACGGACATATGAAGGACAGTTATGATGTGGGCGTGGTCGGCGCCGGCATCGTGGGCACCGCGATCGCATATAACCTCTCTCAGGTCGGCATCCAGGATGTGCCCGTACTGGAAAAAATACCGTGTGCTCTAGCGACACCGTGTACAGCTGCGCCACCCTACGCACCCACTGGCATTCGATCTGATCGGCCATCCAACATATGTCCTAGCGCTCTCAAAATCTTAATTGCGATCGCAAGCGGAAAATGGTGGAATTGATCAGTGGTAAACACTATTATCTGTGGCGAGCGGTTGATCAAGATGGCGATGTCGTTGATGTTTATTTACAGGCGCGCCAGGATGGGGCTGCTGCGAAACGTCTCTTCAGGCGTTTGCAAAGGTCCCATGGTGATGATCTAACAAAGATCGTGACCGACAAATGGCGAAGCTACGGCGTGGCACCTAAAGCAGTGATTCCAGAGGCCATTCATGACTATGCTCAATATGCGAATAATCGCCCAGAATGCTCACCCCAGACAACCTGTGTACGGTACATACGGATAGATCAAACTATTTAGCGATCCTTCTAGTAAGACGGTGCTTTATCCCGTAGGTTCCAGATTGTGAAGATTTCTATTGATGAAATAATAAGGCATCGTATCGGCACTTCTTAAAAGAAATTCCGAACTAAACCCCCCCGCTGTGTGCCACAGATATTCATGTATGTTTCTAAATAAAAAAGGGGGTAGGGGGGGTCTACATACAGCTAGTAAAAAAAATCTCTGAAATAGTCCTTGCCCAAATAAGTGATCAAAATGAGTCAAAAGTGTAACTTTGGCCCATGACTTTTTGGCTTGTTTACATTTCCTGTATTATGCGAACTAAGCCATTCACGAAAACGCCGGTAAAAATAGACTCCACCGGTCGAGCGCTCGGATGGGACGCGTTATTTTGGAACAATTAGCTTCTCAAGACCGAGAGTTCTAGGGAAAAGCGATAATTGTGGGGGATAAGAGAACGCTAATATACATTGATATAGGTTGTATTTTGTCCATTTATCGATAGCTTCCATGATGAGAGAGGGTGGGCGATCTATATCTAATTCGATTAGTTCAGGTCTGTTGTTCCGACAGTTCACTGGGGGGGGGTGTGGCGGAAGTTCTTCCGACAGTTCTTTTTAGTTTGTCGTAAGTACATTCGCCGTACCCCCCCTTAACAACTGTCGGAACACAAAGGTCATGTCAACTCCCACATGGCTTTGCCATGAATACCTTCACGGGTTGATCTAACGCCTAGCCCCTTCGCTACGCGTTCGAGGGTTCGTTCCCCAATACCGAGACACTCAGTTATGACCTCTTGTTTTGATCGTGGACCGTCTGCTAGTAGTTCTCTGATCTGTACCTCCGCTTCGGTGGTCTTTGCGCCATGATTTGTGACTTCAAAGTCCATGTAATTGGCAAGAGCCTCGCCCTCCGCTCGCGCTCCAATAGTGGCACTTTGAGCTGGAATATCTTCAACCAGACTCTGGTGAAGGGTATAGGGGTAGACGTGCTCTAGGGGTCCGAGATTGGACTTGAGAAGGCCTAGAAATCTAGCACCTGACTCTTCTTCGATCACCCCCCAGACAAGACGTGAGGCATGTACCCAGGCTCCGCTACCGAGAACACGTGCCACCATGGAATTATCTCTACCATCTCCCCTTGGTTTGGTCATGTGGTTGAGGGCCATGATGGCGGTGCCAGTAGCACTTGCAAGCTCCTGTAGTCTAGCCATGATGACCCTGATGTCAGTGGCATTGTTGTTGTCTGTACCACGGCCACAAAAGGCGGTGACAGGATCAATCACTAGGAGAGCGGGCTGATACTGGTTCAGAAGTGATTGAAGTTCAGCTACGTGTTCATGAATTGTTAAATACTCGCCAGACTGAGACAATGGCCTTTCTGTAACGTGGAATAGGTTTCGATCCCCATCGCCAGCAACAAACCTTGGTAGGAGTGTATCGCCTATGCTGTCTTCGCCAGATATGTAGATAACTGGTTCCGGTTGGACGCTGTTGGTCGCATTGGGAAATTTGCCTCCCCGAGTAATGAGAGCCGCTATCGCCAGCATCAGGGTCGTTTTGCCCCTACCCCCATTACCAGAGAGCATATGAACCTTTCCTTTTGCCAGCATGCCCTCCCATATCCAATTAATTTTCTCCATGGTTACCTCGGTTGCTGTGGTGACTCCCAAAAGACCGGAAGTGCCTTCCCCTTGAGATTTATTAAATCCTGGTCGATGCCATCCAGTTTCTCTTGCTAAATGGTAGAGAGTGCTTATCGTGATACCGCCTAAAGGGCTAAAACTCTCCCACTTGTCCAAACACTGTGTTCGCCCAGGATATTTGGTGCCCTTCGATGACCACTCATTGAACCATTCAAAAGCTTTAACATGCTGCGTTGATCTCAGTGCCATTAGCACCGTGATCCATTCCTGATAACCACAGTCGGGGTTCAGTGTTTGTAGGGCGCTGATAATGGTTTTTGAGTCGATTTGAGGCAAATGAGAAAGATTGGAAGAGGTTTTTGGTGATTTCTGGTATTTTTTTATGAACAGATCAACCGGTCTTTTGATCTCCTCTAAAGAGAAACATTTTTCTGGAATTGCCATTCCAGTGACAGTCAGAAAACGCTTCTCACTATAGATTTCCAGACCGAGATCGGAATTGGTAAAGGCTTTATCGAGGGTTCCTTTCCCTAAGAACCTCAAACCCCGACCTC
>Ga0302133_10002299_pt1 | contig 11747 bp, 13 predicted proteins | sample CB9_331_MG_FD_203121 | JGI IMG/M metagenome (GOLD analysis project Ga0302133, IMG submission 203121) | Marine microbial communities from Western Arctic Ocean, Canada - CB9_33.1 | ecosystem: Environmental > Aquatic > Marine > Oceanic | place: Canada: Western Arctic Ocean | collected 2017-09-19 | reverse complement strand
TGACCGTCAGGAAATTTATCTGAATGCCGACCATAGGAAACTCGGTGGAGTTTGCTCCGGAGTTGCAAGGTATCTTGACATCCCCCACTTCTGGGTAAGGTTAGCCGCGGTCATTGGTCTGCTCATTCACGCCCCAAGTGTCCTGATTGCTTACGGCCTGGCCTACCTGATTCTTGAAGAAGAACCCACATATTACGACGAGATCACCCCCGGGTGATCCGGGCGCTGATTAGCGGGTTATAATGGCGCTTTGAACAATGAAGTGCTGCAACTTGAAACAGGCATCTAACCGTATTGGTATTGATCTGGGAGGCACCAAAATAGAAGGTGTTCTGCTGGACTCGGCCGGCGACATAAAACGCAGAGAGCGACTGCCAACCCCGCAGGAAGATTACCCAGGTATTCTGGACGCGATTTCGGCAGTCATCGCACTGTTAACTGACGACAAGCATCTGCCGATTGGTATTGGCACGCCGGGGTCTGTTTCTCCCCTGTCACCTGTGATGCGAAACTCCAACAGCACCTGCCTTAATGGCAAACACCTACTGGGTGATCTGGAGCAACACCTGGATCGCGCCGTGAGATTAGCTAACGATGCAAATTGCTTTGCCCTTTCCGAGGCTTCTGATGGCGCAGGGAAAGATAGCCCTGTCGTCTTTGGCGTTATTCTCGGGACCGGCGTAGGGGGTGGAATTGTCGTTAATGGCAAGCTGGTACAAGGCCCGAGTGGGGTCAGCGGCGAATGGGGCCATAATACAATGCCGGAACTGGAAGATCTGAAACGCGGCAGGGAATGTTTCTGCGGCCGCCTGGATTGTGTCGAAACATGGATCTCTGGTCCAGGACTCGCAAAAACTTATGCAACTCATTCGCGAAAAATGCTTTCCGCCCTGGAGATCGCGGCGCTGGATGTCAGCGGTGAATCAATGGCAAGACAGGTATTGGACGGGTACTTTGAACAGCTCGCGGGGGCTCTCGCTGGTGTGATCAACGTACTGGATCCGGACACCATTGTACTTGGTGGCGGAGTATCCAATATCGACAGGCTCTATCAGGAAGTGCACTCCCGGCTCGGGAAGTATGTTTTCTCAGATCATGTTGGCACGCGCATCGTTAAGGCTCAGCATGGCGACTCTTCTGGTGTCCGAGGTGCAGCCTGGTTATGGCCTTGAGCCAGGGTTATCCCGTTGCTGCTTTTCAATCAGCGCAGATGCCGCAATGAAAAAGATAATGAAAAACTCAAACACCTTGTTGGTGATTATCTCTTCAAATCGTGATTGCCAACTCATAGGATTGCTGCCGGTTATGCTGAAAAAAAGGCAGGATTATAAAGATTATTCAGTCGCAGGTTTACCTTTCATGAAGCGAATGATCCATCGCGCAATAATATTCTTCTTCAAAGGTTTAGCCAGCGACGCAACGCCCTCACTGTAGGTGTCGACACCGAGTATTTCCCGCCGCATTTCCATCAGATCTCTTGAATATTCTCGCGTGAATTCGGGATGGCCTTGCATAGTCAGTATATGATCGCCTACGCAATACATACTGTTCGGGCACTGCTTTGCCGATGCCAACAATTGAGCGCCTTTCGGCAGCTGAACCACTTGATCCTTATGGGACACGATCAGCGTAAAGGGATCCAACTCGTCGTCGCTCATGAACCATTGGGATTGGATTACTTCACTTTCATGGATACCGACGCACCATCCTGCTTCTGCCCCAAGCGTCTTACCTCCCAGCACCTCGGCGACTAATTGGTGCCCAAAGCACAATCCAACCAGTTTTTTCTCTGCACCGTGCAAGTCGCGCGTGTATTCTTTTAAGGCAGCTATCCAGGGCTCATCGTCATACACACTCTTTTTGCTACCCGTGATGACATAGCCATCGCATTCATCAATGGCATCAGGATAGATCCCGTGTTCAACGTCATAGTTCCTGAACTCTGTCTCCAGATTTAATTCGGTTGCCGCCTGACCCAGGATTCCCGCAATCATGCCCGGATAATTACCGTGATCTGGCTGGAACTGTTCCAGCACAGAGTCCGCCTGAAGTATGCCTATTCTCATTTTCGAACCGCGCTTCCTTTATATGATTTCAAAGTATCGACGCAGCTGCCAGTCATTTACAGCACGCTCGTATTCGCGAACTTCCCAGTCACGGGAGGCTGCGTAATGCGCCACAAAAGTATCGCCAAACATTTGAGTGGCAACCTCTGAATTCACAAACTCGCGATTGGCGTCTCGCAAATTGCCGCACAGCTGGTAGTCCTGCGGTAACTCACTTTGCAACTCATAGGCGTTGCCAACCGCCGCTTCACCGGGGTCCAGCTTCTCGGAAATACCTGTAAGCCCGGCCCCCAGATTCGCTGCTGCAACCAGGTAAGGGTTCGCATCCGCAGAGCCAACTCGAAACTCCACCCTCTGCGACTTATCAGATCCTTCAATTACCCGCAGGGCTGCCGTTCTGTTCTCCACGCCCCAGGTTGCCGCAGTAGGCGCCCAGGCACCCTTAACAAGCCGCGTATAACTGTTAATTGTTGGGGAAGTCACGGCGAGTAGTGGTCTCATGTGATGGCGAAGCCCGCCAACATAATGATGCATGGTCGCGCTCATTGAATGAGGTTCGTTTGCATCAAAGAAAACATTCCGGCCGTCTTCCGTTGACAGCAGCGACTGGTGAACGTGACCACTCTGGCCTGGATAATCCATAGACCACTTAGCCATAAAAGTCGCAATCATGCCCCTTTTTTGGAAGAAGGCTTTGGCAAAGGTCTTGAACAGGACAGCCTTATCAGCGGCAGCAAGCGCATCATCAACCGCAATGGCCGCCTCCCATACGCCCGGCCCTGTTTCACAGTGCAACCCTTCAAGCGGGAAATCATGTGCCAGACAATAATCCATAAACTCATTAAAGAGATCTGACAAGGTCATGGTTCTTAGAACAGAGTAGCCGAAATTCCCGGGAGACAACGGAACCAGATCCGTATAGTTTTTCTCTCGCACAGACTGGGCCGTCTCTTTAAAAATAAAGAACTCGTACTCGAAAGCAAGCCTTGGAAGGTAGCCCATTGACTCGGCAACGCCCAGGATGTGCTTCAATCTGCTACGAGGGCATATCGGGTGCAGGCCGCCATCGTCAGCGACAAACTCAACCAGGAAGAATGGCAGGTTATTCTCATCCTGCAGGCGCCTTTCGGTCGCCAGGTCGACACGAAACGCCGCATCCGGAAAAGCGGTATGCCAGCCGGTGTATTTCGCGTTGTCGTACAGCTGGTCGTCCAGATCCCAGCCCAGGACGCAGTCACAAAATCCTGCTGTACCCGCCGCGATACTCTTGAATTTATCAAGACTGATGTACTTGCCGCGAAGCACACCATCGATATCCGTAAATCCTAGCTTTACGCGATTTATGCCTTCACTCTCGTACTGACTGATCAGATTATCTGCTTCAATCATGATCTGGCCTTCTTGTCATAAAATGGTTGGGAATGATTTTCCATGGGAACACCGCTGTCGCAAAAGATCAACAATAACGCTTAACAAGACTCTCCTAAGAAGGCACCCTGATATTTTCAACCAGCGCCTGAATCTCGGCGGGTGGTGGCGGTGTAAACCTGCAAACAATCAGCGACACCACAAAATTGGCCAGCATCCCCAGCGTTCCAATGCCTTCAGGAGATATGCCAAACCACCAATGATCTGGATTGTTATCAGCAGGACTAACAAATTTGAAATAAGCGATATAAGCAAAGGTGAACACAAGACCCGTAATCATGCCTGTAATGGCTGCTTCCTTGTTCATTCTCTTGTAGAAGACGCCAAGCAGCAGCACCGGGAAAAAGCTTGCGGCAGCCAATCCAAAGGCAAATGCCACAACCTCAGCAACAAACCCAGGGGGATAAATGCCAAACAAACCGGCGATTCCTATCGCTACTGCAGCGGCAATTCGAGCAAACAGGAGCTCCTGACGTTCAGTGATCTCCGGCTTGAATGTCTTTTTCATCAGGTCATGGGATACCGCAGTAGAAATAACCAGCAACAATCCAGCTGCAGTTGATAACGCCGCAGCAAGTCCGCCCGCCGCCACCAGGGCAATCACCCAATTGGGTAGCTGCGCAATTTCCGGATGCGCCAGCACAATAATATCCCGGTCTATGTACAACTCGTTTTCGCTGGCTGAATCGCTGTTTCCAAGTAAACGTTCGCCACTGCTTCCGCGTTCACCGGTGAACGCAGGTTTCGCCGGCTGCAACGCATTGCCACCCCGGTACTGGACAACACCATCCTCATTCTTGTCACGCCAGGCGATCAGCCCCGAGTCTTCCCATTTGCTAAACCATGACGGAGCATCCTCATAGGGCATACCATCGACATTGTTAATGATGTTCATTCGGGCAAAGGCTGCGACTGCAGGAGCAGTCGTATAGAGCAGCGCGATGAATACCAGGGCGTATCCAGCCGAAATACGGGCATCCCTGACCTTGGGTACGGTAAAGAATCGAACAATCACGTGGGGCAACCCTGCGGTTCCTGCCATTAAGGCAGCCGTAATAAACAGCATATCAATGGTAGATTTGTTCCCTGACGTAAACGCAGCCATGCCCAGTTCAGTGGTCAGGCCATCGAGCCTATCCAGCAGGTAAACACCACTGCCATCGGCCATCGTAGAACCCAGGCCAAACATTGGTAGTGGATTACCCGTCAGGGCAATAGAAATATAAATGGCAGGCACCAGGTAGGCAAAAATCAACACACAGTATTGAGCCACCTGTGTATAGGTAATGCCCTTCATGCCGCCCAGCACAGCGTAGAAAAAAACGATGGCCATGCCGATGAGAACACCGGTATTGATGTCCACTTCAAGAAAGCGGCTGAACACTATTCCAACCCCTCTCATTTGTCCCGCGACATAGGTAAACGAGATAAAAATAACACACACCACCGCAACAAGCCGCGCGGTCTGTGAGTAATAACGATCTCCGACAAAGTCGGGCACCGTGAATTTAGAGAATTTCCTAAGGTAAGGTGCCAGCAACAATGCGAGTAATACGTACCCACCAGTCCAGCCCATCAAGTACCTGGCGCCATCGGCACCCTCAAATGCAATGATCCCTGCCATTGAAAGAAATGAGGCCGCAGACATCCAGTCCGCTGCAGTCGCCGCCCCGTTTGCGATGGGGTTAACGTGACCACCAGCCACATAAAACTCTTTGGTGGACGTCGAGCGGCTCCAGATGGCAATACCGATGTAAAGTGTGAACGAAGCCCCGACAAACAGGTAAGTGAGCAATTGTGCAGACATCAACTACTCCTCAGCTACGCCGAACTTTTTGTCCAGGACATTCATACGCCAGGCGTAGACAAAGATCAGCAGAACGAAAAAGTAGATAGCACCTTGCTGCGAAAACCAGAAGCCAAGCTTGTAACCATACAGACGAAACTGGTTGAGGAAGTCTACGAAGATGATACCCGCCAGAAACGAGACACTGAACCAGATGACCAGCAACACCAACATCAACCGCAGATTTGCCTGCCAATAGGCGTGATTGTTTTTCTCAGACATTGTTTTTCTCAGACCTTTTGTCTCAACTAAAATTGTTTTCAACTAACACTGTTTTCAACTAACACTGTTTTCAACTAACACTGTTTGAAAGCGATAGCGACTCCGCTGGCATTATCAGGTTATGTACGGGTTTCCTGGCTGTCGACCGATGAAATAGACCGAGGAGCCTCTCGTTCTGGCATTTCAACCAGGTTCTTGGGTAACGATTTACTGACCTTCGCGCCCAGAGCTTTCATATCTTCCGCACGTTTTACCAGATTACCCCGTCCACCGGCGAGCTTGTTGTATGCGTCCTGGTAGGCACCCTGGGTGGATTCAAGCCTGCTGCCGATCAGTTCCAGATCAGCTACAAAGCTGACGAACTTGTCATACAGTTTGCCAGCCCTGTCTGCGATTTCTTCTGCGTTCTTATTCTGTTGCTCGACACGCCACATATTCTGGATCGTACGGAGCGTAGCCAGCAATGTCGATGGGGTAACGATCGCGATATGTCTGGAAAGAGCATCGGAATAAAGCGCGGTATCTTCCTGGGTTGCCAACGAGAAGGCAGACTCAATTGGCACAAATAACAAGACATAATCCAGCGTCCGAATTCCTTCAAGGTTTTGGTAGTCCTTAGCCGCCAGCTCTTTGATATGCGACCTGATTGATTGTGTGTGTGCTTTCAGCGCCGCTATCCGCTCAATGTCATCTTCTGCTGAGCAGTAACGTTCATACGCGGTGAGCGAGACCTTGGAATCTACGACTACGTCTTTCCCTTCAGGAAGACGCACAATGACGTCAGGCTGGTATCTCTTACCGTCATCCTGTTTGAGCGACACCTGGATTTCATACTCCCGGCCTTTTACTAAACCGGAATTTTCCAGCACTTTCTCAAGCACCATTTCACCCCAAATCCCCTGGGTCTTGTTTTCGCCTTTAAGGGCATTGGTTAAATTAAGCGCATCCTGGGCAATCCTGCTATTAAGTTCCTGCAGGTTCTTCACTTCCTTGACGAGCGAGAAACGCTCTTTGGCTTCATCGCTGTAAGTCTGTTCAACTCGCTTTTCGAAGGATTTTATCCTTTCATGCAATGGGTCCAGCACACCGCTGAGCTGTTCTTTACTCTGGGCTTTGAATTCCTTCTGCTTCGATTCAAAAATTTCGTTGGCAAGGTTTTTAAACCCATCATGAAGGGATTCTTTCGCCTCCTTAAGAAGGGTAAGTTTTTCTTCTGCCTGTTGCTGTTGCTCGCTCAGGGTGGTTTCGAGCCTTGAGATTTGGTCGCGGGTTGAGATGAGGTTAGTTCGTTCCTGTTCGAGTGTTCCATTGAGATTCGAAACCAGCAGTTCAAGTTGGCCAATCCTGGCCTCCCTACCCTCAAGTCGCTCGCGCAAGGAAGCGTCTAGAACCTGCTGTTCGGTCAATTCTCTTAGGCTGACGGCAAGCTGGCTGCCTATGGCGTCTATTTTTTCTGTCGCGGATCCCTTCTCAAATCTCGATACCAGGAAGTAAGTAAAAATGGCTGATAGGAAACAACCTGTTAGGAAAGCCGCAGCGAGCTCCGGTGTCATTTAACACACGCCTTATTTCAATAACTTACCACTGGAAGTTTAGCAGATGCTGTATGGGTTTACAGATTTGGTGGACGTGAAGAGTGGGGAGAAGTCACTGATCGTAGGCCTGGTAAATGCGAAGGCCTCAGAAGATCTGAGATTATCGTCCCACACTAACTATTCAGGATATTTACCATGAGTAGTTAGTGCTACAACGGACTTGCATTAAGTTGGCGACGCCAACTTAATGCAAGTATGTAAACATTTTCCTTCTGTAGCTCGTGGCGAGCTCATTGCCTTTACCCAGCATATTAAACACCTTAATCATGGTGAGCCTTGCTTTCTCTTCACCCCAGGTTTTATCTACCTGCAGAATCGCAAGAAGCGCCTCCAGCCCGGTTTCAACCTGGTCATTCACAATCAGCTTAATCGCATAATCAAATCTGGCCTGGAGATCAGCCGGGTCAACTTCTGCTTTTGCCCGCTGCTCATCGAGTGTTCCCAGGTCACCGGCCAGCTCGATAAACTCGAGACGGCTTTTAGGTTTGTCGATACCCTCGGCGTCAGCCGGAATACCCTCCAGTACCTTGCGTGCGTCATCGACCTGGCCTTCCATAATAAGAAGGTCACAGAGCTCCACATGTAAACCGAAATTTGCCGGCTCTTCGGCAATGACCTGCTGCAACATCTGAATCGCTTGTCCACGCTCACCCTGTTCAAGCAGAAGGTCAATCTGATCGCGAACGCGATCCATAGGACTCATGGTTAACTGATCCAACGCCTCACGGAGCTGTTGCTCCTCTGCGGGACCTTCGAAATCGCCTGCCATCTGGCCCTGGAAGATAATCTTGATACTCGGTAGCGCCCGAACCTGCAACTGTTGAACAAGCTGCTGGTTTTGTTGAATATCAACCCGTGCCAGTAAAAACTTACCCTGGTACTCGACGACCAGTTTTTGGAGCAGCGCAGTTGTAGGTGCGCACTGCTCTGCTCCTTCCGCATAGAACTCCAGCAGTACTGGAACCTGCTGGGACTTTTCCCCGACCTCAGATTGAAAATTCTGGGCGTTGATTTCGACGGTATAGGAGTCGATGCTCACCGATGCTTCTCCGAAAAACGGCTAGCGTAACAGAAGACGGGATTCAGGTTAAGAAAGGTCAATATTTTTAAGACTTTACGCCGCGCTTTGAACACCTTCACGGCGCAGCGCACTTTGCATGATTCTGGTTGATCGCCAGGGATTCTCCTTGCCGCGATACAGCACGCGATTGCCCTTGCTCATCAGCCAGATGTCCAGTGACCTGATATGTCTTACTCTCATTACAATCTCCTCAATTGGCCTGCCCGGTGTGTCTGGTTGTCAGCCTCTAGTTGCTAGCCTCTAATCGTTCACTGCTAGCGGTATGCACATCCAGATTTACTGTGTTTACATACAGTACTGTATGAAAACACAGCATTCAAGCCTTTTTCAAGATTAGTCCAAAGAGATCCAGCCAAAGCCTTCTTCCTGGCTGGCGACTACCAGCGAGCCAGCCCACCCTGATAACAAGGGCTGTACAGCATCTTGCGCCAGATTGGGAAGGTTATTTTTCCCCGAGATGTGAGAAATGACCAGGTGACGCAGCCGCTCGAGATTGAGGGCCTCCAACAGTTCTGCAGCCTGTACATTATTCAGGTGGCCATAGTCACCGCCCACTCTTTGCTTCAACTGATAAGGGTAAGGCCCATCCTGGAGCATCACCACATCGTGGTTGCATTCGAGCAACAACGCATCACATTCACGATACGTTTCTCTGACGTGCGGCGTGATATGGCCGAGGTCCGTCAGCACTCCAACTGTTATCTCCTTCGAGGTAACAAGATACTGACACGGCTCTTTGGCATCATGAGGTACTGCAACCGGAGTGATAGTGAGTGAGCCGACTTCAAATGGACTGTGACAATTAATCTTGTTCAAAACCGGCAACTCACCCATTTTTTTGTGCTGGTAAGTACCTGGTGTCAGGTAAACCGGTGTGCCAAATTTTCTGGCAAAACCGGCAACACCGTGGATATGGTCTGCATGCTCATGGGTCACCAGAATGGCATCGACGTCTTGGGGCATCAAACCCAAGCGAGAGAGTCTTCGGACAGTTTCCTTAATGGAGAAGCCAAGATCGATGACCACGCAGGTACTGCCGTTATCGATCAGGGTCGCGTTACCCTTGCTGCCACTTCCCAGGGAAGCGAATCTCACTGGCATGCGCTCTGGTCCTGAATCACTAGGTGGAGTATTCCTTGATCAGCTTTAGTAACCGCTCTTTCAGGATCAGGCTGTCGGTCTCCGACGCCGCGAGTTCGCTGGCAACGCCAACCGTAACCCTGATTTCTTCACCTTGCGGCTCCAGCTGAACCGTGAACCTGTGCCCTGGATCAGCATCTTCTTTACTATCGCCACCACCAAATACCTTTGAAAAGAATCCCGGGTCAGGATCATGGCGAGAGCTGTAGTAGACATAATAGATAGCAGAAGTACGGTCCAGGTCCTCTACACTGATTCGGGCATCTTCAAGTGCAGCCCCAACCGTTGCCCAGGCCCGATCGAAGTCGAGTTTGTATTTTAGGACCATACCCTCAGGCTCGGCCACCAGGAACGCCTTGCTTTCCTGCAGGCCGGCGGCCAGTAACGACACACTCGGACCCTGCGCAACCCGGTCACCCAGATAGTAAGCCAGTGTCGTCAGCATCTTTCCTTCAAGTTCAGGATTATCTGATTTGCCATCCCAATCGGCCCGGTCATCGGGATCAAATCCACCCAGAGGACGCTCTGTCTGCTCGATATAAAGTTCTGTGCTGGAGTTCCTGACCCCTGGCTCAACTCGCACAAAAAACTTGTACTGCTGGGCCATGGATTGCTCACCCCATGCTGAGCCACTGGTCAGGCTCTCGTAAATCTCATCAGGGTTGCCACTGGTACCTATGATCCACGCTGTTTCCAGGGTGCCGTTTCTTGGATCCAGCTGCTCCACTGGCAGATGGTTTTCTTCCCAGAAAAGGACTACCTGGGGCCATATCGTCGCGGTGGGCAGGTCGAGGAATACCCACCTGGACTCACCCAGCTTTCGGATCACAATCTGCTCTACACCAAAGGACGTGCTCAGCGCATCAGGAAGCCTCAGCTCAACCTCTTTGTCAGCCAGCCCCCTGTAGTCGATCACCTGGGGGATAGGCATCTGGTCATTAAATGGAGGCTTGTCCAGGCTTCCAGGTATTTCCGTTGGGGCACTGGACCCCGTCTCAAGCGTCAGTTGTTCATCGCTCTTGCCAAACCAGCCAAGCCAACCGCAACCACCGAGTAGCAACACTCCACATACCAACAATCCACGAACGATCAATTAATTACCCCCGAATGGTGCATCGCTGCACGCAGTTCAACATGATATTTTTCCGAAAAAGGCGTCATCGGTAACCTGATGCCTGCCTCTATTCTACCCATTTGGGACAGTGCCCATTTAACGGGAATAGGATTCGACTCAAGAAACAACTTCTCGTGCAGTCCCTGCAATTTTTCGTCAATTGCCTTCGAGGTTTCTGCATCACCATTTACCGCGGCGACAGCCATCGCAGACAGTTTAGCCGGCGCGATATTAGCCGTTACGCTGATCGTACCTTTGGCGCCTTCCAGCATCAGGTCACAGGACGTCGCATCGTCTCCCGAGTAAATCGGAATGTCGCACAGCTCACGAATTTGTTGCCCACGTTTAAGGTCACCAGTTGCCTCTTTAATGCCAATAACCTGAGGAACTTCAGCCAGGCGGGCAACCGTTTCCGGCAACATATCACAGGCAGTTCGACCAGGAACATTGTAAAGAAACTGCGGCAGGTCAACTGCCTGGGCAATGGCCTGGTAGTGACGAAACAAGCCTTCCTGAGTAGGTTTGTTGTAATAGGGTGTCACCAGCAGGCAGGCATCAGCACCTAGCGCCTTCGCTGAAGACGTTAACTCGATCGCTTCCGCTGTGGAATTACCGCCAGTGCCTGCAATGATGGGAACCCGCCCGGCAACCGTATCAACGGCGAACTTAACAATTTGGCAATGTTCATCGACTGTAACGGTCGAAGACTCACCGGTCGTGCCCACAGGCACGATTGCCGCTGTCCCCTGTTCAATATGCCACTCGAGCAGGTCACCAAGTTTCGCCCAGTCGATCTCACCATCTGCGTGCATGGGGGTGACCAGGGCGACGATACTTCCGGTGATCATGGTAGCGGCCTTTAGGAAAAGTGGCTCATATTACTGGCGTGCGAATAGCTTCACAAGCTCGGCGGTTTCGGCAATTAACTCAGGCTTTCTTCAGCCAGTGAGTATATTGGCCGTCAGATTCTTCCTGTCGCAACAACTCGTTGCCACTTTGTTTGGCAAAGACCTCAAAGTCTCGGACAGATCCGGGGTCTGTACAGACGACCTCGAGCACCAGACCGCTATCAAGACCGTTTAGCGCTTGTTTTGCTTTCAGCAACGGCAATGGACAGGTCAATCCACAGGCATCCAGCTTTCGATCATTATCCATGGAAGGGATTATAACGGAAACTGACCGACCCTTGACCCTCTATAGGCGAAGATCTGAACGTAAAGTGAGATAATCTGTCCAAATACGCTGGCACACCCTA
>Ga0302133_10002296_pt1 | contig 11755 bp, 9 predicted proteins | sample CB9_331_MG_FD_203121 | JGI IMG/M metagenome (GOLD analysis project Ga0302133, IMG submission 203121) | Marine microbial communities from Western Arctic Ocean, Canada - CB9_33.1 | ecosystem: Environmental > Aquatic > Marine > Oceanic | place: Canada: Western Arctic Ocean | collected 2017-09-19 | reverse complement strand
ACATTCATCACTAAACCTTATTACTCACGCAGTTGATTTCGGGGAGGACGATTATCTTGGGTTATTGTCAACCATTGATACTGGTCATTCAAGAAATCGTAGAGGTTGGTGCGCGCTTCGCACCGGTCAATTTCCTGACTTTTCGGTAAAATCCCAGCGATCCGCGATGTCCCCGGCCTCGGGTTTTTGTCCCGTAGGGCAGATTCCTGATCAATGCAACGTACCGACACAAGTGAATGACAGGTCCTGGATCAAAACAGTTCGAGCTTTTTGGGGAGGATTCTTTGCTCTGGGTTCGCTAGAAAAGCCAACCGGAGGTGGACGGTCACGCAAAGCGGGGGCAGGCCTTCCTGAAATTGCAGTACCGGCAGACGTCGGCTTCGTCCGCCAGCGGAAATGAATCTTCGGCTGCCGTATTGTTTTCGACATCGTCCAGAAAGCCTTCCATTTCCCCTGCGGATTCCATGATGTAGTGGCGCACCTCCCGGATCATTTCTTCCGTTACGACATGCTCAATGACTTCATTCTTTGCGACATTGAACTCGATGGTCCGTACTTTCCCGGCCGGTACGCTCCATGCCTGCGTCGCGTAGAGCGCATAGCAGGCGAATTGAATCATCGTCTTGTTGGACTGGTCGGAGCGCCCTGTTTTCCAGTCATAAATTACCGCGCCGTCCCCGGCGCGGTGCGCGAAGTCCAACTGTACGTACACCTTAGTCCCGTCGACATCGATCGTGTTGAGCTGCTCGATTTCCAGCCAATCAGCGGGTGGAACCTTGCCGATTCCGGCGAACGTGTCCGATTCAAGAAACGTCCGAATACAGGCTTCGACGTGTTCCGCATTTGACTTCCATTTATCGTCTTCCAATTGGAGATCGTAGGCATGCTCAAAAAGGCCGAGGGTCCGCTTTGGGTCTTGGGGGTGGCGCCCGCTACGGGAATCCTTGAACTCTGCGCGCATGGTCTCCAGCGTGCGTTGGACCATCCCATCCGCGGTAGGAGGCGGCATGCCGAGACGCAGGGCCTCCAGCGCCTTTGCAATTGCCTTATGAACCTTGTCGCCGGACCAGATATGGCGGGTTTCGAGATTCTTCAGCACATAGAGCTGGCGCGTGCGCTCGTCCGCAGTCTTCTCCCAGCCGCCCCAGGATCCATAGTACTGAAAATAATAGGCGAGAGGACACTCCTGAAACAACTGGTCCCGGGACTTGGACCATGAAAAACGATTTTCAAGCGGCTTTCGAGCAGACATGGAATGTTCGGATCGATTACTCCGCGGCGACCATCAAGTCACTGACGAGCTGGGAGAAACGCAGGGGATTCCGGGGCGTCGAACCCTCGGTGAGCAGGGCCTGGGCGTACAGCAGTTCCACGTAGTCCGAAAGCTTGTCGCCCGCTCGATCCTCGGCGAACAGGGCTCGCATTTTGTCCAGAACCGGATGTGACGGGTTCAACTCCATAATCCGTTGGGTTGCGGGAACGTCCTGATTCATGGCGCGCATGATCCGCTCCATGTTCGCGTCCAATCCGGCATCACCCGCAACCAGGCAGCAGGCGGAATCGGTGAGTCGATCGGACATACGGACCTCCTTCACTTCCTCCTTCAGTTTCTCCTGTATAAACTCCAGAAGGTCGCCGTATTCCTTGACGGCCTCCTCCTTCTTTTTCTCACGCTCCTCTTTTTCTTCATCGGTACCGGTATCGACATCCGCGCGGTCTATCGCTTTCATCGACTTGCCGTCATATTCCGTCAGACGCTGGGTTACCCAGGCATCCACGACATCCGTCAGCAACAGAACTTCATAGTCTTTTTCCCGAAAATAGCCGAGGAGCGGCGAATTCTTGACGGCTTCGGTGCTCTCTCCCGCGAGAAAATAGATATCCTTTTGCGATTCGGGCATCCGGTCGACGTACTCCCGCAAAGTCACCGGCTTTCCGTCTTCGGATTTTGTGGATTCGAATAGCAGCAGATCCTTCAACTTGTCCTGATTCTCGAAATCCAGGTAGATTCCTTCCTTCAGGACCGGGCCGAATTCCTTGTAGAATTTCAAGTAGCCATCCATGTCGGTAGCCTTCAGCTCCCCGAGGTCTTTTAGAACGCGCCCCGCCAGGCTCTTCCCGATTCGACGGATAACCGCATCGTCCTGAAGCATTTCCCGCGAAACGTTCAGGGGCAGATCACTGGAATCGACAACGCCCCGGACAAATCGGAGATACTCGGGGAACAGCTCTTTGCATTCATCCGTGATGAATACGTTTTTCACGTAGAGGTGAACGCCCCCGCGATGTTCGCGCATGTGTAGATCGAACGGCGCCGTGGATGGAATGAAGACCAAGGCATAGAACTCCGTCGTTCCCTCCGCAACGTAGTGAATGGTCTGGAGCGGGTCCGTGTGATCGTGGCTGATGTGTTTGTAAAACTCCTTGTATTCCTCTTCGCTGATATCGCTTTTTGATTTTCGCCAGATAGCCACTCGGCTGTTCAGCGTTTCGGACTCGGTCGTTTCGACCGCTTCTTTCCCCTCCTCCGCGGCCGCCTCGGAACGCGTCACATCCATGACGATGGGATACTCGATATAATCGGAGTACTCCTTTATCAGGCGCCGAATTTGCCACTCTTCGAGAAACTCCTGCTGATCTTCGCTGAGATGTAGGATTACGTCGGTCCCTCGGCCGTCCCGCTCGGTCTCATCCAGCGTGTAGTTTCCTTCCCCCTTTGAACTCCACAGGATCGCATGATCAGATCCGGAGCGCCGGGTGAGTACATCGACCCGGTCGGACACCATAAATGCAGAATAGAATCCGACTCCGAACTGCCCGATGAGTTCCGGCGAAGCCTTCTTTTCACCGGATGCCTGGAGCGCTTCCAGGTACTTCTTTGTTCCGGAATTGGCGATGGTGCCGATATTCTTCTCCAACTCCTCCAGGTTCATCCCGATTCCGTTGTCGCGAATGGTCAGCGTTCCCGCATCCTTGTCGGGTATGATCTCAATTTTCCAGTCATCCCCATCCGCCTGGATCGCCTTGTCCGTCAGCGCATCGAACCGGGCACGGTCCATCGCGTCCGATGCGTTGGAAATGAGCTCCCGGAGAAAAATCTCCTTCTTCGAATAAAGAGAGTGGACCACCAGGTCCAGGAGCTGCTGGACTTCAGTTTTGAATTTACGTGTCTTCTTCGCCATAATTCCCTACTTTTTTTTTGATCCTTGCCGCCGTTCCGGCGCACGTATGTCGCGGGCGATGCTTATGGACCAACCTCAGGCCCTTTGTCAATGCGGAGGTTCTGACACATCTGGCCCTGAATCGGGATTGCAGTCCGTCTTCGCATCTGGTGTACTCGGTGTGAGGGCACACGGAACCAGCCTATGACCACCACCCAAAAGTCCACGAATAGTATCGATCGCGTCGAGACGAAATTCTTTGTGTACGGCGATGCCGGGAATCCCGTGCAGATGGGGTCCGGCCCGGTTCTGCCCGAAGTCGCCCTTGCCTACGAGACCTACGGGACGCTGAACGAACAAAAAGACAACGCGATCCTCGTTTTTCACGCTCTCACTGGAAGCCAGCATATCGTCGGCGACAACCCTTCCGTTCCAGGAGTCGATGAGATTTGGAATGAGGAATGCCAAGCTGGATGGTGGAACGGATTCGTGGGGCCGGGAATGGCATTCGATACGAATCGCTTTTTCGTGATCTGCGCAAATTACATCGGCGGCTGTTACGGCAGCACCGGTCCCTCGTCCGTGAATCCGGTGTCCGGAAAGAGGTACGCAGGGACATTCCCGCGAGTGACCATTGCGGACATCGTCGATTCCCAGGTCGCCCTGCTCGATCATCTGGAGATTCAAAGAATCCACGCGGCGACCGGCGGATCGGTGGGCGGCTTGATGTGCCTGAGTCTCGCGACACGCTACCCCGAGAGAGTACATATTGTGATCCCGATCGCATCGGGCCTGGAAGTCACAACCCTGCAGCGCATTTGCAATTATGAGCAAGTCTACGCGATCGAAAACGACCCCCTGTTCAATAATGGTGACTACTATGACGGACCCCGCCCCGGACCCGGGGTTGCGTTCGCCAGAATGATCAGCCATAAAACGTTCATCTCTCTGGAGACTCTCAAAAACAGGGCGAGCAAGATTATTTCGCAGCACGTGAATGATTTTTCATTCTATCAAATCAGTGACCCCGTCGAGTCCTACATGCTCCACCAAGGGAAAAAGTTTACGCGCAGGTTCGACGCGAACACCTATCTCCGAATTCTTGATGCATGGCAGACGTTCGATTTACTGGGTGATGCGGGCACGGATTCGTACTCCTCGCTCTTCTCCCGCTGCGGCGACCAGAAGTACCTCGTGTTCAGTATCGACTCCGATGTCTGTTACTATCCGGAAGAGCAGAGGGCCCTGGCCGAAGAATTAAAACAGGCCGGAGTCCCCCAGCGGCGGATTACCGTTCACTCCGATAAAGGGCACGACTCTTTCCTGCTCGAACCGGAACTCTTTACTCCCCATCTTGCTCATGCCCTCGAGAGAGCATGGTAGCGAGACGGGGTTTGGAAATGTCGAATGCCGAATGTTCAATGGCGAAGGGGAAATTCAGTCCCGGAGCCTGACCCGAACACTACGTAGTATGCTGCGTGCTGTTTACGATTCTACAACTCGGGGAAACGAGTGAGCCTGACCATTGAGCTGAGCAAAGTCGATTTCCGCGAAAAAGCCCGAGTGAACAAGACCGTCCCATTACGGTAAAAGAGTGGTCTCATGCGATTAGGCGCGACGATTGATGATTATATGGGGAATGCGGACCCTGACGCACTCGTTGGCGAATGCCACGCAAAAGGGTATCGGGCGGCCGCGATGCCGCTGGCCGCGCTGGAAGATGCGGGGACCGTCCGCAACATCGCGGCAGCCTTTTCGGATGCCGGCATTGTGCTGGCGGAAATGGGCGCGTGGATCAACCCGCTGCACCATGACCCGGCAAAGCGGCAGCAAAACATCGATCAAATCACCCGCGTCCTCGCCCTGAGCGATGAGGTCGGTGCCGTGTGCTGTACCACCGTTGTCGGATCGTACAGTGAAGCCGATGACTGGCTCGCCCACGTGGGACACCACCCGGAAAATTTCTCGCGGCAGGCATTCGAGGAGATCGTGGCATGGGTCCGCGCGGTTCTGGATGAGGTCCGCCCTACTAGAACCAAACTGACACTGGAGATATGCCCGTGGACGGTGCTGGACAGCGTGGAGATGTATCTCGAACTCATTCGCGCGGTGGATCGGCCAGGTCTGGGAGTGCACCTCGATCCCGCCAACCTGGTGATTTGTCCGCGCACGTACTACGACACATCGGCAATGATCAATGAGTGTTTCGACCGGCTCGCACCCTTTATCGTTTCGTGCCACGCCAAGGACGTGCACTGGACGCTGGACGCACGCACGGTGGGTATCGAAGAGGTCGTTCCCGGCCGAGGCGTATTGGATTACACGACGATGGTTCGGCGGGCGCACGATTTATCACCGGACCTGCCGTTGATCATCGAACACATTGAGACCGAGGCCAATTTTGACGAAGCCGCAACCTACATCAAACGCATTTGCGGCGAAGCAGGAGTTGGCCTGTGAAGGAGGGATGAAGAGATGGAAAAAACACTGACAGGAAAGGTCGCGCTGGTCACGGGCTCGAGTAAAAGCATCGGCCAGGCTATTGCGGTCGGGTTGGCGGAGGCGGGCGCTGCAGTCGCCGTGATCTACAAAACGGACACCACCGGCGCAGAGCAGACCTGCAAGACGATCACCGACGCGGGCGGGAACGCAAAACCGTTTCCCACTGATATCGGCTCGAAGGTGGAGTTTGAACGCACCGTCGACGAGGTCTGTGACCACTTCGGCCGGCTCGACATCCTGGTCAACAATGCCGCGCGCACCCGATTCGGCCCGATCCACGAGGTGACCGAGCGCGATTTCGACGACGTAGTCAACACGATTCTGCGCGGGCCGTTCTTCGGCTCGATCGCGTCGGCGAAGCGAATGAATGAGACCGGAGGCGGCTCGATCATAAATATCAGCTCGATTGCCGTGCGCGGCATCATGTTTTATCACGGCGCATACACCGTGGCGAAGGGAGGGCTGGAGTCGATGACCCAGCAGATGGCACTGGAACTGGCGCCACACGTCCGCGTCAACGTGATCGCGCCCCATGCCACCAGCAACGACCGAAACAGGGCCTATGACGCGAGCTTCGACGACCGCTGGGCCGCGGTGACACCCGCCGGCCGGGTAGGGTATCCAAAGGACTACATCGGTCCCGCGGTCTTTCTTGCGAGCGATGCCGCCGCGATGGTCACCGGTCAGAGCATCTACGTGGACGGCGGCTGGTCCCTGCAGGGGCACGCCCCGGAACAGGGAGATTTCGACTACTCAGCCGATCGCGAACGCGGCTGACAGCGTTTCGTTCGAGACCGTCCAGTTCAGATGATCTCCAGGGCATCTCGATCCGGAAGCGTGGGGAACTGCGCAGTCGGTAGTGTCTGATACCAGTATGCTACTGATGCGATGTCATCCTGCAGGGGTAGAAACCTCCGCCCACTGCGCCAACCGATGTCCTGAATGGTAACAGCCAGGTCTTCTTCGAATCGAATCGGGTCCGGGATGTGCCAGCGATACATGCTGAATCGCGTCTGCGATTTATAATATCCGTCCGGTCGAACAATGTGAGGCACGCCCGCATAGGGGGTGTTGAACTCCTGGTACTGTCCGGCGGTCTTATTCTGGAAGGCGTACGAACCACAAAAATAATCTTCGGTGCCGGTACCGCAAATGGTGGGAAAGCAGTCGCCGCCATGCTCCGCTACCGACTCGTCCACGGTTTTTCCCCGGGGAATATCACCGTCCAGGTAGAACTTGATTTCTCCTTCCCCCCACCAGCCGGTGTTGTTCAACCCCCACGCCATGTAGGTACCCACATAATGTCCCTTGCCCCGAACTCCATCGAGGATCGTGTAAACCTTCTTGTAGGGCACCGGATTCGTCCGACGGAACTGGGCGTGAAAATAGGCCGCATCTTCCGGAACGTCGTTAAGGGCATAATTGACCTGGTAATAGAGCCCACAGTGCTCTTCCCCGATATTGGTAAGGGTAATGCGGCAATGCTTCCTGAACGGCATGGGCCAATAACAGTTGAAAGCATTACCGGGGTTTACACAGACCGCGAGAGAGCTGATCGGCGCAAACACCTCGTAACTGGTGAACGCAGATGCAAAAAAATCGCCTACCGGGCACTCCACCGCGGGCTGCGCCTCTTTGTCCCAGTAGATTCGAAGAATCAAGTTGCGATACGCGCCGGTCGGCGTCATCCAGATTTGCTGAATCGCGCCGGGTCCCTTGATGTCAGCCAGTTCCAGGATCTGTCCCGGCTCCACCGGCTCGCTGGGTCGCGTTTTCCACCCCAGGCCGAGGTCTCGCGCCGGGCCGGTCGGTGTACCGTCCTCCGCCCGCGAAACATCCTCACGCCCGCCGCCGCCCTTCTCGCCGGTTTTATGCTCGGCGGAAATCGAGCGCGTTTTCGCATCGGAAAGCTCAAATATATTTCCCATGTGGCAATTCAACCCGTCAAAGCTCATTTTCTAGTCCCTCGTAGTATCCATTCTGTTCAACCGCCAGCTCCCGCAACGTATTCGCATCCTCCAGAAACGCCTCTGGAGAGTCCTCGCGGACAAATTCAAGCAACGCATATTGATTTTCACACCCGCGGGCCGTCGCGAAATACCTGCGCCAAACATCCGCGCCTTCGGCCAGTGGGCGCCTCTCGGCCTCGTTCACCCAATGATACACATGCAGGTTCGAAAGCCGGTCAATGAGTGCCGTCAACTCATCGCGACATCGGTCCGGCAACCGCCCTGGTAAAGGTTGCCAAAACGTCGTTAGATTCGCATCCGGCGCAGCATAAAGCAGGTCCCGTGCGGAGGACAGGGTATCCGTCAGCGTCCCGCTATGCCATTCAAGAGCAACCCGAATGTTTTCCTCGGCGGATAGCTTCGTAACACGCATTACATCATCCCGAACCATCTTGCGATACGCGGCATCCGCATCCCCGGATCCTTTCTCTCCAGCCCAGATTCGAATCAGGGGCGCATTCAGCGCCAGCGCGGTCGCAAGAATACTCTCAAACCCGTTCGCGCTGCCATGGTCTTGGCCGGCGGCATAATACGAACCGTAGGCCGCGACCTTCAAGCCGGCGTCGGCAGTCAGGGCCGCGACTTCTTTGGCCCTGCGAACATCTCCATGGGGTACATGAACGTCCCCTCCCCATTCGATCCCTTCGAGTCCGGCTTCCTTCACAAGGTCGGTGATCCGCCGCGGCTCGAGGTCTCTGAAAGTGATGGATACAAGACCGGTCCGAATCATGCGTTCTTTTCATTCCTGATTTGAACTGCTTTCCCTGTTCGCGCCGATTTGTATGTCGCGTCTAAAATCTTCTGAAGGACGAGCGCTTTCTGCAAATCGGTCCTCGGCTGACGCCCTTCGCGTACGGCAGCAACAAAATCGAGAACCGGCATCGTATTTACCTGGTCTTCACCCGGACCTTGAAAAATAGTGGTGGATTTCAAGGCCCCACCGGGATCGACCGTGTCGATTGTAACCGTCGGCATATCAGTCTGGAGGGTCATTTTCAGGTGGAGAGAGCCTCGATCACCGCAAATCTGCCAGGCAGTCTCATTTCGCATAGCCACAGCTTCACCCCGCTCCAACAGCAGGACCGCACCGCATTTGCATCGAATCATGAGTACAACATGATTCTCCGCATCCGAATCGGGATGAACCCTGCCCTCCGCGAGGTCTGGTGCGATCGGCCACGCCTGCGCCAGAACCGTTTCCGGCTGGAGAAGCCATCCCGTAATATGCATCAGGTAGTCCAGGTCGTAGATTCCCCAGTTCACGAGAAATCCGCCGCCGTTCAAGGCGTGCCGAACTCTCCAGGCCGGCGGGCGATAGTCCGGAATCCTGGGTTCGACACCGAAGATTCCCCGGCAACGCACGACCCGCAATGTCCCGATATCACCGCGCTCCACGCACTCACGAGCCGCGCGCGCGCCCTCCGTAAAAGTGAATCTCGAGGAACAGCACCCGACAACGGCGTCTCCTTTCAACCGTGCATAGTTTCGAATCTGTGACGCGCTCATCGCCGGAGGCTTTTCAAGAAGGAGGTGCTTCCCCGCGCGCAGAGCGATGTTTGCCAATCGAGCCCGGATCCCCGTGGGTAGCGCGAGTACTACGGCATCCACTTCGGGATCCCGGATCAGCGCCGCCCCGGACCGGTACACTTTGGCGACGCCGTGGTCCTCGCCGATCTGCTTCGCCTTGGCCACATCCAGATCCGCGACCGCGACAAGATCTGCGTCTGCAGCGCTCCGAGTCGCCTCCGCGTGATACCGGCCAACCACGCCACATCCGATGATGCCCAGCTGTAGTTTTGCGCTGATAGGACGGATGCTACATCACTCATTCAGGAAAAGTGAAGCTCCGGGTAAATCGAATGCCTTGAAAAACAGCGCCGGATTGTCGTTGAACGCATTGCCGCGGTTCGCCATCCTCTCTGCATGAGCGAGCAAACTGGGCGGTCAGCTTCCTTTGGAAGTGATCCAGTGCGCATTTCATCATCTGAAAACAAGAACAGTTTGAACCCGCAGCTTTCTGATTTCGATATTCACTTGCATGCCGAAGGCACGCACACCTGCGCCTACAGATTCCTCGGCGCTCACCCTGCGCGCTTCAACAATGTGGACGGAACCCGGTTCGCCGTTTGGTGCCCCAACGCGGACCGCATCAACTTGATCGGATCTTTCAACGATTGGAAAGCCGGCGCGCATACCATGTTCCACCAGGGGGATTCCGGGCTGTGGTCTATTTTCGTTCCGGAGGTTACGCAGGGGGACCTGTACAAATACGAAATCCGGCCCCGAGGCGGCTGGGCGCCGATTTCACAGCGCGCGGACCCGTATGCCTTCGCCGCGGAGCTGCGTCCCGGATCCGCCTCGAAGGTGTGGCACCTGGACGACTACACCTGGTCCGATGAGGCCTGGATAGAGCAACGGACCTCCGCCGACTGGCTGCACCAGCCCATCAGCATTTATGAAGTGCACCTGGGCTCCTGGCGGCGCATACCCGGTGAAGACGACCGGTGGTTCACCTATCGGGAACTGGCCGATTCGCTGATTCCCTACGTTCTCAAGCTCGGCTTCACCCACGTCGAGCTCATGCCTGTCTCAGAACATCCTTTTGACGGGTCATGGGGATACCAGACACTTGGTTATTACGCCCCCTCGTCCCGCTACGGGTCGCCGGATGATCTCAAGTATTTTATTGATCAATGCCACCGCGCAGGACTCGGAGTAATCATCGATTGGGTGCCGGCGCACTTTCCCAAAGACGATTTCGGATTGCGGATGTTTGACGGCACCCATCTTTATGAGCACGGCGATCCGAGAAAAGGCGAGCACACCGACTGGGGTACGCTGATCTTCAACTACGGCCGAAATGAAGTGCGAAGCTTCCTGATCTCAAATGCCGTCTACTGGGCGGACGTCTTCCACATAGACGGGCTGCGAGTGGATGCGGTTGCCAGCATGCTGTACCTCGACTACTCGAGGGAACCGGGAGAATGGGTCCCGAATCAGCACGGCGGCAACGAAAACCTGGAAGCGATCGAGTTTCTCAAACAATTCAATACCGTTATCCATCGCGAGTCCCCGGGGATCCTCACGTTCGCGGAGGAATCCACGTCGTGGCCCATGGTCACCCGGCCCGTCTATCTCGGGGGGCTCGGCTTCGGCCTCAAATGGAACATGGGCTGGATGAACGATACCCTCCAGTACTTCGGCAAAGATCCGGTCCACAGGAGGCATCATCACAACGAGTTAACGTTCTCCATGGTCTACGCGTTTACCGAAAATTTCATCTTGCCGTTTTCCCACGACGAAGTAGTCCACGGAAAGGGCAGCCTGCTCAGCCGAATGCCGGGCGACTCATGGCAGCAATTCGCTAACCTGCGTCTGCTCCTGGCCTACCTGTACGCACATCCCGGCAAGAAGCTTCTCTTTATGGGCGACGAATTCGCACAGCGTTCCGAGTGGAACCACGACAGCAGCCTGGACTGGCATCTCCTGGAGTTCGATTCGCACCGGCAGGTCCAAGAACTGGTTCGGAATTTGAACCGTCTCTACCGGGAAGTACCGTCGCTACACGAAGAGGACTTCGTCCAGGAAGGGTTTCGATGGATCGATGCTCATGACGACGGCAGCAGCATTCTATCCTTCCTGCGGATCGCCGCCGGCACAAGCGATCACATCGCGTGCGTTTTCAACCTGACGCCGGAACCGCGAGTAGACTATCGCATCGGTGTTCCCGGGCCGGGTACGTACACAGAGATCCTCAACTCAGACGCAAGAATCTTTGGAGGAAGCGGCCTCATCAACGAGACCTCAATCGAGGCGGATGAGCAACCCTGGGGGGAATTCCCATACTCCATGGCCATCAACCTCCCCCCGCTCGCGGGTGCATATTTCCAGTCTTCCCCAATAATTCCGTAATCTACGCTCCTTCGAACCTGAATCAGGGTCGCGCTGATTTTAGACACTGTGAGTAGTTGGACCACACGGCTCAATTAGAAAATCCGTGGCAGGGCGGCGACCGCACTCCAAATTTTGGTCCACTTCGCTCGGCCAACAGTCAGCGGGCGGCCTTATCTACGCACTCTTAAA
>Ga0302133_10002294_pt1 | contig 11756 bp, 10 predicted proteins | sample CB9_331_MG_FD_203121 | JGI IMG/M metagenome (GOLD analysis project Ga0302133, IMG submission 203121) | Marine microbial communities from Western Arctic Ocean, Canada - CB9_33.1 | ecosystem: Environmental > Aquatic > Marine > Oceanic | place: Canada: Western Arctic Ocean | collected 2017-09-19 | reverse complement strand
CACCGACATGAGCGGCACCGTGAGCAGGTCGTCACCAGACAGCACGCTGAATCCGGTCGGGACCGCTCGGCAGACCGCGCACATCTGCGGCATGTTCGCCGACGCCTCCTTCACCCCTACGATGTTCGGGATCTGGGCCAGCCGGCACAGGGTGTCGACCTCGACATTGCAGCCGGTCCGGCCAGGCACGTTATAGACCACGATCGGCAGCGACGTGCTCTCGGCGATCGCGCGGTAGTGCTGAACGAGGCCCTCCTGGGTCGGCCTGTTGTAGTACGGCGTGACCGACAGGATGCCGTCGGCGCCGACGCGCTGCATGTCGGCGACCAGCGCGATCACGCTCCGTGTATCGTTGCCGCCGGCGCCAGCCAGCACCGGGACCCGGCCGGCCGCCGTCTCCACGACCAGCTCCACGACGCGCCGCATCTCGGCGGGTGTGAGCGTTGGGCTTTCACCGGTCGTGCCACACGGGACCAGGAAGTGGACCCCTGCATCGATCTGTCGCGCGGCCAGCCGGCGCACCGCCGGTTCATCCACGGTGCCACCGGTCGTGAATGGTGTGACCAGCGCCGTGCCGCATCCGGTCCAGTTCCGCGTCATGACTCCCCGTCGAGCCCGAGGACGTCGCGCATCGAGAACCACCCGCGCCGACCCCGCACCCAGCGTGCCGCCTCGAGCGCGCCGCGGGCGAAGGTCGCCCGGTCTCGCGTGGTGTGGGTCAGGGCAATCGTCTCGCTCGGGCCGTCGAACCCGGCCGTATGGGTGCCCGGCGCGGCGCCGACCCGTGTCGAGGCGATGTCGATCGCCCTGGCGTACCCGCCACGCTCCATCGCTGTCTGCATGGCGAGCGCGGTGCCAGATGGCGCGTCGATCTTTGCCGCGTGATGGATTTCGTGGATCCAGGCGTCAAAGTCCTCGTGCGGCTCGAACAACCGGGCCGCGCGTTCGGCCAGCGCCAGGAACAAGTTGACCCCGAGTGAGAAGTTGGCGGCCGCGACGACGCCGATGCCGGCGTCCGCCACGATCTTCCGCATCCTCGGTTCTTCGGTGAGCCAGCCGGTGGTGCCGACCACCAGGTTGACGCCATGGGCGGCCAGGCGGGGCAGCGTGTCGACGACCGCGTCGGCGGTCGAGAAATCGATCGCTACATCGACGTCGCGTAGCTGGTCTTCGGTGAGACCGGCGCCGCCGCGGTTGTTGTCGATGTCGAGCCGCCCCGCGACGTCGAAACCGTAGCCGGCGCTAAGCTGGTCGACCAGCCGGCCCATCCGACCATAGCCAAGCAGGAGGAGGCGCATGGTTCACCGTGGCCCATTCGTCCGGGTCGGGCCCGTGCGGGTGACCCTCCGGATGACGGCAACCGCCTTCTCCGCGTCCGCCTCGTTGTTGAACGTCAACATCGCCGAGTAGCGTGTGTCGACCACCTCCGCCTCCAGTTCACGCACGGCGATGCCGGCCCAGGCGACGGCGTTGGCCACCGCATAGGCGAGCCCGCGACGGTTGTCTCCCTGAAGCAGCAACGTCGTCGCGGGCGTCACACTGAAGCCGGCGGCGCGCGCGACTATCGCGGCCCGTCTCCCCTCGCCGCCATAGACCTCGACCACCTGCCGGCCCGAACCATTCGGTCTCGTGCGAACCTTGACCACCTTGAGGTCCAGATTGCCCTGCGCGAGCGGCTCGAGCGCCTCGGCAAGCGCACCGGGACGGGTGGGTACTTCCGTGCGCCAGAGTCCGATACGTTTGATCCTGACTGCCATGTCTAGATGCGGAACCGCCGACGCCGCCCGGTCCGAATCGCCGCCCGGGCCGTCGGGGCGAGGTGATTATACTAGTGTCCCCTCCGAACAGGGCCCCCGGACTCCGTGAGTCACGCATCGAGTCAACCCGCGAGAGTCAACGATCGAGTCAAGCAGCAGGAGAGCGCGCGAGTCATGACCGCAATACCTAGCACGATGCGGACGATCGAGATCACCGAACCGGGTGCGCCAGAGGTCCTGGTCATCGGCGAGCGGTCGGTTCCCGCGGTGGGCGCTGCCGAGATACTCGTCAAGGTGGCGGCTGCCGGGGTGAACCGCGCGGACGTCATGCAGCGTCGTGGCCAGTATCCGCCGCCCCCGGGGGCGTCCGACGTGCTGGGGCTGGAGGTGTCTGGTACCGTCGCCGCGGTGGGTGAGGCAGTGTCCGGGTGGCGGGTCGGCGAGGCCGTCTGTGCGTTGCTGGCTGGGGGCGGCTATGCCGACTATTGCGTGGTGCCGGCGCCGCAATGTCTTCCGGTGCCACGTGGAGTCGCCGTGGTCGATGCCGCTGCGCTACCCGAGGTGGTGATGACCGTCTGGACCAACGTGTTCCAGCGGGCCCGGCTCGCGAGGGGTGAGACGCTGCTGGTGCATGGCGGGTCGAGCGGTATCGGGACGATGGCGATCCAGCTCGCGCGCGAACTCGGCGCCAGGGTCTTTGTCACTGCAGGGTCCGCTGAGAAGTGCGCCGCGTGTCAGACACTGGGCGCGGAACGAGCGGTGAACTATCGTGAGACCGATTTCACGGTGGCCGTGCGTGAGGCCGCGGGCGACGCCGGGGTCGATGTCATTCTCGACATGGTCGGTGGCGACTACCTCGCACGTAACCTGGACCTGCTGAACGTGGACGGGCGGCTCGTCATCATCGCCCTGATGAGCGGTGCGCACGCCGATATCAATCTGTCGACGCTGATGCGGCGTCGTCTCACGGTGACCGGCACGACGCTACGGGCGCGCTCCGTCGACGAGAAGGCGGTGCTCGTGAACGCGGTGCGTGACAAGGTCTGGCCGCTGGTAGAGAGCGGCCGCGTGCGCCCCGTCATTCACCAGCGTTTCCCGCTGGCGCAGGCCGCCGAGGCGCATCGGGTGATGGAGGCCAGCACCCACGTGGGCAAGCTCCTGCTGGTGACCGACTAGCGCGGGGTGGGAAACAGCGCCTGCGAGGGTTCGGGGCGAAGCCCCGTCTACACCCTCTACGCGCTCCCCGTCAGCACCGACAGATCCGTGTCGTCGTGCTCCATGGCGAGCATCAGCAGCAGGTAGTCTCGCATGTGGCGGGTGGTCAGGAAGTTCTCCTTGACGTGCGCGTGGCCGGCGGCCCCCACCGCCTCTCTCAGTGTCGGATCGCCGAGCAGCTCGACGACGCGGTTGGCCGCGCCCTCTGGTGAGTGCACCAGGAAGCCGGTCACGCCGTTGAGGATCTGCAAGCGGATGCCACCCACGGCGCCGCCGATCACCGGCTTCCGTTTCCACAGCGCCTCGGTCACCGTCAGCCCAAATCCTTCCTTGATCGACTTCTGCATCACGACCGTCGACCCGCGGACGAGCGCGTTGATGTCGAGGTCACTGAAGTGCGGCAGCTCGAGGACGTGGATGTCAGGGTCGTCGCCCGCCGCGTCGCGGACCTCGCGCAGCACCTCTTCACCCTCTGGGTCATCGGTCGCCCCACCACCCGCCAGGAGCAACTGACAGTCGTGACGCCGACGGACCAGGCGGTAGGCGTGGAGAACCCCGAGGGGATCCTTCAACCGATCGAACCGCGAGATCTGCGTCAGGATCGGCCGTTCCGGGTCCAGTCCGTACCGCTCCACCACCGCCGCCACCTCGTCGTCGGACAGCTCACGGTTCTTGTCGCTCAGGGGGTCGATGGAAGGCGGCACCATGTACTGCGGAATCGTCAACTGCTGGGCGAAGTCCGGCATAGAGAAGATCGACGCGTCGTACTGCGCGACATACTCCTTCAGGAAGCGCCAGACCCGAGGATCGGGGGTCGAGACGTCTATGTGGCAGCGCCACAGCCATCGCCCGCCGACCTCCGGCTTCCGCGCGATCAAGCCGGCCGGCTGGGGGTCGTGGATCACGACGACATCCCCATACGCGTCCAGGTCGGCCAGGTTCATCTCGGTCGTCGAGCGGAAGACGTCGAACATCTCTTCCGAGATGTGCTCCGTGCCTCCGTGCAGGGCGTTGTGAAACGCCTTGGTCACGGCGAAGAACGCCTCGTTGCCCTTGATGACATCCCAGGTGGTGTCGATCCCGAGGTCACGCAAGAGCGGCACCATTCGGGTCAGGATCTCGGCCACGCCGCCACCGACCGAGGTCGAGTTGACGTGCTGCAGCCGACGATGTCCTACACGCCCGGCCAGCATGCGTAGCTCGTCGATCACCTGTGCGCCGACGATTGGTCGATAGTCTTCGAGATGAGCGCTCATTCCGATGCTCCGGTTCCCAGCTGCACGATGTCGCGTCTGAGCTCGTCGAGGGTGCGGATGTATGGGTTCAACGCATCGATCGCCTTGGCCAGGTCTGGACGGCCGCGGTCGGTGAGCCAGCGTGAGAAGTCGCTGGTGCGACGGCCGAGCCGCAGCCGAGCCTCGAAGAAGTGGAAATAGAGAGACGCGTTCGAAATCGACGCGACCTTGCGGAAGAAATCTTCCACATCATCGGCGACGAGACCGGTTGGCAGCACGAAGCTGCGTGACCGGCAGAAATGAAACGCGTCCTCCGGACGGCACTCGTAGGGGGCGCGATCCAGCTCGCTGAGATACGCATCTACCGTCTGGATGATGGCGTCGCGGAGCTGTCTGATCGTGGTGAATGCGAGCAGGTCGATCGCTGCCAGCTTCTCCGCGAGGGCTTCTTCGCGCAGTGTCTCAGAGACCCAGCGGGCGAAGTCGTTGTAATGCCTCGACCGCTGAAATTCGTGCGACAGATACTCTTGGTGCGTGTGAAAGAAAATCGACGAGCCGGGCGCCCGGGGCAGCTCTGCTTGCAGCTCGGCGAGACTACGCGCCTTGATGCCGGTCAACACGACCAGGTGCAGCTCAGTGTCGAAGACGAAGGACGGCTGGTTTGTCATCAGGAGCTCGCCGCGCCGAACACGCGGTCAAAGTTACCGGCCAGGATCCGGGCCCGCACCCCGTCGTCGACCTCGAGGTCATCGAGAATCGACGCCTGCGTCTCGTAGAGCGGCCGCTGCCAGCCTCGCGGAAAGAACGACGAATCGCTGCCAAACAGCAGGCGATCCGGGCCCAGGGTGTCAAGCGTCTGCCGGAACACGCTGGCCAGCGTCAATCCCGGCACGTATTTCAGCCACCCGTTCGAACTGGAGGTGTCGAGATGGATGTTGGGGCAGATGTCGGCTGCCATCAGCGTCTCTCTGAAGAACCCGGCGCCGAAGTGCGGGACGATCACCGCCACCCCTGGGTAGCTCGACGCGAGCGGCACGATGGCCAACGGGTCGCCCAGCCTGACGTCAACCCGGGTCGCCAGCCCCAGCTTGCGGCGGACCCCGACCGTCAGCACACCGCAGTGGATGAACACCGCGGCGCCCGACGCGGCCGCGGCCGCGAACACCCGGTCGACACCGGCGTGGTTCAAGCCGTAGCCGTGCATGGCGGGGAAGAGACACACGCACCGAATCCCGTCTTCTCCGACCGCGCGGGCCACGCGGGGGCCGGCATCTGACGCGGTCGGGTCCACCATGGTCATGCCGACCAGACGGCCCGGGTGGCGGCGGATGGCGGCGGCGATCGAGCCCTCGTCACCTGGGACGCTGCCCATCATCGCCGCGCGGGTGACGCCGTGTCGGTCGAGCTCATCTACCCAGCGGTCGGCCAGCGCCTGGGGAGTGCCAGGCGGCTGCCAGCCCAGCTGTGCCGGTATCGCGTCGGCCGGATTGTCTGGCCGAGGTGGCGCCATCTGACCACCGAGTGCCGCGAAGAATCCGGCTGAGAAGAAATGGCAGTGAGCGTCGTTGATCATGCGTCGCCGGGGGAGCGGCAGCCAGGCCGGGTCGTCAGTTCTCCTGCAGTATACTGGGTCTCTTGGGTCTGGGAATCGACCGGGGACCCGCGCTCCGGTCAATCGCACGAGGGAGGCGTGACATGGCAAGTACTGGCAAGGTCGGTCGTAATGACCCGTGTACGTGTGGCAGCGGCAAGAAGTACAAGCTGTGCTGCGCGCGCAAGGAGGGTACGTTGAGCCCGATCGCCTGGATCGCGATTGTCGGTGTTGCGGCGGCAGCCATGGCGGCACTGGTGCTCAGCTTCACCACGACGACCTCGGTCAGCGCCACCACCTGTCCGCCCGGACAGGTCTGGGCCATGGATCACGGTCACTGTCACTGACGGAACGCCTACGGAGGTCGGCGCCACAGCGGCCAAAGGTTGCAGCCTCCGCGGTACGCCGTTCAGGGGTGAGCTTCGTCTTCCATGCGTGTGATTCCCGCTTCGAAGATCCGACGGACGTCCGCGGTGATCTCCTCGTAACGCTGGCGCAACGTGTCGCCGGCCGGGGCCGGCAACCCCAGACGGGTGCCCATGACCTGCAGCCACGCCGGGTCGGTCGACAGCACCGAGGCGCTGGCATCCGATGCGATCCGGAGATGGGTCTCCAGGGTCCGCAGGAACTGGTGCGCATCACGTAGTCGCCGCACGTCTTCCGGGTCGAGCAACCCGCTGGTGGGCGAGGTGGCGAGCAACCGGCGCGAGCCTCCGACCCGCCACTCGGCATGCTGGGCGCCATGCCGGATCTGTAGCAGCTGGAGCAGAAAGTCGATGTCGGCAAGACCGCCCCTGCCGACCTTGAGATTGAGCTGCGTCCCTCGTTGTTCCTTGCCCAGCTCGGTTTCCATGCGTGCGCGGATATGTCTGGCGTAGGCCGGCAGACCGGGGTCCCAGTCGCCGTAGACAAAGCCGGCCACCAGCTGATTCATCTCCGCGGTCAACGCGGGCGACCCGGTCACGACGCGGTATCGTGTCCAGGCGAGGCGTTCCCAGCGCTCGGCTCGGTCCACCAGATAGGTTGCGAATTTTCCCAGCGGCAGCGCCAGCGGGCCCGACTTTCCCTCCGGCCGGAGGCGGGTGTCCAGCTCGTAGGCGATGCCCTGCGATGTGGGCGACTGAAGAAACCGGTAGAGAGCCCTGACCAGCGTTTCGCATCGCGAGAAGAGCTCGCGGTCGTTCGGTTCGTCGCGGTAGATGAAGACGAGGTCGAGGTCCGAGTGTGCCGTCAACTCGAGCCCGCCCAGCTTGCCCAGCGCCACCACCACCCACTCGGTCTCGGCGTCGTGTCCCGGTGCCCGTGTCGCCGCCTCTTGACGGAGCCACGTGATGATCCGCGTCACACAGGCGTCGGCCAGACCGGAGAGCTTCTCCTGCAGCGTCGTCAGTTCGCCGCCCTCCAGCCACTCGACCAGCACCTTGACCTCTTCGATGTGTCGTAGCCGGCGAACACGGTCGGGCCGGGCGGCAGGGTCGCCGGCGCCCGCCTCATCCAGCTCGCGTTCCCAGGCGGCACGGTGCGTGTCGAGGTCGGGTGGCACCGCGACCAGGGAATCGAGCATCTCCGGATACCGGGACAGCCGGTCGGCAAACAGGTCACCGCTATCGAGCAGTCCGACCAGCTGTGTGCGGAGCGCCGGGCTCTCGAGCAGCGTGCGATACAGCGAGCCGGCCGCTCCGGATCGGGTCGCGACACGCTCCAGGCGGTTCAACACGCGGCACGGCTCCGCCGCACCGGCGACCTGCGACAACATCACCGCCAGCAGGTTGGCCAGCAGGTTCCTCGTCGTCGAGCGTGGCTGGACCAGCGAGGGGATCTGGTCCAGGGTCCGGATCACCTGGAGGACGTCCGATGGCTCGGCAAGCCCGTAGGCGCTCAGTTGCTCGACCGCGTCGTCGTCCGACACATCTCCGCCCAGCAGCCGGAAGAGCCAACGTCCGTCATCCGCCTCGTCGCCGGCGGGAGACAGCAGGTCCGCATAGACCGCGTGCACCTGGTCCCGATGCGTGGCCAGGGTCGCTTCCAGTTCGTCGATCGATGCGAAGCCCATCCGCCGGGCGTTCACCCGCAGGTCATCCGCGGACCCCTCCAGGGTGTGGGTCTGACGCTGGTGCACGACCTGGAGACGATGCTCGACCATACGCAGAAACTCGTACGCGCGTTGCAGGGCCTCGTGCACGCTGCCGTCGATGATCCCCGCGTCCCGGAGCGCCGCGAGCGCCGCAAGGGTGGTGGGTGACCGTACCGACGCCTGTTCGGCGCCATAGGTGACCTGCAGCACCTGTGTGAACAGCTCGATCTCGCGAATACCTCCACGGCCCACCTTGACATTCCGCTCGTCGTCGCTCGCCTGCTCGGCGCGCCGTTTATAACGGCCAATCTCCTCGAGCGCGGCGTGGTCCAGATACTTGCGATAGACGAACGGACGCACCACGTCCAGAAAGGCCTGGCCCAGCGCCGCGCCGCCCGCGATCGGGCGCGCCTTGATCAGCGCGAATCGCTCGAAGGTTTCGCCCTGCGTGTCGTAGTACTCGGCATACTGCTTCAGCGTGCACGCGATGTCACCCTGACGGCCCATTGGCCGCAGCCGCAGGTCCACCCGATAGAGATAGCTCTCCGCCGTGTGGTCGCTGAGCGCCTTTGTGAGCCGACGTGACAGTTTGTGGAAAAACTCGTGGTCCGCGCGCGCGGCGGCGTCGTCGACCTCGTACACATAGATGAGATCGATGTCAGAGCTGTAGTTCAGCTCCATCCCACCAAGCTTCCCCATGCCGATGACGGCAAAGCTGCCCGGGACGGCGTCCCGGCCGGTCGCCGCGCACAGTTCGTCCGACAGCAGTCGCAGCACGGCGTCGGTCACGACGTCGGCCAGCGTCGACAGCTGTCGGGTCGCCGCGGCCATGTCGGTCTCGCCGAGCAGATCCTTGACGGCCACCCCGAGATATTCACGTCGTCTGAACCGCTTCACCGCGTCGAGCCGGCTCGCCATGCTGGCGCCGGTCGCGACCAGCGTGTCGAGCTCAGCCTGGTAGTCGATGTGGTCGGGCGCGGTGCGTTTGAACGCGTGCTGCAGCCAGTGGAAGTACTCGGGGTTGCGGATCAGGATCTCGCCGAGCGACGGCGACGCGCCGAGCACCTCGACGAGCATCTGTGCCGCCCTCGGGTCGTCCCGCAAATACCCGAGGAACGACCGGGCCGGGGCCCGGCTCGCCAGATACCGAGTGAAGCCCACCAGGGCGGCGTCGGGGTCGGCCGACGCGCTCAGGGCGTCGAGCAGCGTCTCGGCCACCGCCCCCAGCGCGTGCCGGGTCGCCAGGTCGGCGGCCATCGCCTGCAGATGTTCGTCCGCGTCCGTCGGGTCGCGGAATCCGCGTGACGCTAGATACGCGCGCGCATCGTCGGTGGTGAGGTCGGACGAGAGAAACAGATCGCGGGCGCCGATGGGGTGTGCGGGTGGGGACACGTGTGCCCAGTGTCAGGTGGGGCGGCCGACGCTCGATGCGGTCGAGCGCCGGCCGCCCTGGCGGTGTGGTGGTGTCGCTTACATGTCGAAGTACATCGCGAACTCCCACGGATGCGGCCGCAGGCGGATCGCGTCGACTTCACCACGCTTGTATGTGATCCACGTGTCCACGAGGTCCTGCGTGAACACGTCGCCCTTCAGTAGGAAGTCATGGTCGTTCGCCAAGGCGTCGAGCGCCTCCTCCAGGCTCGCCGGGGTGCTCTCGATCTTGGCCATCTCCTCCGCCGGCAGATCGTAGAGATCCTTGTCGAGCGGTCCCGGTGGCGTGATCTTGTTCTGGATGCCGTCGAGCCCGGCCATCAGCAGTGCGCTGAACGCCAGATAGCCGTTGCAGGTCGGGTCCGGGAACCGGGTCTCGATCCGCTTCGCGCCCTCGCTGCCCGAGTACACCGGAATCCGGACCGCGGCGCTCCGGTTTCGCATCGAGTAGATGAGGTTGATCGGCGCTTCGTAGCCGGGCACCAGACGACGATAGGAGTTGGTGGTCGGGTTGCAGAACGCCAGCAGCGCCCCGGCGTGCTTCAGGATTCCACCGATGTAGTACAGCGCCGTCTTGCTGAGACCGGCGTAATTGCCCGGCTCGTAGAAGGTGTTCTTGCCGTTCAGCCAGAGGCTCTGGTGTACGTGCATGCCGGAGCCGTTGTCCTGGAAGATCGGCTTTGGCATCATCGTCACCGTCTTGTTGTTCCGGCGCGCCACGTTCTTGACGATGTACTTGTACTTCAGCAGCTTGTCGCCCATGCTCACAAGCGAGTCGTACCGCATGTCGATCTCCGTTTGACCGGCGGTGCCGACCTCGTGGTGATGGACCTCGACGTCAACGCCCACCTTCTCGAGCTCGAGCATCATCTCGGTCCGGAGGTCCTGGTGGCTATCCATCGGCGGGACGGGGAAATACCCTTCCTTGTAACGCGGCTTGTACCCGAGGTTGGGCTGCTCGTCCTTGCCGCTGTTCCAGAACCCTTCCTTGGCGTCCACGTAGTAGAAACCGTGGTCGTAGCCTTGACTGAATCGTACGTCGTCGAGGATGAAGAACTCCGGTTCCGGGCCGAAGTACGCCGTGTCTGCGATTCCGGTACTCGTCAGATACGCCTCCGCCTTTTGGGCGATATAGCGGGGGTCCCGCGAGTAGGACTCGAGTGTGATCGGGTCCTTGACGTTGCAGATGATGTTCAGGGTGGGCGCCTCGGTGAACGGATCGAGGAACGCGCTCGCCGGGTCGGGAAAGAGGAGCATGTCACTTTCCTGAATCTCCTTGAATCCCCGAATACTCGAGCCGTCGAACCCGAGTCCCTCGTCGAAGGCATCTACCTCGAAGGCTTTTGCCGAGAGGGTGAAATGCTGCCAGAGCCCCGGTAGATCGACGAACCGCATGTCGACCGCGACGACGCCCTTCTCCTTGATCAACGCCATTACATCGTTCGGTGTCATCCGTTGTCCCCCCTATCGCTCGTGTTTGGTGGCCCCTGAGAGCCAGTCAGTCATGTCCAGCCCCGGCGCTACACCACGTCCCGCTCGCCGGTGCGGATGTTGCGGCTTTCATCGACCGGGATCACGAACACTCGACCATCGCCGATCTCTCCGGTGCGTGCCGCGGCCATGATCGCGGTGATCACTTCTTCCACCTGCTCGTCGGGGACGACCGTCTCTATCTTCATCTTGGGCAGGAGGCTGACCTCGTATTCCCGCCCTCGATAGACCGCCGCGTGCCCTCGCTGACGGCCGTGCCCACGGACCTCGGTTACCGTCAGCCCCGCCACGTTGCACCCAGCCAGGGCGTCCTTGATGTCCTCGACCTTGTTGGGCCGCACGATCGCCTTAACCAGTTTCATTCGTCAAACCAAGGACCTGCCCGAGCTCGTCGCGGAGGTCCTGCTCCATGGCCGGCGGCAACTTGGCGCCGCCACGGGTCAGGTGGAAGACATCGATGGCCCGGTCGCCCTCGGTCGAGATTAGCACGAGCTCGATGTCACAGCCGTGCTCCGAGATGACCCGGCTGATCCGGTGGAGCAGGCCCCACTCGTTGGCGCCCCCAATCTCCAGCACCGTGTAGCGGTCCGAGTAGTGCTGATCGAAGTGGACCAGGCTGCGGACCCGCACCTTGTCGCGTTTGGCCTGGACCGCCGCCTCCCGTCCCCTGAGCATCGCCGTGAGGTCGACCTCGCCGGTGACCACGTCCTGCAGGAGTCGGGTCAGCTCGGACGGGCCGGGCTCGTTGAGCGCCAGGAAGCGGTCTGCGTCGAGGAAGCGAAACAGGTCGAGGACCAGTCCCTGGCGATTACTCATGGCCTGTCCGCGCAGGATGTCCATGCCAAAATACGAGAGCACCCCGCAGACGTTCGAGAAGATGCGTGGCCGGTCCTTGGTGACCACGCTCAGCTCCCAGACATCGTCCTGCTTGTCCAGCCTCAGCCGCACTTCGTCCGGCTCAA
>Ga0302133_10002289_pt1 | contig 11767 bp, 9 predicted proteins | sample CB9_331_MG_FD_203121 | JGI IMG/M metagenome (GOLD analysis project Ga0302133, IMG submission 203121) | Marine microbial communities from Western Arctic Ocean, Canada - CB9_33.1 | ecosystem: Environmental > Aquatic > Marine > Oceanic | place: Canada: Western Arctic Ocean | collected 2017-09-19 | reverse complement strand
TGACTTTTGCGGAGTTCACTAGTAGCACAGCCAAGACCACGCCAGCAACGGCACCGCCAATAAGTCCAATATACTTTTTATTCATGAAAAATTAAACGGTTGGGGATTCATCTTCGAATTCCACGCTGGCCAACCGCATGCTGCGGCGGATAATAAAAATGAAAAATCCGGCAATGCCGGTCAGCGTTCCGCCCACCACAATTAGCAGGGTGAAAATGCCGGCATTCATGCCATCTGCCATTGGGGCATCTGATTCACCAAAACATGTAGCGCAGGCATTGGCATTTTGTTCAAGAAAGAACATTCCAGCCAACGCAAGGTAACCGATGTCTTTTGTTTTTTTCAGCATTCGGCGGCCATAAAAGAACAGTCCGATGCCCATAGCAAAAAAGACGAGGCCGATTACCAACGATGCCATTTCTCCAGAAGAGCGGTATTCTTGAACCCCCCAACCGCCTACGCCCAGGCCGAGCAAGATGGATGCGGTCACAAAAATTAAATGAAATGTTTTCAGCGACATTATTGTTTCTCGGGTGTTTCTATTGGTTCCGGTTTGCCGACATGGTTCCACGTATTTTCAGCATGGCCAGGTTTGTTCGCATCAATTTCGCTGCCCACTGTGAGCACCATCATGCCAATTAGAAAAATCACAGTGCAACCCAGAGTAAGTGAAATAGTTTTCAAGTTGATGTCCCATTTCAAATGCATAAAAATATAAATTACTGCGCTGGCTTTCACGACCGCCACCGTGAGGGCAAAAATAATAGCGTGGGTAAAATCCTTAAACACCCCCATCAAATCTGCAGCGAAAGTGATCATTGTGCCAGCAATGAGAATGCCGCCCACCAAGTAAATCAGTGGGATGAATTTTTTCTTGTAATATTCTGGTGAGTGATTGTCTGACATAAGCCGGTTAAAAAAGATAGAGTATGGGGAACAGAAAGATCCAGACCAAGTCGACAAAATGCCAGAACAAGCCGGTGATCTCAATACGATTTGTGAATTGCACGGGATTTTTTTCGTAAACGCGGCGGCTCACGGGCAGCAGGTGGTAAAGCATAACGAGAATGCCTCCTAACACGTGCAGCGCGTGCAGTCCGGTGAGGGTGTAGTATGTGGCGAAAAATGTACTGTGCGCCGGCTCGTAACTCGAGAGACGGCTGATATCTTCTCTGGCTATGGTGATGCGGTGGTGTGCATGCGCGTCGCTGTGAGCATGGTTGCCGTCGTGTTTTGCTTCAGCAAATTTAACTGTGGCGCGGCTCGCGTGTTTGTCTTCTGAGGATTCGCGGTCCCATGTGCCGTGTGCCGGAACGAGGATGATTGCTTTGATGTCCTTGTCACGGAAGGTGTCCCGATAATGGCCTTGCTTGTAAACCGGTCGTCCGTCTTGGTCGTATCGGATGCTTTTATCTTTTTCTTTTTCAATATTTTTCCGGTCATGCCGCCAGGCGAATGCGTGGCTCCAAAACGGGATCCCCCATGCCTCGTCAATTGAATGCTCAATATTATTGGAATCGATATAGGCCACAATGTGCCCATCGAGTGGTCGGTCTTTCAGCTCAACTCTGTCAGCGTTTTCTTTGGTGGGGTCATAACGATCTTCCCAAATACCTTTTTGCTGATCTTCAAATTTTTCTCCGAGGACGTCGGTGAAGACTTTGCTTGCGGATTCGTTGGTGACAAAGGTCACATCGTAGTGTGTGAATTTGGCGGGCCATTCGTAGCTCCATTTGACTGCAAGAAAAATGAAGGCAAAGATGACGGTGGCCCATTTCCATTTACGAAAACCTTTCCAGTCGTTGAGTTTCAGGCAGACCCACGCCATCACGATGGTCGCGGAGGAGGCGATGAGGATGAGCGTGTTGAATGCGCCCACCCATTGGTTCATCAACCCCATACTCCATGTGCCGGGTTCGGCACCCACGCGCAGCAGTACGTAAGCGGAAAACAGCGCGCCGAAGAGCATTACTTCCGAAGCCAGAAAAAGCCAGATGCCTGCTTTGCCGTTGTACAGGCCGGTGTCAGGACGTTCTTTGTCGTAATATGGAATTTCCATTTGGTCAGTAAAGTTGGTTAGGCTTGGGCCTCTTTGATGTCGCCGCTTGCGGGTTTGTGCGGGTCGTTTTGAGCGAGGAAATCCTCGCCATTGTCTACGTCCGGATTGCTGTATTCATAGGGGCCGTGATAGACCTTCGGCTCGGTTAGGAAATTGCCGTGTGGCGGAGGTGTGGGCGTTTGCCATTCCAGCGTGGTCGCCTTCCACGGGTTGTCGCTGTTTACTTTCTCACCATTACGAATGCTCCAGAAGAAATTCACGATAAACACAACCTGCACGAGCCCCATGCCAAAGGCGCCCATGGTGATGAGTGAGTTCATGTTCATAATCGAATCGGTGAGCGCGCCGGAGGTGATGTCCGGGTTGTTGATCATGGAATAGGTTGCGCCGCCATCACTCATGCGGCGACTCATTCCGGCAAAGCCTTGGATGAACATCGGCATGAAAATGATGTTCATGAAAATCAGTGAACCCCAGAAATGCACTTTGCCCCAGTACTCGCTCATGCGCCGCCCGGTCATTTTTGGGAACCAGTAATAAAGGCCGGCGAACAGCGCAAAAATTGTTCCCGGCGCCACCACATAATGAAAGTGTGCAATCACATAGTAGGAATCGTGCAAGTGCAGATCGGTAAAGTTAAAGCCCAGTGGCAAACCGGTGAGGCCACCAATGCCAAACATTGGCAGAAAGGCCAAGGCGAACATTGAGGGCGTGTTAAATCGTATTGCCCCTCGCCATAAACTCATAAACAGACACGTCAATAGAATCACCGACGGTATCGAAATAATCATCGTGGTCGTCTGGAAAAACGTAGCGATTTTGCTGCTCATGCCCGTGAGGTACATGTGGTGCGCCCACACGATGAAGGACAAAAAGCCCAGCACCAGCACGCCGCCAACCATTAGTTTGTAACCCCAAAGAGGTCGGCGTGTGTTGTTGGAGATGATTTCCGTCACCATGCCGATGGCCGGTAGAATGAGCACATACACTTCGGGGTGGCCCAGAAACCAAAATAAATGCTGCCACAACAACGGGCTGCCGCCGCCGCTGACATTCATGGGCTCTGTGCCAGCAGCGAACACACCGGAAGGTAGGAAGAAGCTCGTGTCACAAACGCGATCCATAAGCTGCATGATTCCCGCGGCTTCGAGCGGCGGGAAAGCGAGGAGCAACAGGAACGCGGTTACAAACTGCGCCCACACAAAAAACGGCAGGCGAAACCAAGTCATCCCCGGCGCGCGTAATTGAATGATGGTGGCGATAAAATTCACCGCGCCCAGCAGCGAAGAAGTGATCAGGAGCACCATCCCCACGAGCCAATAACTTTGGCCATCAGTGGGGATCACCGAGGCTAAAGGGGAATACGATGTCCACCCTGCCTGCGCAGCTCCGCCTGGAATAAAGAAACTAACGGTCATCACGGTGCAGCCAGCGAAGAACGCCCAGAAACTGGCCATGTTCACGCGTGGAAAACACATATCCGGTGCGCCGATTTGCAGCGGCACCACGTAGTTGCCAAACGCCGCAAAACCAAGCGGCACGATCGCAAGAAACACCATGATCGTTCCGTGCATCGCGCCGAATTGATTATACCCGCTCGCGGTGATTTTGCCGTCCTTGAAAATTGGAACCGTCTTGCCCTCGCCGTCCAGCGCGATTTCGTGCGCGTATACTTTCTCAAGAATCGGCCCGAGCACCGGCACCGGCGTATCTGGCTTTGCCATCTGCCAGCGCATCCCCATGATGAGGATGAAGCCCACCAATAAAAACACCAGCGACCCAACGCCGTACTGGATGCCGATCACTTTGTGATCAGTCGAGAAAATGTACTTGGTGAGAAAGCTCTGCTCGGCGTGGCCATGACCGTGATCATCGCCGTGCTCGTTCTGTTCTGTCTCGGATTGGGTCGTTGTTTCCATTATTAAAATCTAAAATTCCTTCAAGCCGCGCGATCACAAACCATCAACCCCAACAACAGCGGCAGGTAAAGGAGCGAATAGTAAAACAAACGCTTGGCGGATTCCAAAGTCATTTCGCGGGAAAATTGCAAGCTCAGCCACGTAAAACCGAGACTCAGCGCCAGCGCCCCTCCGAGATACATTGGGCCGGAAATGTTTAGAAAAAACGGCGATAGGGCTGCCGGCAGAAGCGCCAGGCAGCTTATCACCGCAAACCGGCCCGTGTGTTCGCGGCCCTGCGGGCCCTCCGAAATCATGCGAAACCCTGCCCCCTCGTAGTCTTCGCGGTACATCCACGCGATGGCCAGAAAATGTGGGAGTTGCCAAAAAAACAAAATTGCCACCAACGACCATGCTTCGGGTGCAATTCCTGTGGCGCTCGTGCGCGCGGCTGTCCACCCCATGAGTGGCGGCAATGCGCCGGGCACCGCGCCGATGAGGGTGTTGAGTGAAGTCACGCGCTTGAGCGGTGTGTACACCGCGATGTATGAAACGAGCGTCACCGCCCCAATCACGCTGGTGAGGGGGTTGACCAGTATCGCAAGATAAACTAATCCGCCTGCGCCCATCGCGCCGCCCGCGAGCAACGCCGTCTCTGGTCGGATGCGTCCGGATGGGATTGGGCGTTCCGCGGTGCGCGGCATTTTGGCATCAAATTCCTTTTCGAGATACTGGTTCAACACCGCCGCCCCGCAAGCTACTAAGCCAGTGCCCAGCAACGCATGGAACAATAGCGCCCAATTCATTGGCGCGGTTGCTGCCGAGGCCAGGTAAAAGCCCATCGCGGCAGTGATAAGCACCATCGTGGTAAGCCGCAGCTTGACCAACTCGGACCACACTGCCCATTGCGCACGTAAAACGCCCGATTCTGTTTGCGCGATGGATTCGTTCCCCTTCATCAGATTGCAGACCTCATGTTCGCCTCGTTTGCATTGCTTTCAGGTGCGGCTTCCTTCGTGCGTGAGGGTAGGTGTTTGCGTTGTGAAATGAATGCGCCCATTGCACCTGTGCCTAATGCGAGCGCACCGCACACCACGTGAAGCGTCGCAAGATCAGCTGGTTTATATTTGATGACCGTCAGGATTCCGAGTGCTACTTGGATTGCAATTAAACCAAACCATGCGAGGCTGAGCCGACTCAGCGAATGTGCTGCACCCAATCGTTTCCGCGCCACCATTAGTGTGCCGATGACCAATGCCACGATCAACACAGCCAGCACGCGATGCACCATTTGCAGGGTTAAATGAAAGGGAAGAATGTCGCGGCCCGTCATCAAAAAAACCTGCTGACCTTCGTCGTGCAATTGACGGTTAAGCACCGAGCGTTCGGCATTATAGCGGGCGATAGATTCGGCGTCCGTGGCGGGCCACCATTGGCCGTGCGCTTTTGGAAAATCCCAAGCGGATAATCCTGCGTGTTGATGTCGCATCGTGGCACCCAGCGCCAGCTGGAGAAAAATCAAAACGGATGCCATAATGAAATGCAATCGCACCACGCGAGGCACTCGTTGTTCGTTGTTTTCTGCAGAAGAAGTTCGCCTCCACCAGTGACTTGTCGCCAACGCGAGGCAAAGCATGACCAACAAAAACACTTGAGCCGTCATGCCATGGAGGATCCCGAAATTCTGATTCATTTGGGTTACACGCAAACCGCCCATGACGCCCTGCCCCACAACGAGGAAAAATGAAAACACCCCAAGGTAGCGCACCCACTTGCGGTCATCGCGCAGCCACAGCCAAACCGCCAAGATAGTGGTGAGTAATCCGACGAACGAAGCAAACAGTCGATGGGCGTGCTCTTCGAAAATTCCGGAGACACCCACCCAAAGATTGAACGGAACAAAAAACATATTGTGGCCCAGCGTCTGTGGCCAGTCTGGGACAGCCATGCCCGCCTCCTTACTGGTGACGATCGCACCCAAACCAATTAGGAGGAGCGTGCACGCGGCGGCGAACACGGCTAATCGGTGCAGCCAAGGGTTGTGTTTTTCGGTAGCCATTAGTGGAAAGTGAAATGGAAACGCGCCGGAATAGTGGTTGGGAACCCCGGAAACGCTGACCTCACTCCCTTCGCGCGGGAAATTAGCACCGGCTTAGGCCTCAATCAAGCCCTTTGTGAAATAATTCACAAGGCAATGTTTAGCTTGAAAACCATCCCAAAATGGATTTTTTAGCCAATTTCAGCCATTAAACGAGCCATTTCTAAAGCGGTATATGCTGCTTCCGCACCGCGATTAGTTTTGGGCTCAAGACAGCGGGCTTTGGCCTGAGCTTTATTTTCCAGCAAAAGCACTTCGTGAACCATGGGAATGCCCGTCTCTACCGCCAACTCTGCGAGTTGCTGGGTCACTGCATGTCCCACATTTTCCGCGTGCGTTGTTTGGCCACGCAAAATGACGCCAAGGCAAATGACCGCCGCCGGCCGTAGCCGTTTGCGTCGTCCCAAGGCAGCTGCCGCGACGGGGATTTCAAACGCGCCCGGGACGCGGATCAGCTCTACTTTGCCTGACAATACCTCCAGTGCGCCCTCAATCATCCCATCCACAAACTCCGCATTATACGTCGAGGCCACAATGGCGATGCGGGCGGTTTGCTTGGGTGCGCTTTTGCTCGGCTTGCGTTGAGTGGATTTAAGCATGGCTAAATTTTGTGGCCCATTTTAATGCGCTTGGTGGCGAGGTATTTTTTGTTGTGCTTGTTGGGCGGCATACGGATGGGCAGTTGTTCGACGATGTCCAACCCGTACCCTTCGAGGCCCACAACTTTTTTGGGATTATTAGTGAGCAGTCGAATGTGCCGCACGCCAAGATCCACCAAAATCTGCGCGCCCAAACCATACTCACGCAAGTCCATCGCGTAGCCGAGTTGCTGGTTAGCCTCCACGGTGTCCAACCCTTTTTCCTGTAATTTGTAGGCGTGCATTTTGGGCGCCAGCCCAATACCCCGCCCTTCCTGCCGCATGTAGACGATGACGCCCGCGCCGACATCGGCAATTTGTTGCATGGCATGATTCAGCTGCGAACCGCAATCGCAGCGTAAGCTGCCGAATACGTCGCCGGTAAGGCACTCGCTATGAACGCGAACCATGACGTTTTGCACCGATTCCACCCCGCCCATGACGAGCGCCAAATGATGTTGGTCGTCCAATGCGCTGCGATACAAATGTAACTTGAAGGCGCCAAATTCCGTCGGCATATCCACAACCTCAATTTTCTCAATTAGCTTTTCCCGCTGGCGGCGATGTTTGATGAGCGCTTCAATACTGCAAATTTTGAGTCCATGTTTTTTGGCGAAACGCTTGAGCTGCGGCAGTCGGGCCATCGTGCCGTCGTCATTCATGATTTCGCAGATGATTCCGATGGGCCGGCATTCCGCAAGCTTGGCGAGATCCACCGCCGCCTCAGTGTGGCCGGCGCGCTGGAGGACGCCGCCGGGGCACGCACGCAGCGGGAAGACGTGCCCGGGTTGGGCAAGCGCCTCGGGCATGGCAGTGGGATCGGCCATCACCTGAATGGTGCGGGCGCGATCTTTGGCGCTGATGCCGGTGGTGATTCCGGTTGCCGCATCGACGCTGACTTGAAAATCTGTTTTAAACGTTTCCTGATTGCTCGGCACCATTCGCTCGACCCCGAGTTCGCGCAAACGGTCGCCAGAGGTGGGCACACAGATGAGGCCGCGCCCGTGCTTGGCCATAAAATTGATGGCTTTGGCAGTGGCGTGTTGGCCAGCCATGATGAGGTCGCCCTCGTTTTCTCGATCTTCATCATCCACAACGATCACCATTTTGCCGCGGCGAATATCGGTGATGACAGATTCGATGGAATCGGAGGGCGATTTGGGTGCCCTTTTCTTTTTTGCAGTAGTTTTCTTTCCGGGCATGTTAATGGGCTAAAATTTTGCGTACTTCGGCTAGGGCTTCGTCAAGCTTGCCAGCGTCACTGCCGCCGCCGCGCGCTTGCGTGGGCTTGCCGCCGCCTTTGCCGCTAACAATGGGGGCGATGGCTTGAATCAGTTTGCCCGCGTGCGCCCGGTCGGTGAGCGCATCGGAAACGGTGGCCACCAGCACGGCGTTGCCATTGCCGGTTGCGCCCAAAACCACCACTCCCTCAAATAGACCTTTGAGCGCATCAGCCACAGCTTGAGTAAAATTTCCATCAGACTCACCGAGATTAGCGGTGATGCAGGCTATGTTTTCCGCATTCGTTGCCTGTCCGAGAAGCCCTTTGGCGGTGTCGGCCGCGCGGCTTTGCTGGAGGGCTTTCATTTGCTTCTCGAGTTGTTTGGATTGTTCCAACATTTGATCGAGCTTCTTTTCAATGTCTTTAACCGGCGAGTTGAGCGATTCAGCCAAGGCAAGGATGCGTTGGGAATCGTTGCGCGCTAGTTTGGCAGCGACGAATCCGGCCACAGCTTCAACGCGCCGGACACCGGCAGCAATGGCCGATTCGCCAGTGATCCGAAAGAGGCCAATTTCGCCCGTGGCGTTGGTATGTGTGCCGCCGCAGAGTTCCATTGAGAACCCATCAAGCGCGTTGGCCCCGCCTCCAATTTGGACTACGCGAACTGTGTCGCCGTATTTGTCTCCAAAAAATTGAAGGATGTCGGTTCGGTTGGTGACATCGGCGTGCGCAGTTTCGGTCCAGCTCACCGTTGTGTTTTCGATGATGCGTTCATTGACGAGTTGCTCAATGTCGATCACTTGTTGCGGGGTGAGGGCTTGGCTATTGAAATCAAAAGTCAATTTGTCCGGGCCGACGAACGAACCTTTTTGCGCCGCATCCTTGCTGGCAACTTCGTGGAGCGCCCAATGGAAAAGATGGGTAACCGTGTGGTGACGTTGAATGGCACCACGGCGAGCATCATCAACCTGAAGTTGAACTGCGTTGCCCTGCTCCGGCGCACCTTTTCCTTCGATGAAATGCAAAAAGGCATCGCCTGTTTTTTGGGTTCCTGTGATGTTCCAGGTGTTCCCATCAATCGAAAGTGAGCCAGTGTCGCCGACTTGGCCGCCCATTTCGGCATAAAACGGTGAGCGGTCAACAATAACGGCGGATCGCTCTTTGTCTTCGATGATCTCCAAAACTGTCGCGTCGGCGGCTAGCTGGTCAAAGCCAACAAATTCTGTGAACGCATCTGGGGAAATGCTGCTGACGCTAATGGTTTCCTTTTTTTGTGCCGCACGTGCGCGATCACGTTGCTGCTCCATCAGCGCGTCGAATCCTGCGGTATCCACCGTGAGCCCGGCTTCGCGCGCCATGAGCTCTGTGAGGTCGAGCGGGAAACCGTAGGTGTCGTACAGTTTAAATGCAAATTCACCAGTGAGTTTTTTCGTGCTATCGAGGTTTACTGTCTCCTTGCGAAACAGTTCAATGCCTCGGTCGAGGGTTTTATTGAATGATTCTTCCTCGGCGCGAATGACTTGCTGGATGGTTTCCCGGCGTTTTTGGAGTTCCGGAAAGATGTCGCCCATGGACTCAACGAGCACATTCACGAGCTGATGGAAAAATGGTTTATTGAAACCGAGCGTGCGACCGTAGCGAACAGCACGGCGAAGGATACGGCGAAGGACATAGTTGCGGTCGTTGTTGCCGGGGAGAATGCCGTCGGCAATGGAAAAGCTGAGAGTTCGAATGTGGTCGCCAATCACCCGAAAAGCAATGTCGATCTTTTCCTGTTCGACTTGTTCCTTTTGGCCTGAAACGGGGAGCGTGGCGGTGTATTGATGACCGCTGAGTTTTTCCAGTTCGGCAAAAATCGGGCTGAAAATATCAGTGTCGTAATTGGAAACCGGCTTGTTGAAATTGGTAAAATTGCTTGTCGTTTGAATGATGGCAGCGACGCGCTCGAAGCCCATGCCGGTGTCCACGTGTCGGGAAGCAAGCGGCGGAAATGTGCCGTCTGTGTTGGCGTTATATTGGATGAAAACTAGATTCCAAATTTCAATGCATTGACCACTGTCGGCATTGACAAGGTTGCCTTTGGTGTCGCCCTTCGGGGTGAGGTCGATGTGCAGTTCGCTGCACGGGCCACACGGGCCGGTATCGCCCATCATCCAAAAATTATCCTTTTTGTTTCCGTTGACAATGTGCACGGCGGGATCGAGATCGGCAGCGATGAAAATTTCGGCCCAATAATCGTAAGCTTCTTGGTCAAATTCGCCGGGATCACCTTTGGCGGGTTTGTAAACGGTGGCGTAGAGGCGCTCTTTCGGGAAGCCCCAGACTTCGGTTAGCAATTCCCATGACCATTGGATGGCTTCTTTTTTGAAATAATCACCAAAGGACCAGTTGCCGAGCATTTCGAAAAACGTGTGGTGATAGGTGTCAATCCCGACGTCTTCGAGGTCGTTGTGTTTGCCGCCGGCCCGGATACATTTTTGGGTGTCAGCGGCGCGCCCGGGCGTGTACGGACAACTTTGTTCGCCGAGAAAAATTGGAACAAACTGGTTCATTCCTGCATTCGTGAAAAGCAAGTTAGGCGCATCGGGCATCAGGCTGGCGGAAGGCACGAGGGTGTGCTGTTTGGCTTTGAAAAAACCCAAGAAATCCTGACGGATTTTCCGGCCGGTGAGTGAGGTGGGATCGCTCATCACTGTGCAGGGACGCGGTTGATGGTGTGGAAAAGTTCCTGTTTTAAAACCGTGCCATCGGCAGCCTTAATATTGAAGCGGATGCGCGACTGCATGACGGGTTTGAGGTCGCCAATTTGAATGAATACCGTTTTCTTGTCATCGGAAAGTTTAATGCTCTGAATGGGAATGGTGTCCCCTCCGAACTCGCCTTGTTTCTTATCGCCCACCACTTTGGTGGGATCTTTGATGGAATACATTTTAGAGCCATAAGCTCCGGTCCATTGATAATTCCACTGGTCAATTGCCCAGTTCTGATCATCTACCGCCGTGGCTGCGTCGAGCGGATTGGTGAAGGTCACCGCAAGTCCGTTTTTTTGGACCTTGATTGCCGTGGGCATGTGGACCGGTTTGCCAGTGTAGCGGACGCGATGGAAAGCCCCAAAACGCGCGCCATTGCTTTGCCACACACGCAGGCCGACCACATAAAGCTGGCCATCGCGTTTGTTGAAGCGGCCGCGCATGATTCCGGAATCAAAGCGTAACGGGAAACGCACTACGCCACCCTGCCATTGGCCGTTGACTTCCTCTTTCATCACTTTAAAAAGACTGCTTTTCCCATACGAAAGATGTAACAAGTCACCTTCAAAAGGGCCCCATTTTTCACTGGTGATCCAGACTTGGCCGCCGCTGGAATTATCCACTTGGTGCGGAAGCCAAAAGAGCGGCTTATCGTAATCGGTTGGCACTTTTTTACGATGGGCCGTGTGAATGTGTCCATAAAAGCCCCCGGGCTTTACAAGGTTCACACGGGAAGCGGGCACCCAGTTGCCCTCATTATCCGCACTGGTGAGTTCGCCCTTGGGCCCCACACTCATTCCATTCGGGGCGCGATGGCCAGTGGCAACGATTTCAAGTTGTCCGCCATCTTTGCTAACTTTCACGAGGCAACCTTGATGCGGCACCGTGGCTTGGCGAAGATTTCCGCCTTTGATGAAATAAAAATTACCCGCCGGATCGGTGCTGAGGTTCAGGCAAAATTCGTGGTAATGATTGCTGATGGAAATGTCGTTGTTAAAGTTTTCATAAAAATCCGCTTCACCGTCCTTGTTTAAATCATGGAAGCGCGTGATTTGATCCCGGCCGAGCACATAGATTTGTTCATCCACGATTTTGAGGCCAA
>Ga0302133_10002287_pt1 | contig 11772 bp, 9 predicted proteins | sample CB9_331_MG_FD_203121 | JGI IMG/M metagenome (GOLD analysis project Ga0302133, IMG submission 203121) | Marine microbial communities from Western Arctic Ocean, Canada - CB9_33.1 | ecosystem: Environmental > Aquatic > Marine > Oceanic | place: Canada: Western Arctic Ocean | collected 2017-09-19 | reverse complement strand
CAAGTCCTTACAAAGCAGCTGCTGAGAAATACTTAACTCGCGGGTTCGGTTGCATGCTTAACATCGAACTAAAAGGTGGTGCCGAAGACGCAACTAAGCTTATAGATAACTTAGAGTTGGCAAGTCACTTAGCTAATGTTGGGGACGCAAAAACATTAGTTATTCAGCCATCTGCTACTACACACCAACAGCTAACAGCTGATGAACAAATATCTGCTGGTGTTCTACCTTCAATGATCCGAGTTTCCGTAGGGATTGAGCATATCGAAGACATCAAAGATGACTTCCGGCAAGCTTTTGAAGCAATAGCGTAACTTAGGCATGTTATTAGGATGATTGGCGTATATGCTTCAGTCATCCTAATAATATGCAAAGTAGGCACATGATGACTCTGATCATACCTCCTGACTATCACGCCTTACCGCTAATCGAAGAAAACGGAATCGGTTGGATACCGCTTGCTAAGGCTGCTCGACAAGATATCCGACCGCTTAGAATTGGCATTCTAAATATTATGCCGCTGGGAGAACAATACGAATTTAACTTGTTGAATCCGCTTGGCTTATCCGCCTTACAGATTGAACCGGTCTGGATTCGCTTAGAATCTCACGCCTACAAAACTTGGCCCAAAGATCACCTCGATGAACTTTATTTAACTTTCGCAGAAGCAACCAAAGAAAGCCCACTCGATGGTCTTATCGTTACAGGTGCACCCGTCGAACATCTTGAATTTGAAGAAGTCGAATACTGGGACGAGATTACCGAACTTATTGAGACCGCAAGAACTACCTGTCCAAGTACCCTCGGGCTTTGCTGGGGAGCGTTTGCCTTGGCTTATTTGTCAGGAATCGAAAAAATAAATTTTGAGCAAAAGTTATTTGGTGTATATGAACTCGAAAACTTGAGACCACATCACTCAATCATGAATGCTCTGGATGACAAGTTCTTTTGTCCACAGAGCCGCTTCGCCGGACTGAGCGACACCACCATGGAGAATGCTGCTGCTGACGGACGGATTAATTTGCTAGCTTATGGACGTGAATCCGGGTACTCGATTTTTGAAAGTAGTGATCAGCGACAGCTGATGCATATTGGGCATCCTGAGTATAACGCCAGCCGGCTCGCGCACGAAGCAATTCGAGACCAAAACGACCCATTAGTGCCACCAATTACCAACTTTGACTTTACAAATCCTGTTAACAGGTGGCGAATGCACCGAAATACTTTTTTTCAGCAATGGATTCATTCTTGCTATACGAAAATAAGTCTTTAAATAATCACACGCTGGGCTGCTCTATGTTGAGTCAAGTAAGTATATTCCGTCTAATCCTCTGAAACGTTGTTCGTTGTCCATTCCAAAACCCACAACCCACGCATCAGAGTCCAGTTCAAATCCACAAAAATCAGGCTTTAAATCAACTTGTCTGGGTCTGGCTCTCTCAAGAAGCACCGCAAGCTTTGTGGACCCAATCCCTTTTTTAGAAATAAGTGTCATCAGCTCTTGCATTGTTGTGCCACTGTCCAATAAGTCATCGAGAACAAGTACCGGCGCTTCAGCTCTTATTCTTGCATCAAAAGTTCCAGGGAATTCAATGACTGGTTCTGATATCACCGAATCTTGAATATATGCGGCAGCAAAAACTGGTACAACAATCCATTTGCCAGGGGCTCTGCGTTCAAGATCGGTCAGCAATGCAGCGGCAAACTGCATGCCACCCGTAATAACCGGGACAAGATTTACAGTCTCGAACGCCTGATAACATTGAGTTATTTCAGCAGCAACTCTATCTATAGCCGAAAAAACTGTCTCTCGATCAAAAAGAACCCGTAAACCTTGCTCACTAAGATTTGGCATATCAGCGGAACTCAGTGCTTCTGAAGTCATCAACTCTCCCCAATTTAGAGACTAGAACTTTCACTGTAAATATTACCTCCAGCAAATGCAAGTATTTGAAATATAAATACTAGTCCGGCCAAAAAGATTCACCCAAAGCAGAGGGTGCAGTTCCGCGAATCAGTCGCCCGATTCCCTTGAATCGCATCGTAAAACTTTGAACTACTCGCATATTCAAAAAAACCAATGTAAGTATCATCAAAGGAAAAGGTGCAATGGGAAGCACTTGTGCTAAATCAGGTAAAGTGGGTTGCATTTTCAAGGCGACAATTTGTATTGCCCCAAACAGGTAACAACCAAAGGCAACTCGGAGAGGATGCCAGCCGCCAAAAATCACGATCGCCAGTGCAATCCATCCATAATTAGCTATGTGCCCTTCTGACCATCCCATCTTGGCATCAAGTGAAAAAGCTGCACCGCCCAAACCAACGAACGCTCCACCAAGAACTGTGTAGAAATATCGCAGAGTATTAACAGGTATTCCTCTAGCAAAGGCCGCCTCAGGTCGTTCTCCTATAGCCTGCAGATCAAGTCCTCTTCGAGTGTGAAAAATCCACCAAAATGAGGCTATAACGAGCAAAAAACTGAAATACACCAGTGGATTTTGCTGAAACAGAATCTCACCAAAAAATGGGATATCTTCAAGTACCGGTAGTGACATTTTCTGCACTGAGGGGCCGGGTTTACGAACAAATTCGCCTCCCAACAGAGCTGATAATTTTGTAGCGAAATATGTGAGAATGAGGCCAACAGCTATCTGATTAACTCTTAACCTAATACCACCAAATGCAACCACGAATGCAACAAAGCCAGATGTCGCCATACCCGCTAATAAGCCAAGCTCAACACTCCCGGTGGTATAAGCGATTGCAAAGCCAGTCATCGCGGATAGCAGCATGCTTCCATCAAGCGATAAATTGACTACTCCAGCTTTCTCAGTAATAGTTTCACCAATGGCAGCAAAAATTAAAGGGGTTGCGGACGCAACGATAATAGCGAATGTTGCAGCATTCATAATGCTGCATCATCTCTACTATTTGATTGCTCACGTTGCTGCCGCACCTCCTGATAGCCCATCACTAACACAACTGACAAAACCAGAACGCCCTGAATTACTCCGCCCAACGCCGAATGTAGTCCGAGTCGAAGCTGCCACTGAAAACTTGCCATTGCTATAGTGGCAAAAAATAAGGCTATCGGTATCACCCATAATCCTCTAAAGCGCGCCAGAAGCACTATCAGTATCGCAAGAAACCCATATCCACCAGAAATTGAGGGGACAAGTCTGTGATAAACAGCGCCAGCCTGGGTTACACCGGCTAAACCGGCGACACCGCCACCGATTATAAAAGCCATAAGCAAATATCTGCTCGTTGCAATCCCAAAGCGATTTGCCGCCAGCGGATTTTTGCCGGTGGCACGAAGCCTCAAACCAAAATGTGTTTTAGATAGCAAAAACATGACGGATGCAAGTGAAACAAATGCGATAATTAAAGCTAGAGGAGACACTCGTAAACCATCTATCGTCGGAAACCATGCTTGGGGACCGAATGGCTCTGTTCCGCCCGTGGACGCTACGCCATCTCGGCTCCACGGTCCAATTACAAGATAAACAATCAAGCCGGTGGCCACAAAATTAAGTCCGATGCCACCAAAAATTTCGTTTACGCCACCCCTTACACGAAGTACACCGACAAGAAGTCCCCATAGTGCTCCTCCCACAAAACCACCAATAACCATAAGTGTCAAAATGACAGTCGTTGATCCCTGAACTTCACGTGCCACAAAGGATGCTGCGACTGCACCTGCAACGATTTGGCCCTCGACTCCTATATTCCACAGACCCGCGCTAAATGTAACTACGAGTGATGCTGAGGCCAGAAGAAGAGGCACCCATATCATGAAGGTGTCCCCGATTCTCTGATTAGTGCCAAATGCACCTTCTACGAGTAGTTTCGCAGTATCGACTAATGGTGCCTCAAGTAGCCACAGAAAAAATATACTCACTACCAAAGAAATAGTGATAGCGCCAGCAAAGTACTTGGTCTGTTGAAGTGAATTCATCGTTGATGTACTCCTCCAATTAGCAGGCCCAGCTCTTCAACAGTTGCTTCTGACACATCAAATTGATCAATAATTCTTCCAGAAAAACAGACGGCTATCTGATCGCTATAAGTAGTAAGCTCCTCAAGATCAGATGACGAAAAAATAATACTGGTGCCAGATTCGCTTAAAGTCAGTAAGTAACTCCAAACCCAAGCCGCCGACTCGATATCTAATCCTCTAGTCGGGTGTTCCATCAAAAGTAACAAAGGTGTCTCTGGCATAAGTGCGAGCAGAAGTCGTTGCTGATTTCCGCCAGAAAGTGATTCAGGCGTCGATTCCACTGTTCCCTTTATCGAAAATTTTTCGATCCGTTTGGCCGCTTCTGATCGCGCAATATTCCAATTAATAACCTTTGACTGGTCCGTAACACTCAGTGCTACGTGCTCGGTGATTGACAGTCCGTTTACAAGGCCTTCACGCTGGCGATCCGCTGGTAAATAGTAAAACCCCAGCCCCAGTCGATCTAAATAATCTAGCTCACTAATCTCAGCAGATTGAAGTCTGAAACTTCCCTCAGCAAAAGGCACGAATCCAGCCATAGCACGAAGTAAAGTACGTTGACCTGCACCTTCAAGTCCCGCTAGGCCAATAATCTGCCCTCGACTGACTGACAAGTTGACATCAATAATTTGCCCCGGCTGCTCGAAAGCGGATGCATTCGCAAGCTCAAGCAAAGAAGAGCCGTTGACCCTAGCTATGCGAGTCTTCGGTAATACACCAGTACCAAACATCTTGCTCACCAAATACTCCACCGGAGACGGTAAGTCAACTGATGCTGATATCTTTCCCTCACGTAGGATTGTCACTCGATCGCAAAGTTCTTGTACTTCCTCAAGCTTATGAGACACAAAAATTACTGACATCCCATCGTCTGCAAGATCACGTATGGTCGCAAAAAGCTTCTCACGCTGAGTGGAAGATATTGCAGTAGTCGGCTCATCGAGAATTAAAACTCGTGCGCCTAACCAGAGAAGGCGAGCAATCTCTAACTGTTGCCTCTCTCCTATACTAAGATTCGATGCACTCACATCAGGATTAAGATCAAAACCAAACTGCTCACTAATTGTTGATAATGCTTCGTATGCCTCAGCATAACCATATTCCTTGGGCGACCCTATCAAAAAATTGTCCACAACCGAAAATGGTAGAAAAACAAGCGGCTCTTGATGTAGTATGCCGATTCCGTTTGCAACTGCTTCATTGGGTGAAAGAAGATGAAGTTTAGTGCCGTCGAGTTCAATTTCCCCCTGATCTCTGGTGATAAAACCTGAAAGAATTTTTACGAGGGTAGATTTACCAGCTCCATTTTCACCGAGCAAGCCATGAATTTCTCCGGATCCGACGCTCAACGAAATTGTATCGTTTGCAACGACGGACCCGAAACGTTTAGTTATAGCCCGAAGTTCAAGACTCATAAGCTCAGTGGTAGGGTTATTTCCACGATTACTCCGCTGGGCCTTCCATTCCTTCGAGAAGACTCGGCATATACCAAATTTCGAGGTCGGTAGCAGCAACGCCGCTAGCCAAGAACGAACTTCCATCCTGGAAATTTAATGGACCGGTCCACAGGTTCAAGGACCCATCACCCAATGATGCTATAAAGTCATCCAACTTTTCCCCATTTGCCGAGGTAAGTCCATCACCCTTCAAAAATCCGATTGTGCTCGTATCGTGGTTATTTATGTCACTCCAATCAGGACCAATCCAGTTAAAGCTCGCAGTAAATTCACCATCAATCACAGATTGGGCATTCTTAAGATAGGTCGGGCCCCAGTTAAAGTAAGGAACCCCAAGGCAAGCCTTCGGAGCTTCGGCACACGCGCCTTCATAGTCGTAAGGTATCGCCCACACTGTATCGCCCGCAGAGGTTTTTTTGCCAGCCTCAACGATTGCCTCAGTAGTATCAATACCAGAAATAATTACGTCGCTTCCGGATGCAAAAAACTCATTTGCTACAACGGTTGGATCAAGAGTAAATCCAGGAATATTAAACCAGAATCCAATCCAATTAACATTGAAGCTCAGATCAGAAACAGGCTTCCCTAGAACTTCAGTCCAACAGTGCCTTGCTCCCAAATAAGTTGAACTCACTAATCTTCGTGTTTCGTCATTAATCAGAGGCCCGAGATACGAGATTTTTCCAGCGTCCGATTGTAGTGCAGCGGCACAGCCGGCAATCATTTTACCGTACTCCATTTGCCCGAAAAAATTACCTAACATCGGTAGTTCAGCATGATAGGCCTTACCGTCAGCCCAAGCGGAATCTCCAGATGCATGAATTATTGGAACATTTGGATGAGCGGCAGCGGCTTCTAGGATTCCGTCTTTCATATCATCAGATGTTGCGATAATCAGGTGCGCACCTTGAGCAATCATGTCATCCACGATCTGCGGAATTGTAATATTCGGTGAATCAGCAGGATTTACTTTATCGACAACGATAAGCTCACCCCCTAATTTCTCAACAGCATAGGTTCCACCATCAAAATGAGCTTGCGAATAGCCCCTGTCATCTCGCGGTCCCACCAATATCAAACCAAGTTTGAATGGTTCTGCAGCTTCAGTTACTGCCGCTGCGGCAGTAGTTGCTGCCGTAGTTGCTACGGACTGATTAGTCGACACTGAATCAGTGTCGACGCTACTTGAGCACGCACCCAGTGCCAGTAGCGCCGGCAACAAAAGCATCATAAGTTTCCAACGCATAATTATCTCCTTCAACAACCGGAGCACACGTCATGATTAATGACGTAACTAAATTTATGTCTTATCAGCATGGAAACATCGTCTGGGCTCCGGACCCAAATGACCTGGGGAGGTCACCAAGGTTCGATTGTATACTCCCAATTACAACAGAGCAATCAAGGGTTCCTAAAAAAACATATTCGCATCTTTGCACACACTCTAAATCGCCGCCCCTCAGGATAAAACGGCTTAGCGAGTTCGGAGAGCCTCAGTGGGGGACATGCTAGCTGCTCTAACAGAAGGATACAGGCCTGCTAGGCCACCAATAATTAAAGAGGAGCCAAATCCACCGATCAATGCATAACTGGGTATCACTACTGCCCAATCTTGAATGAGAGCATATCCAACAGTTACGGCAATTCCCAGCAATACTCCAGCAAAGCCGCCCGCCGCTGATAAGAAAAATGACTCGGTAAGAAATTGCATAGCAATATGAAAACGTGTCGCACCCAGTGCCCGTCTGAGGCCAATTTCATTGCGTCTCTCTATAACAGCAATCACCATGACATTAGCAATACCAATTCCACCAACGAGCAATGCGACAACCCCCAACCCCAAAAATAAGTTAGTGAACGTACTCTGGGCGGCGGCTCGCGCCTCGAGCACATCGGAAGCTCTGCTCACTTCGACTTCTTCAGGTTTTTCCGGATTAACTGTGGCAGACATAACAGATCGAACATTCAAAACGTGTTCCGCATATGCCCGGACATAAATGATATCGGGTTCATATTCATAATCCAAAAATCGCTCGGCTGCGGGATAGCCAATTATTGCAGCACGATCAAGGTCGGCCGCCAGTGGTAATGGATTGAGAATTCCTACTACAACAAACCACTCTCCGCCAAGCCAGATAGATCGATCTGTTGATAATTCGGCGATGCCCAATCTTTCAGCAGCTACTGCGCCCAATACCACCGTAGGAAAATTTTGAAGAGCAGGCGTAAGATACTGTCCCTGAGAAATCGATCCCCGTTGAGCATCGAGAAGATTCAAATCCGCGGCAATTATAGTCAGGCCCTGAGTTCTTCCCTCATCTATCAGATCGTTCCGATATACACCGCCGCTTATTTTACTGACCGCTGCAACTTCGTATACAGGATCAATTCGACGAATCCTAGCAGGAGCGTCAACTGGAAGAGATGAGCTTCCGGTTCCGAAGCTTTGGCCTGCTTCAACAGTTAATAAATTTGTCCCCAGCGCATCTAACTCTCTTATTAAATCTGCACTGCCGGAGGAAGAAAGTCCCAACACGCTAACTAAAGCCGCAATTCCGATGGTTATACCTAGAGCGGACAGTGCTGAACGTAATTTACGAGACCTTGGCCCTGTGCTGGCTGTACGTAATGTGTCTCTAAGACTGAGACGGCTTCTAGGTGCCGAATTTGTAGGCATACTATCTCTCTTTTTCATTAAGAGAGGGCTGAATCAGATTCAATTTTTCCATCTTTCAAGACAACTTGCCGAGGAAATCGCTCAGCAACCTCTCGATCATGGGTAATTATAATTATTGTTGTTCCTTCCCTATTGAGGCTGTAAAAAAGCTCCATCATGGACTCGGTACTGCGGGAGTCCAAATTTCCCGTAGGCTCATCTGCTAGCACAAATGATGGTTCGTGCACTAATGCTCTAGCAACTGCAACCCTCTGCTGCTCACCGCCTGACATTTCGTTGGGCAAGTGCGTCAATCTATGTGCCAACCCAACCTTATCTAGCATTATTTCTGATCTACGAAGGCGGTCTGCTTCTGAAACTCCAGAATACAGAAGTCCATTCGCTACATTTTGAACCGCTGACAATCCCGAAATGAGGAAAAATTCCTGAAATACGAATCCCACGTCCTGTGACCGAAGCCCGGACAAGGCGCCATCCGACATACCATCCGTATTCATGCCATTAATAAAAACAGAGCCACTCGTCGGACGTGCAAGCGTCCCTATCACATGAAGTAAAGTAGACTTTCCACTTCCAGATGCTCCAACAATTCCAACAAACTCACCATGCTTTACCGAAATGGTCACGTCAGAAAGCGCATGTACTGGTGGAGTCCCGTCATAACTCTTCGTCACGTGCTGGAGTTGAAGCGCCAATTCTTCTTTCGAATCGAAAGGAAACTGCTCTTGACTAGTCGTCGATTGTATCATTTTGGAATGATCACTTCGGTATTTTCGTCAAGACCTGCTCCTCGAACCTCTACCCAATTGTCGGCATAGGTCCCAATCTCTACTGCTACAAGTCGTGATGTACCGCTATCTACTACCTCAAGTGCATAGCCACCCCCTAGCAAAGCTAAAAGGCTCGTTACTGGGGCTGCGAGAACGTTACTTGCAACTGACTTCGTAGCAGAAATATTCACTTGAGCGCCTGTCCATCGGCGATAATCGATCCCCTCCAATAAGTCGATTTCGACTTCAAGATATGGGTTCCCCTGACCATCTTGTGGAATGACCGCCACTTCACCAACCAAACTCACTGTTCCCATGATTATCTGCTCATCTGGTAGCTCTATTTCAACCTCTGAACCCACAGAGAGAAGCTCTTGATCGCTCACGTCAATTTGTGTTGATACACCTTGAAGTGACGCGATTACCTCACTAAAGCCACCGTCATCTGCTATTTTCGTCTCAACCTCTTGCATTGGAGTGAGAAAAACTAGCGTACTGTTCTGGCTTATCGCAACTCCGACACTGGGAAATGTTTGCGACGCTTCAATAAAAGAAGGGCCAGGTACAAATAATATCTCCCCAAAAGCAAACCTCCCCGTTTCTTGGAAACCGTAGTCTTTTTGCATTCTTGCGATTGAATCTTCAACTCCCTGCGTAAATTTGTCGTCCAGCTCTAATTCATTGAGTGTCCCGTATCCAAGCACCAAAAGATTTTCCTTGAGTTGTAACACGTCGATCCCGTCAGACATGCCCAACTTAAATTCCCGCCAGCTAGGTTTACTTCCATACAAAAGAATCGCGCCCGACGGGCCTTCCCTTAAATCTTGCTTCTTCTGGAGAGCCGACTTCAAGGAGGCTTGAGCGCTGGAAAGATTTTTTAGTGACTGCTGTAACTCCAGAGCTGTTGGAGGGATATCCAATGCCATACGCTTCTGCGTGGCTGAATCCAGTGAGCTTTGAGCTTGAGCCAGTTCGAGTGTAGTAGGAGGGAGGTCTAAAGCAGAGCGTTTCTCTTTGGCGGATTGTAAAGATTTCTTAGCCTGAGCTAGCTCAAGTGCCGTAGGAGGGTAATCTAAAGCAAAGCGTTTCTCTTTGGCTGATTCATAAGATTTACGAGACTGAGCTAGCTCAAGCGCTGTAGGAGGAATATCCAACGCAGACCGTTTCTTCTTTGCAGATTCCAAAGACTTCGTTGCCGAATTTAGCGAGCCCACGGCAGACGCATAATTCTCTTGTGCGATAAGCAAATTAGTGCTCACGGTCAACCAACTAGCATCAAGATACATTCGATCACGTAAATTTTTCACGCCTGCTTCTGTCATAGGCGTCAAAATATACGTGTAATCCTTCGGGCAAATTTCATATCCGCGTGGATTTACTAAATTACAATATTTATTCCTCTTGTCTCTAAATGTGTCCAACAATGTATCAACTTTTCCATCAGCGGTGACTAAGCTGGACTCTGCTTGACTCACTGATGCGTCAGCGGCAGCTATCTCTGACTCTGTAGGCTCTGCTTTTAATTTTTCATGATCAAGCAAAGCTTTTGATTTTGCGAGATCAGCAGAGGTAATTTCAGCTTGAGTAGGACCGGACTGCAATTTCTCAAGCGCAACTTCTGCTATAGAAATAGTGACTTCCGCTGACGATATTTCTACAGCGGTAGGTCCGTCCTTCAATTTCTCAAGCGAGACCTCAGCCTGTGAAACTGCCGCCTCCGCTGACGATGTTTCTGCAGCAGTAGGCCCATCTTTCAATTTCTCAAGCGAGACCTCAGCCTGTGAAACTGCGGCCTCAGCAGACGCAATCTGTTGATCTGTCACCAGTACTTCTGTGTCTGATACAGATCTGTAAAAGCCGTAGACTACCGAGCCGCGCTCTAGACGAGTACCTTCAGTTGCAATCGACGTGAGAACACCGCTCCCGAAGGTGGAAACCGCGACCGTCTCACCGTACTCCAATACTCCATCAAATTCTTCATAAGTCACCAAGTCTTTACGCTCTAAGCTCACTCTCGAGGTCACAAGTGACTTGACTTGTAGCGTGTCAGACTCCCAAATCCTTAGAGCCTCTTGGGGAACCAACAAGACCACCAAGGCTGCAAAAATACCGGTCAACAGTATAACTAAAAGTACCTTCATTGATTCTTCATCCAATCCGATCGATTACTTGGAGCCTATGACTAGAGCTCATCTATTGCATACTATTCACCGAAGTACACCTCGCGACAGGTGGCTATACTCGCTTGTACTTTCGCATCCTGAGTATCGATTCCCGCGAACATCGAAGTGATCGCCGATCTAGTGCCTCCAGAAAAATCAGGATCAGATACTGGCACGTCATCAGCTCGCAGACACTCGGCGAACTTTAGTAAATTATCTTGAAATTCGACTTGCTCCTCGGCGCTATCTTCTTGGGCAAATGTGGCGCCTTGCAATAATGGGAGACACTCCCCCAACACCGCTTGTGTCTTAGGATCCTGCCAATCAAATTTCGGATCTTGAATCACACTCTCACGTAAAGCTACTGTATCCACAGTACCATCAGCATTTAGCTCAGGATCAGGAATACTGAATCCATTCTTGCGCATACAAGTGGTAAAGTCAGTCGTTATATCTTCATCTGTGCGAACCGCAGAGTCGTTGGCCTCCACTAGTTCCGGAGCGCAATCCGCTAACGCATCACGAGTAGATTGATCTTTCAAATCAAATTTTGGATCCGATAATACCGCTTCGCGTAACGCTCCAATATCAATGGTTCCATCACCGTTTAAGGCAGGCGGGGGAAGATCAAAGCCATAATTTGCCATGCAGGCCGTGAAGGCTTCTGCTGTCGCTTGAATTGGCTCTTGGGAGACTTGCTGAACGG
>Ga0302133_10002275_pt1 | contig 11793 bp, 7 predicted proteins | sample CB9_331_MG_FD_203121 | JGI IMG/M metagenome (GOLD analysis project Ga0302133, IMG submission 203121) | Marine microbial communities from Western Arctic Ocean, Canada - CB9_33.1 | ecosystem: Environmental > Aquatic > Marine > Oceanic | place: Canada: Western Arctic Ocean | collected 2017-09-19 | reverse complement strand
GCCGTTCAAGGAATGGGGTCTCGGCGAGGAGGCCATCCGACAGCTCGTAGAGTCCGGGAAATGAGTTTTAACGGCCAGTCTATCGCCATCACCGGAGCCTCCAGCGGCTTGGGCCTGCATCTCGCGCGCGAGTTTTCCGCCCAAGGCGCACGTGTGGCAATGATGGCCCGCGACGAGGCGCGCCTTAAAAAATCCGGAACTGAGTGCGACGGCGATCCACTGCTTTTTGCCGGCGACGTCACCTCGGAAAACGACTGTAAAATATTCATCGAGAAGGTGACCGCTGAGTTTGGAGGGCTCGACCATCTCATTGCCAATGCCGGCCAAAGCATGTGGGCTCAGTTCGAGGACGTGGAGGATCTCGCGCTTTATCGCCGACTGCTGGAGGTGAACTTTCTCGGCGCAGTTCACTGCATTCATCCCGCTTTGGCCGCCTTGAAAAAAAGTAGCGGCCAAGTCGTCGTCGTTTCTTCCATTCAAGCCCAAGTCGGCGTGCCGTTCCACTCCGGCTATGGCGCGAGCAAGCATGCGCTGGAAGGATTCATCGATGCACTGCGCTGTGAACTGGCGGACACCGGCATCAATTTTTTAAATGCCTACCCCCACTGGATCCGCGGCACCAACCTGCGCCAGCATGCGCTCGGCCACGACTCCGAACCCATGGGCGACCGCAAGCGCGCCCACAACAGCTCGGGTGTCACCGTGGAAGAATGCGCCGGCGCCATCCAATCCGCCATGGCCCGTCGCCGCCAAACTCTTTATTTGCCTTGGACGCTCCGCTATGTGCAGATAATTAAAAACATCTTCCCCGGTTTTGCACGCTGGGCCATTCGTCGCAAGGTCGGCGGGCAAAAATGAGCAGCCACGAACGCAGGAGCTTCAGCTATTCCCTCGGCTGGTGGTTTTTCCGAGTCTACACGTGGCTTTACCATCAGCGGCGTGTGTTCAATGAGGAACGAGTCCCGCGTACGGGCGGCGCCATCCTCGCGGCCAACCACCTGAGCTACATCGACCCGCCGCTGGTCGCCTGCTCCACGCGCCGATTCATCCACTTTCTCGCGCGCGAGTCGGCCTTTAAATGCCTGCTTGGAGTCATCCTAAGATCGTGGGGCTGCATTCCCGTGGACCGCGACGGCGGCAGCGCCAAGGGTCTGCGCACCATCCTCAACCGCCTGCGCGAGGGCCGCGCCATCATGATGTTTCCAGAGGGCACGCGCAGCCCCGACGGCACGCAACAACCCGCGCGGGGCGGCATCGGACTGCTCATTGCCAAGAGCGACGCGCCGGTCATTCCCGTCCGTGTCTTTGGCACCTTTGAGGCATTTGGCCGCCACCAGTTTTTTCCACGTCCATGGCGGGTCGGGGTGAAATTCGGAGCCCCACGCAATTTTAAAAAGTTGCGCGCCGAGGCCGCCAACTGTACTCCCAACCGGCGCCGCGAAATTTACGGGCAGTTGTCACAGGAACTAATGAGCGCCATCTCCGGCCTTGAGCCCCAGACAGATTAAACATGAAAATCAGCATCCACACCGACCCCATCACCAACCTCAAAATTGACGCGCTGGCGTGGCCCGTCACCAGTGATTTGGAATTTCCCAATGATTTAAAAAATGCCGTGGGGAGCCTGCTGGGCGAACTGACCGCAAGCGGCGAGACCAAGGGCCAAGCCGCCGAGTTGACCATCATCCACTCATCGCAAAATGAACCTATCCGCAACCACTACCTCGTTGGCGTGGGCGACACGCTGGACGCCGGGACAATGTTCCGGGCGGCTGGTCACGCGGTGCGCGCATCGGTGAAGCGAGGCTGCAAATCGCTGGCCATCCATGTGCCGGAGACAAGCCTCGTGCGCGCGGCGATTGAGGGGGCGTTGTACGGCAGCTATCAAAATACCGCTTATAAGCAGAACGATGCCCACGAGCTTGAGCAGTTGGTAATTTGCGGAACGGGCGATGCGGCGGCGGGAAGCACTACGGGGCAGGCGGTTAACTTGACGCGCGAACTGGTAAACACGCCGGCCAATGACTTGGGGCCAGAGGAATTTGCGGAGTGCGCAAGGACCGAGGGCGAAGCCGCCGGGCTGGAGGTGGAGGTGCTGGGTGAGACTGAGCTGCGCGAACTGGGCGCGGGAGCGCACTTGGCGGTGGCCCAAGGCTCGGCGCGGCCGCCGCGACTTGTGCGGCTGGCATACACGCCGGAGAACGAGGGTGAGGATCACCTGTGCTTGGTCGGCAAAGGGATCACGTTCGACACCGGCGGACTGTCGCTCAAGCCCGCCAAGAGCATGGAGACAATGAAGTACGACATGGGCGGCGCGGGCACAATGCTGGGGGCCATCACCGCCATCGGCCGACTGAAGCCGGCGGTGCGCGTGAGCTGCGTGCTGGTCATGGCGGAGAACATGCCGGGCAGCCGCGCCACCCGCCCGGGCGACATCGTGCGCGCTATGAACGGGAAGACCATCGAGATTTTAAACACCGACGCCGAGGGTCGCCTCGTGCTGGCCGACGCGCTGACCTACGCCGTGCGCAACGTCGGAGCCACGCACCTAATCGACGCCGCCACGCTCACGGGCGCGGTGACCATTGCGCTGGGCAACGTGAATGTCGCGCTGCTCTCCAACAACGATGCGCTGGCCGATCGTGTCCGCGCCGCCGGCCAGTCCATTGGAGAGGGCTTCTGGCCATTGCCGATGGATGCCGAGTATCTCACGCCCATGCGCGGCGAGCAGTCCGATCTGCGCAACATCTCCGGCAACCGCAACGCCGGCACCATCACGGCGGCAAAATTTCTCGAGCAGTTCACCGACGACACCCCGTGGGCGCACCTCGACATCGCCGGCACGGCATGGCACCAAAAGCCGATGCCCCATGCCCCCCGAGGCGCCAGCGGAGTCGCCGTGCGGACATTGGTGCGCGTAGCGGAAAACTGGTAACCAGCAGGGCCAAGTTTAAATCCGCCACCGCCCTCCCCCGCCAGTTGCAAACCTCGCCAACTTGGGCTATATTAAAACATGAAGATATGGCAGACCCTGCTGGCGCTGCTGCTCGTCGCCGCATGTTCACGGCCCGCGAGCCAGCGAAACTCCGATTCCCAACCCGTTCCCACGGACAAGGAAACTTCACTGAATGAGTTGGGGCCGGGCAATCCGGAATTCCAAAAGCCGCCGCCGGTGCCCAAGTCTCCCGCGATGGATTTCAATGAGGACGAGAAAGCTCTGGCCGCCCGGCGAACCCGTGACAAGGCGGCGCGCGTTCAGGCAGCCCAAGCCGGCGCACGGCAACTACAACAAGTTGATCTCCGAACGCTCCACCAGCTGGCCGCGCGAGGTGACATCAACGCTCAAGTAGACTTGGGTCTCATTTTTTTTGAGGGCCAGCGAGTCCCCAAGAACCTGACGCACGCGAGACATTGGTGGACGCTGGCGGCGCAACGCGGCCACCCCGTGGCCCACGCCAACCTGCAGCTTTTAAACAAAGGTGAACTGCCTGAGGAAGTCAGCTTTTTTGGCACCCCGGGCAAAGGGCGTCGGTTCATTTTCATCATCGACAGATCCGGCAGCATGGGCGTCAACCGGCTCCAAGCCGCCAAGTCTGAGTTGCTCAAGACACTCCAGAAACTGCCGGCCGGTTCCCAGTTCATGATTTATTTCTTCGACCACCGCGCCGAGCCCATGCCGGTGAACGGGCTGCTCACGGCCAATCCCCGAACCATCGCGTGGGCTGGGCAGTGGGTGCGAGCGCGCGACGCGGGCGGCGGCACCGACCCCAGCCAAGCTCTCAAGTGGGCCTTCGAACTCCGGCCCGACACGGTGTGGCTGCTGAGCGACGGACGATTTGCCCACGGCGAGACGATCCTTAAACAGCTCGCGCGCGACAACCCCAAGCAAGCCGCCCGCATCAACACTCTGGCCTTTCACGACCGTTCCGGCGAACCGTCCCTGCGCGCGATCGCCATGGCCAACGGCGGCACCTATCGTTTCGTAGCGCCCTGACCAAATGAGTTGCCAGAGACCTCCAACCGGTTTATTATTCGCCTCCAATCTGCCACCGCATGCGCATCATTTTAACACTCACCCTGCTGCTGCTTATCGGCTGTTCCAAGCCGCAAGTGCTCTACGACAGCGAAGTGGAGGAACGCGATGGCCGGGTTTACGCCATGGGCGGGGATCAACCGTTCACGGGCATTGTCGTGGAAAAATCCATCCTGCGCGAGGTGCACTATCGCGCCGGCCGATCCGTGCGCAGCCAGCCCCTGTCCGGAGCCGCTCCGGCCTCGGCCTTCAGCGCGGAGTTCAATCGCCGCCTCCGCCGCGAAGGCGCCCTGTCCGGGGAAATCCAGATATCGCTGATGTGGGACTCAACCGACGACCTAGATCTGCACTGCTTGGAACCGCGGGGAGAGCACATCTATTTTGAACATATGCGCTCCCGTTCCGGCGGCCATCTTGACGTGGACATGAACGTGAATTCTCCTTTTTCTTCCGAGCCAGTGGAGAACATCTACTGGCCCGATGGCGGCGCCCCCAAAGGCAGGTTTAATGTACGGGTGCACTGTTACACCCAGCGCTCCGGACGGGCACCGATCAAATTCAAGGTAGCCATCAAGGTTGGCAACGTGGTCAAGGAATTCACCGGCCAAGTGAGTAACGACGAATTGGCCGACGTGCATGAGTTCACCATGAACTAGCGCCCGAGCCGAACCTCGCGCTGGCCAGCCATGAAACAAACCTACGACATCACCGCGTCTTATCTCGAAAACTACGAGCGCGGCCCCCGGCTTGACGACCCGCCCGACGTGCCGCCCACGCCTTTAAAAAAATTCCTCGGCCTCCCCGTGCACAGCCGCCTCGGCATAGCCGCGGGCCTTTTGTTAAACAGCAATTGGCTCCTCGGCTACGCCGCCCAAGGCTTCGACCTTTTAACCTACAAGACCGTTCGCTCACGCGCGCGCGAATGCTACCCGCCGCCCAACTGGGTTTTCGTCGACGCCGACGACAGCGACGGCCCGGTTTACGCCACCGACAAACTGCCCACGGATCCAACCGACATCAGCTCCGCTGTCTGTTTCGGAATGCCGTCGATGCCCCCGGAAGAATGGCGCGAGGATGTCTCGCGCTGCAAGGTCGGCTTGGGCGAAGGGCAGCTGCTCATCGTATCCGTGGTGGCCAGCCCCGAGCCCGGCTGGAGCGCCTCGCAACTCGCCAGCGACTACGCCCAGTGCGCCGCTTGGGCCGTCGAGGCCGGTGCGGATGTCATCGAGGCCAACTTCTCCTGCCCCAACGTCTGTTCCGCCGAGGGCCAGATTTATCTCGACGCCGATTTAAGCGGCAACGTCTCCACCACCATTCGCGACGCCATTGGCAAAACTCCGCTCCTCCTCAAGGTCGCCACCTTCCCCGCCGGAAACAGCATGCGGGACTTCATGCGCGCAGTCTCCACAACCGCCAACGGCGTCACGCTGGTCAATGGCATCTCCCGGCCCGTGCTACATCGCGACGGCCGACCAGTGTTTGGCGCGGACTATGTGAAAGCCGGCGTCCTCGGCCGCATCATCCATGAGCCCTCCGTCGCCAGCGTCCGCCAAGCCCGCGCCATCGTGAACGCGGAAAATTTAAACCTCGCCATCGCCGCCGTTGGAGGCACATCCACCACCAACGACCTCGCCGATTTTTTCAACGCCGACGCCGACGCCGTCCTCCTCGGCAGCGCCCCGATGTTCCTTCCCCATTTTGCCCGCGATGTAAAACAAAGCCACCCCGAATGGTAACCACATTCGATGCAACTAGGGGTTGCGTCTTTTGGACTTCGGCGCATACTTTCATCGTTCCACCATACCCCAGATTATTATGAAAAAAAATCTCTTCTCCCTTGCACTTCCCCTATCGTTTTCACTTCTCTCAATCCTTGCCACCCCCGCCTTCGGGCAGACGGCGAAAGCAGATCTTGCGCTGGCAAAACAAACTCGAGGTATTGCGGTGGTCGCCGGCAAAGACGGGCGGGCGATGGGTCAGTATGTGCTCGATCTGGCGCGAGCGAGCGAGTTCACAATTTTTTTTCAATCGCCTGATGCGGCGGCGGTGCTGGCCGTGCGCAAGGTGGCGGATGGCGCGGGGCTGCTGGGCGAGCGCGTGTTTGTCGAGCAAAGCGGGCTGGAGCGAATTTGCCTCGGCGACAACATGGCGGACATTGCCATCGTGCGCGGCACGGCGGTGAAGGAAAAGGAACTGCTACGCGTGCTGCGGCCGGGCGCGGTGGCTCAACTGGGCGAACGGCAGATCACCAAACCCGCCTCAAAGAAGACCGATGCGTGGAGCCATCCGTTTCACGGGCCGGATAATAATCCGCAGTCCACCGATGCCGTGGCGCGCGCGCCGTATCTGACGCAGTTTATTCAAGCACCGAAGTTCAGCCCGATGCCGCAGATCACCGTGGCCGCCAGCGGTCGCGTGTACCGCGCCTTCGGCCACATCGCGCATAAGGCCAACCAAAACGAAATGCTCAACACGCTCATTTGCGCCAGCGCCCACAACGGCATCATTCATTGGAAACGCAAGCTGACGCCGGGCTTTATGATCCACCGCAACACGATGGTGGCCACGGCGGACGCGTTGTATATGGCGGATAATGAATCGTGCAAAATCATCGATGCAAAGACCGGCAAAGTGCGCGATGAGATTACCATCCCCAAGAGCGTCGGTGATGGCCCGACGTGGAAGTGGATGGCGATGGTCGACGGCACGTTGTACGCGTTGATTGGCGCGAAGGAAATTTCCGTGAAGACTGTTCCCTCCGGCAAGCCCGGCCTCGGGCACTGGCCGTGGGGAATGTGGGAGGGGCACGATTACAAAAACGCGAAAACCAATTTCGGATACGGCCGCACGTTTGTGGCGATTGATTTGAAGACCAAAAAAATCAAGTGGCAGCATTCAGAGAAGGAATTTATCGACGCGCGCGGCGTATGTTTGCGCGACGGGAAAATTTATTTTTACAGCCCCAAAAAATTCCTCGCCGCAATTAGCATGTCCGGCAAACAGGCTTGGAAAAATTCTGACAAAGATTTGCTCAAAGCCATCGCGCCCCACGCCCGCGCGCAGCATTACATCACCGGCTACGCGACGACCGCGTACATCAAGTGCACGAAGGACGAGATTTTCTTTTCCGGCCCCACACGGCCAAATTTGGTATCCGCCTCCACGAAAGATGGCCGCTTGTTGTGGCACAAGAAAGGCGGTGGCAACGTGCAACTCGTGCTGCGCAAGGAGGGCATCTTCGCCGCAGGCGCGCAACGCAGCAACGGCGGGATGATCCTTGAATACAAAACCGGCAAGGTGAAAAGCATGATGCCGTGGCGCCGCGCCTGCACTCGCGCCACCGGCAGCATCGACAGCGTTTTCTTCCGCGCCAGCGGCGGCACCGTGCGGATGGACGTGGCCAACAACACCGCCCAGCACATCGCGCCGATGCGGCCCCCGTGCCAGGACGGCGTCATCATTTCCGACGGCAATCTGTTCTGGGGCCCATGGATGTGCGGCTGCCAACTTTCGCTTTACGGCCACATCAGCCTCACCGCCGCCGGCAATCAACTCGCCAGCCCCGGCGAAGCGCGTCCGCAATTCGAACCCAGCGAAGGCAATCTCAAAAACGTTCGCCCACTCGCCGCCCACAAAAATGATTGGGCCGTTTATCAAGGCAATAACCGCCGCACCTCCACCACCGCATTGGCGCTGCCCGACGCGTTGAAGGAGCGATGGAAATTTCTCGCCCCCACCGCCGCGCTGCCCACCGCACCGGTCACCGCAGGCGGGATGACGTTTATCGCCAATCGCAGCGGCATATTGCGCGCGTTCAATTCCAACGGCAAAGTGATGTGGGAAACGTTCACCGGCGGCGCGATTTATTTCCCGCCCGCGATTGCCAATGGCCGCGTGTATTCCGGCAGTGCCGATGGCCGCGTGTATTGCCACGAGGCCGCCACGGGCCGCAAGCTGTGGAGCTATCGCGTGGCACCGACGGAGCGGTGGATTGCGGTGTTCGGCAAACTCATTTCCACTTGGCCGGTCGCCGGTGGGGTGCTCGTGGAAAACGGAACGGTATATGCCTCGGCCGGCATTGCGCATTACGATGGCACGCACGTGGTCGCGTTGGATGCCATAACCGGCAAGCTGAAGTGGCACAATGACAGCAGCGGTTCGCTCAATGAAAAAGTGAACAGCGGCGTAAGCATGCAGGGCAGTTTGTTTATGGAAAACGGCAAGCTCTGTTTCCTCGGCGGCGGCGTGCAGGAAGTGGCGCAGTTCAACCTCGATGACGGCAAGTGTCTGAACAAGCCGGTCGAGAATCCTCAATCCGGTTTCCGCACGGCGTTTTATCCGTATTACCCAGAGTACGGCAACTACGTCTCGCTCGACCATCAATTGCCCGACGGTCGGTTGATGATCTTCGACGCCAGCTACGAAGGAAACCGTTTTAATTGGCTGACAATGCTCGCCCCCCTGCCCCCCGGTGTGGCCAAGCTCAACAAGGATCGCGCCCGCTGGAACCAACGCCGCGGCTTTGCCCAAAAACGCAAGGTGCTGTGGAACGATAAGCAGTCCCGCCGCTTCGCCAGCTTCATTGTCGGGAAGAAACACGTGCTCGCAGCCGGCGACGTCGGCAACGAGAACAAAATCCCATTCCTCGCCTCCATCAATCTCGACACCGGCCAGAACAACTGGGTCCAACGCCTCCCCGCCCAGCCGATTAAAGGTGGCACCGCCATCGACAGCCAAGGCCGCATCTTCGTGTCCCTCGTCGACGGCACCGTAATCTGCTACGATAAAAAGTAACAACCGCCGCCGATGGCCGAAAATCCAGGCAAAAACGTGACCAACCGTTCGCGGGTGACACCATGAAACACGCGACCCTAATCACGGCATTTTTCGTCTGCGCCACAGTAATAGCCGATGGCTTGCCGCCCACCCAAGCAGTTAAAAAATTCAAGCTGGCGGAGGGCTTGGCGGTTTCGCTAGCGGCGGGAGAGCCGATGGTGCGGCAGCCGCTCTCGATCAGCTTCGATGCGCGCGGACGAATGTGGGTCTTGCAGTATTTGCAATACCCGATCCCCAACGGGTTGAAGGCAGTGAAGGTGGATCAATATTTGCGCACGCAATACGACAAGCTCCCCCAGCCGCCGCCGCGCGGACCGAAAGGCGCGGACCGCATCACCATTCTCGAGGACACCAACGGCGACGGTCGTTATGAAAAATCGAAGGACTTCATAGGCGGCCTGAACCTCGCCTCCGGGTTTGCCATCGGCCACGGCGGCGTGTTTGTCGCGCAACCCCCCTACCTGTTGTTTTACCCGGATCAAAATCAGGACGATGTGCCCGACGCCGACCCGGATGTGTTGCTCACCGGCTTCGGCATGAACGACGCCCACGCCTTCGCCAACTCCCTGACGTGGGGACCCGACGGCTGGCTGTACGGCGCGCAAGGCAGCACGGTGACGGCCGACATTCGCGGCATCGGTTTTCAGCAGGGCATCTGGCGCTACCACCCGCCGACCAAGCGCTTCGAGCTCTTCGCCGAGGGCGGCGGCAACACATGGGGGATAGATTTCGACCGGTACGGAAACCTCTTCGCCGGTGGCAACACGGTGGAGCCACTGTGCCACCACGTGCAAGGCGCCTATTACGTGAAAGGCTTCGGCAAGCACGGCCCGCTGCACAACCCGTACAGCTACGGTTATTTTCAACCAGTAAAACATCACGGCTACGCGGGCGACAGCCTGACCGGCGGGTTTGTCATTTACCAGGGCGGCGCCTTCCCCAAGCGTTTTAACAACCAGTGCATCGCCCCCAACGGCCGCCACAGCGCCATGCGCTGGAGCACGGTGGAAACCCGCGGCTCCACCTTCGCCACGCGCGCCGCCGGCGACTTTGTCACCACGCCAGACAAGTGGTTCCGCCCCGTGGACTCCACCGTGGGCCCGGATGGCGCGTTGTACGTGGCGGATTGGTACGACAATTTCATCGCGCACTGGATTAAAAGTGGCGACGGCAAAAAATGGTATCAACCCCACCGCGAAGACGGCCGCGTCTGGCGCGTGGCTCCAGCCAATTCCAAGCCGCACCAGCCATTCGATTTGCGCCGTCGCAACAGCGGCAAATTGATCGCGCTGCTCGCCCATCCCAACGACTGGTACGCGCGACAGGCCCGCCGCCTTTTGGCCGAACGCCGCGACCCCGACACGATTCCGCTTCTGCGCAAAATTGCGCTGGAACACGCCGACCAACGGCTGGCGCTGCAGGGATTGTGGACACTGCACCTTTGCGCCGCGCTCGATGAGCCCCTTGCCGCCCAGCTGCTCGACAGCCGTCACGAATACATCCGCGCGTGGACCGTGCGACTGCTCGGCGACGACCTGAAAATACCGCCGACGCTCCAAGCAAAGCTCACACAACTGGCCGCCAAAGACCCCAGCGTCATCGTTCGCGGCCAACTCGCCTGCACCGCCAAGCGCCTCCCCGCCGCCGCCGGCCTTCCCATTGTCAGCCAACTGCTCCGGCGCAATACGGACGCAACAGATATCCATCAACCGCTCCTGCTATGGTGGGCCATCGAGGCCAAGTCCATCAGCAACACCGCCCGCCTGCTCGCGCTCGCGAAGGATCCGAAACTGTGGCAGCAGCCGCTCTTCCGCCAAGCCATCGCCCAGCGATTGGCCCGCCGCCTGGCCGCCGAAAACACCAACGCCGGTTTCGCCACCTGCGCGCGGATGCTCGAGCTTGCGCCCACACCAGCCGACACCACTCTCGTCATCGCCGGCATGGAACAGGCCCTTGCCGGGCGCCGACTGGCCGCCCTTCCCTCCCCTCTGGCCAAGCCCTTGGCGCGGCTGTTAAAACAACGCGGCGATGACCCAGCACTAATCCAGCTTGCCATTCGGCTGGGCAGCCCCCAAGCCACCGACCGCGCCCTGCGGCTTATCGCAAAACCCAAAGCCGCCCAGCGCACAGCCCTGATTAAAACCCTCGGCCAGGCAGGCCGAACCGCCGCCGTTCCCGTGCTGTTAAAAATTATCAGTCAAACCGAGCCCGCCGCCATTCATGCCGCCGCCTTCGCCGCTCTCGAGCGATTTGACCAACCGGAAATCCCCGCCGCCATCCTCCGCCAACTCCCCACCCTGACCGCCGTCCAGCGCGCGCGCGCCATCGACCTGCTCACCAGCCGCGCCCAATGGAGCCGCGCATTGCTCGATGCGGTCGGGAAAAAGTTGCTGACCGCTGACGCCCTCACGCTCGTGCAATTACGCCGCATGCTGTTGCACGGCGACAAGAAAGTCGCCGCCAACATCAACCGCCACTGGGGCAAAATCTCCCCGGCCACCGACAAGGCCAAACAACAGCAAATCGCCGCCCTGCAAAAAATCCTTGCCCAAGGCCCCGGCGATGCCACCCGCGGAAAACCGATTTTCACCACCCGTTGCGCAAACTGCCACCAGCTGCATGGCGAAGGCAAAGCCATTGGCCCTAACCTTACCGGCGCCGACCGCCACAACCTCGGCGTGCTGCTGCAAAACACAGTCGATCCCACCGCGATGATTCGCGACCAATACACAGGCTACCTCGCCACCACCACCGACAACCGCGTGCTCACTGGCCTACTCGCCGCCCAGACCCCCGCCACCATCACCCTCCTCGATGCCGCCAACCAACGCACCATCCTCGACCGCGCCAAGGTAAAAACCCTCACCCCACTGCCCGTTTCCCTCATGCCAGAGAACCTCCTGGCCGGCCTTACCCCAAGCCAA
>Ga0302133_10002270_pt1 | contig 11802 bp, 9 predicted proteins | sample CB9_331_MG_FD_203121 | JGI IMG/M metagenome (GOLD analysis project Ga0302133, IMG submission 203121) | Marine microbial communities from Western Arctic Ocean, Canada - CB9_33.1 | ecosystem: Environmental > Aquatic > Marine > Oceanic | place: Canada: Western Arctic Ocean | collected 2017-09-19 | reverse complement strand
TCTTTAATATTGAAAAAACGTGAGTTCCCTTGAATACACATTTTCGTGGTGTTTTATATTCCCTCTCATTCAACCAATCAGCGATTTGATTGAAGGTCATTCCACCTTCTCGCAAGTCAAAGATAGTCTTATGTAAGAACTCTTGGTATTCAGTTAGAGGGGTTGGAAGTAGATTTGATATTCTTGCGGTAATATCTACACAGAGGTAATATTGGACTTCAATAATGCGTCCGTTGGAAGCTATTCCACTGTAACAGATTTCGCCAAGTTACGCGGCTGATCTACATCCGAACCTTTCAGTACAGCTACATGGTACGCAAGCAGCTGGAGTGCAACATTATAAATAACAGGCCTAAGCGCGCCTGCATCCGAGGATAATAAAATCTCATGCTGATCGTCCTGACATGCCAACCGAGTCAATTTATCGGTTAGGCTAAAGATAGTGCCTCCTCTCGCTCTAATCTCTTCAAGGTTTGATTTTATTTTTTCAATTAGATGCCCTCCTGGAGCAAGAGCGATTACTGGTATTTTTTCATCGATGAGCGCCAGCGGCCCATGCTTCAACTCTCCAGCAGGATAAGCTTCAGCATGAATATAAGAGATTTCCTTGAGCTTCAGTGCACCCTCCATTGCTATCGGATACATGGCTCCCCGTCCTATATATAACGCATGTGTAGCGGGAGCCAACTCCACTGCACATGCATAGATACTGGCCTCTAGATCTAACACCTGATTTATCATCACAGGCAGGTGAGCTAATTGGTTTAACAATTCCTTAGATGAAATCTCCCGATCAGAACTACATTCAACCAAAATTGCTGTAACAACCATTAACACTGTCAATTGTGTCGTAAATGCTTTTGTTGAAGCAACGCCTATCTCAGGGCCCGCCCTAGTCACCAGTGAATGTGAAGCTTCCCTAACTAAAGAGCTTCCTGCTACGTTACATATTGCCAAAGTTGAATAGTAGCCAAAGTTTTTCGCATACCGGATAGCAGCGAGGGTGTCAGCAGTTTCTCCCGATTGAGAAATCGCTATAAATAATTCATCCTCAGAGACAACTGGCCGTCTGTATCGAAATTCGCTCGCGACTTCTACAGAGCATCGCACGCCAGCGTATTCTTCTAACCAATACTTCGCTACAAGCCCGGCGTGATAACTAGTACCACAAGCTACGATAGAGACTGACCTAGCTTGGGTGATAGCAGTGACAGTTCCTGGCTCGAAACCATCTTCCACAATACTCCCATCTAAAACTCTGCCTTCTAAGGTGTCTGCAACAGCGCTCGCTTGCTCAAAGATCTCTTTTTGCATGAAATGTTTGTAGCCCGCTTTACTTGAGGCATTAGCTAGTGTTTGCACAACTTCCTCAACACGATTCACTTTAGATCCAGTTTGGTCGTACACTATAATTTCACTTCGCATCACTTCTGCGACATCGCCATCTTCTAAAAATATAAATCGCTGAGTTACTGATGATAGCGCATATACATCGGAGGCAATAAAGTTCTCCTTCACACCCAAGCCAATCACCATAGGGATGCCTCGTCGTGTAACAATTATTTTGTCAGGATCGTCCCGTCCTACAACAGCGAAGGCGTAAGCTCCTTCAAGTATCGACACGGTTGATATGACAGCGGCAAGTAAAGACTGGTTGCGAGTCAAGTGCTCATGTATTTCATTGGAGATCACTTCAGAATCGGTATCCGAAGCAAAGTTGTAGCCGCTACTTTTTTGAGCTTCTCTCAGCAATTCGTGATTTTCAATAATTCCATTATGGACTATAGATACTCTATCTTGACATACGTGTGGATGAGTATTTTCAATGGTCGGCTTTCCATGTGTTGCCCAGCGAGTATGTGCAATACCTACTCCTCCCAAAAGGAGATCATTCTCCATCGATAGTTCCAGCTTTGCGACATTTCCTACAGCGCGTCGACTTCTTAAGATGCCTGCGTTATCTATGACCGCTATACCCGCTGAATCATAGCCTCTATATTCCAGACGCCTTAAGCCCTCCAATAATATTGGTGCCACATCACGCTGAGCTATCGCTCCAACAATTCCACACATACTAAGCGTCCGTAAAAATATAAAAAATCAAGTGTAATATACGCTCTGGAAGAGAAAAAGCCCACAAGGATATCTTAAGGGTTCAAGAACTGAATATAAATCTGCCTCTGAAAAATGGTCGGGGCGAGAAGATTCGAACTTCCGACCCCCGGCACCCCATGCCGGTGCGCTACCAGGCTGCGCTACGCCCCGCTATTTTTCATAATCAGAGTGAATTCATTTAATAAAAACAACGATTAAACGTCAGTTTTTTAATAATGCTAGCACTTCCTCAAGCTCAAGCCTTAGCTGTTTCACAATTTGTTGGCTCACACTAGAGTCTGCCTTTATTTCTTCACCAGATAATTTTTGCCTGGCGCCGCCTATAGTAAACCCATCCTCGTAAAGAAGACTTCTGATCTGCCTTATTAATATAACTTCTTGTCGTTGATAGTAACGACGATTTCCTCTACGTTTAACCGGTTTTAACTGAGGAAATTCTTGTTCCCAATACCTTAGGACATGAGGTTTTACTGCGCATAGCTCGCTAACCTCACCAATAGTAAAGTATCTCTTACTTGGGATAGTAGGTAATTCGTTATTATTTGATGGTTCCAGCATATGATGCCACCCTAGCTTTTAGTTTTTGTCCGGGACGAAAGGTCACAACTCGCCTTGCTGAAATAGGGATTTCTTCCCCAGTTTTAGGGTTTCTTCCTGGTCTTTTGCCCTTGTCTCTGATATCAAAATTCCCAAAGCCTGACAACTTAACCTGACGCCCACTAACCAAAGTTTTCCGAGTTTCCTCGAAAAAAGCCTCTACAAGCTCTTTAGCTTCACGCTTATTGAGCCCAAGTTCATCAAACAACTTTTCGATCATTTCTGCTTTTGTTAAAGTCATAGTCCTACTCTCGAAGTACGCCACCCAAATCAGTTTTGACTTTAGCGAGGACCATGTCACACGCTTTGTCAATTTCATGATATGTGAGAGTGCGTGAATTACTCTGAAAAATCAAGCTCAAAGTTACACTTTTTTTTCCTGAATCAATACCTTGGCCCCGATATACGTCAAGTAACTCTAACTCTAACAGCTGCTCGCCCCCACTAGAACGAATACTGTCTAGTAATGTAGAGGATTCAATATTTTCATTAATAACCAAATTTAGGTCGCGCTTTACTGTAGGATACTTAGAAATAGGCTGATATGGAGACTGAGCTCCTTCTTTAAGCTCATCTAAATAAAGTTCAAAATAAAACGTCGGTTTAGCAATACCTAGGGCTTTTAAAAGCGTTGGATCCAAAGCCGCAACCAAACCGAGCTTTCTTCCTCCTCCTACAATTACCCCTGTCTGATACTTATGAAAGCCATGTACTTCCATTGGGCTAAAATTTCTCTTTTTTTCTCCTAGAGCATCAAGCAGTACTTCAACATCTTTTTTAAGGCCGTAGTAGTCAAATTCTCGCGAAGAACCTGACCAGCCTTCCGTAATCATGCCCGAACACAATCCCCCTAACATCCGACGTTGTGCAACGTCTCCAAATCTGACGTCAAATACTAGCCCTATTTCAAAAACTTGAACGCTACTTTTCTGACGGTTTAGATTATAAACGGCCGTATCAATTAACCCGGAGAGCAAAGACGGACGCATAGTGTCCATTTCAACTGAAATTGGATTCATCAAAACTAGTTTTTCAGCTTCAGGGCTGAACTGAACAGCACGCTCATTAGAAATAAAACTGTACGTAATCACCTCACTGAAGCCTCGACCCAGTAACACTTGTCTAGCCTGTCTTTCTAATATAGTAGCTGCTGAAAGCGCTTGAGGAGCTGCCTGACCAGTTGGCAAGGCCATTGGAATCTTATCATACCCAACAATTCGCGCCACCTCTTCTACTAAATCAGCGCCTAATACAACATCGCTACGATAGGACGGGGGAGTCACGATCCAACAATCGTCGGATGTATCGACAACCATCTCAAGATTTTCCAACGTTCGGCATATCGTTTCATTATCTAGCGAGGTGCCGAGAAGCTTATTGACTGACATCGGTGAAAATTCAATACGCGGACAAGTAAACCTAGATTTACCAGAGATGACAGAATTCGTCGGACCCGAAGTCCCTCCGCAAATGTCTAATATTAATTTTGTTGCACGCTCGATTGCCCTCGCCTGCTGTAGCGGGTCAACCCCTCTTTCGTAACGCTTTGACGCATCTGTAGATAGACGGTAATGCCGAGCCATAGTCGCTAAAGCTATCGGCTCAAACCACGCGCTTTCTAAAAAGACATTTATAGTCCTAGATGTAACCGCAGAATCGAATCCTCCTATAATGCCGGCCAAAGCAACGGGACCATTTCCATCAGCTATAACAAGGGAACCTGACTCAAGCTCCAACTCTTGCCCGTCAAGTATAACAATTTTTTCACCTTCGACTGAGCTTCGCACATCGATCCCCGTTGAAAGAAGATCATGGTCAAAAGCATGCATAGGCTGTCCTAGCTCAATCATCACATAGTTGACGACATCCACAATAGGATTTATACAACGCACACCGCAACGGCGTAATCTTTCTTGCATCCAGTCTGGAGTCGCACGAGAAAGGTCAACATCACGTATAACTCTGCTAGCATAACTTGAGCAGCCCTTTTCGTCCAAGATAGTAACAGGGAAGCTAAACTCGTTCTCGGCGGGAATATTATCTACGACCCAAGGATTCAAAGCAGTTCCCGAAATAGCGCTTAGATCTCTTGCTATACCCAGTACAGATAGACAGTCTCCCCGGTTGGGCGTTATGTCAATATCTAAAATCGTATCATCGAGATCAAGGTAGTCCGAAACCTCCGCTCCGACCTCTGCTTTTTGAGCAAAGGCAACAATGCCATCACTACCTTCTCCCAAACCTATTTCAGACCATGAGCACAACATGCCAAACGATTCAATCCCTCTAATTGTCGTAACACTAATGCCTTTATTCCCCGGCAACACGCATCCGACTCTGGCAAAAGCGGTTTTCAAGCCATCCGCGACATTAGGTGCGCCACACACTACCTGATGGGTATCAGTCCCATCGAAAACGGAGCAGACCGACAAGTGGTCAGAGTCGGGATGAGGCTTCACACCCAAGATTTCTACCACAAGCAAACCCTCCACACACGGGCCTGCAGGAGTTACTGTATCTACCTCTAAGCCAGCTAGAGTTAGCGACTCAGCAATTTCACCAATACTTAATGGGACATCTATCCACTCACGCAGCCATTTTTCATTTAATTGCATATTATGAACAGCTCCCTAGTCAGAACTGACTGAGAAATCTCAAGTCATTTTCAAAAAAGTGACGTAAATCTGAAATTCCATACTTCAACATAGTTAATCGCTCAACACCCATGCCAAAAGCAAACCCGCTGCATTGGGCTGGATCTAGCCCAACATTAATCAGTACATTAGGATGTACCATTCCGCAACCTAGTACTTCTAGCCAACCGCTTAGCCCATGAGCAGATGGAAGTTTTATATCAACTTCCATAGATGGTTCAGTAAAAGGAAAATATGAAGGCCGATACCGAATTTCCAGATCATCGCGTTCAAAGAAAGCGAGAAGAAAGCTGTTTAACGTCCCTTTCAATTCCGCCATAGTGGCTAATTTATCGATCAACAACCCTTCTACTTGGTGAAACATTGGGGAATGAGTCTGATCATAATCACATCTGTAGACTCGTCCCGGGGCAATAATTCTGATGGGAAGAGTTTTTTCCTTCATCACCCTTATCTGCACAGGGGAGGTGTGAGTTCTCAATAACAAATCAGGTTTAAGATAAAAGGTGTCGTGCATAGCACGAGCAGGATGATGCTTGGGAATATTCAAGGCTTCAAAGTTATGATACTCATCTTCGATTTCTGGGCCTCGGACGATTTCAAAACCAACGTGATGGAAGAGATCTTCAATTTTTGCCTGTACTTGGCTAACTGGATGAGCTGTTCCGTTGGTTCCTCCTCTACCTGGCAACGTGACATCGATTGCGGTACTAGTCAACCCGCCCTGCCTAGCGCCCTCAGCTAACTGCTCATGCTTCTCGTCGAGCAGTCTACGTAAATTTTGCTTGGCATCATTGATCGCCTGTCCTGCTGCTGGCCGGTCTTCGGGAGATAATTTCCCAAGTCCTTTCAACAGCTCTGTTAGCACGCCCTTTTTGCCAAGCAAATCGACTCGTACTTGTTCAAGCTGCTCAACCGTCTCGGCTGTCTCTAACCTCTTCTCCGCTTCAGAAACTATAGATTTGACAGTTTTCATTTTCTCAGATAGTCACAAAGATTTAGTGTAATCGAGCTAAGGGCGAAATTGAGAAACCATTCGTTAGGCTTTCCCAATTTGCGTGTCAAGCAGCTAGTGCGATTTTTGATCGCTCAGCTAAAGCCTCAAACGCAATCCGATCATTGACAGCAAGATCGGCCAAAACTTTTCGATCTATTTCGATTTGCGCTTTAAGTAAACCATTGATAAGACGAGAGTAGCTCATACCGCATTCTCGAGCTGCCGCATTTATCCGGACTATCCAAAGAGCACGAAAAACTCTCTTCTTCTGCTTTCTGTCTCGATAGGCATACTGTCCTGCTTTTGTAACCGCTTGTACAGCTACTCTGTAGACATTTTTTCTGCGGCCACTATATCCTTTTGCTAAACGTATAACCTTCTTATGCCGGGCGTGCGCTTGTACGCCTCGCTTAACTCTTGCCATGACTTAAATCCTTAAATTAGTAAACTCATAAACCAGGAATCATCTGGCGAATACTTGCTTTATCGGCTGCAGCGACTAACGCACCACTTCTCAGCTGTCTCTTCCTCTTCGGGCTTTTCTTCGTGAGGATATGGCGTGCAAACGACTGCGCTCTTTTTATTTTCCCTGTACCAGTACGCTTAAAACGTTTAGCCGCGCCTCGGGTTGTTTTTTGCTTCGGCAATTTATATCTCCACTATTATCTAATTTCTTCTAGGCGCTATGACCATAACCATCTGGCGCCCTTCAAGTTTTGGGAACTGCTCAACCGATCCGAACTCGCTCAAATCAGTCTCAATTCGTTTCAGCATTTCGGCGCCAAGTTCTTGATGCGCCATCTCTCTTCCGCGAAACCTCAATGTAACTTTCGCTTTGTCTCCTTGCTCTAAAAACTTTCTCAAGTTTCTAAGCTTTATATCGTAATCCCCTTGATCTGTAGCAGGCCTGAATTTAATTTCTTTTACCTGCACCTGTTTCTGCTTCTTCTTGGCAGCGTGCTTCTTTTTGTTAACATCGAACAAGAATTTACCAAAATCCATGACTCTACACACTGGCGGATCCACGTTAGGAACAATCTCAACCAAATCTAGCCCGTTATCCTTTGCCTCACTTTGAGCCTCCTCTATCGTAACCACTCCTCGATTGACACCATCCGCAGCTATCAGTCTAACCTTAGCCACCTGAATATCACTGTTCGCTCTGTTCTTTTTGTCAGCAGCTATATCATAGCCCTCCTGTTAACATCATTTGCGCGCAATAATATCCGCACGCAAGTGTTTTGAAAAATTCTCCACAGTCATGTTCCCTAAATCCTCTCCATCAGCACGTCTTACCGAGACAGTGCCTTTCTGCGCTTCGCGCTCGCCCACCACAAGTAGAAAAGGGACCTTCTGCAAAGTGTGCTCGCGAATTTTAAGCCCGATCTTCTCGTTTCTCAAGTCCGAATCAATCCTAAAGCCATATTTCTTCAACATTATCACTACTTCGCGTCCATAATCCGCATATTTATCAGCAATATTCAGCACAACCCCTTGTATTGGAGCCAACCAAACAGGCAAGCGGCCAGCATGCTCTTCTATTAAAATCCCAATAAATCGCTCCAGAGATCCTAAAATAGCACGATGGATCATTACAGGGACATGTCGGTGCCCATCTTTTCCTACAAAACTCGCCCCTAGCCGCCCTGGCATTGAAAAATCCAATTGTACAGTCCCGCATTGCCAAATGCGCCCTATAGAATCCTTCAGGCTAAACTCAATTTTAGGGCCGTAGAAAGCGCCTTCTCCTGCTTGAACAGAATACATCAACCCTTTACTCTCGAGTACAGTCTGTAAAGCGCTCTCGGCTTTATCCCATAATCCGTCATCTCCGACTCGTTCATCAGGTCTAAGTGACAACGCTACTTGAACATCAGCAAACCCAAAATCTCTATAAACCTTGAAAGTCATATCAATCAATTCGCTAACTTCTGACTGCAAATCATAATCCGCACAGAATATATGGGCATCATCCTGAGTGAAACGTCTCGCTCGTAGCAACCCGTGCAAAGTTCCTGATGGCTCGTTTCGGTGAACCAAACCAAACTCTGCCACTCTATAAGGAAGGTCACGATGGCTCCGCAGCTTATGGTTGAAAATTTGAACATGACCGGGACAGTTCATTGGTTTGACAGCATACTCATGCTTATCAGACTTTGTGGCAAAAATCATGTCATGAAACTTATCCCAGTGTCCTGATTTTTCCCACAAACTCCTATCCAAAATCTGAGGAGTATCTACCTCTTGATAACCTTCGTAGCAAATCTCTCTTATATAACGTTGAAGTTCCCGAAATAGTGTCCATCCTTTCTGATGCCAAAACACCATGCCTGGCGCTTCTTCTTGAAAGTGAAACAAATCTAAGTGAGGGCCGACCTTACGGTGGTCTCTTTTCTCAGCTTCTTCCAATTGATGCAGATAAAGTTTTAGCGCTTTCTTATCGGGCCACGCTGTGCCGTAAATCCGCTGTAACATCTCGTTATTTGAATCACCTCTCCAGTAGGCTCCTGCAATTTTCGTTAACTTAAATGCTTTCAGAAGCCCCAGCCTAGGGACATGAGGGCCTCGACACAGATCCGTAAACCCACCTTGGCTATAAAGAGACAAGTCTTCTGCTGGTGGAATTGACGCCACAATCTCTGCCTTATACTTTTCTCCTATTTCTAGAAAAAAATCAATGGCCCTATCTCGGCTTAGAGTTTCTCTTGAAACCGTAGCATCTGATTCAGCAAGCTCATACATTTTAGCTTCGATCTCTTCAAGGTCTTCAGGCGTAAACGAACGTTCATACGCAAAGTCATAGTAAAACCCGTTTTCAATCACTGGTCCGATAGTCACTTGAGCCGTGGGAAACAATTCTTTAACGGCCTGTGCGAGCAGATGCGCCGCACTATGTCTAATAATGTCAAGACCCTGAGGATCTTTAGCTGTCAAAATCGTTAATTCACTATCAGATTCGATAATAAAGGTGGTATCCACTTCGTTACCGTTCACTACCCCGCCTAAGGCGGCTTTAGCCAAACCGGCACCTATCGAAAAGGCAACGTCTTGGACTGAAACGGGTTTGTCGAAGTCTTTTAGACTGCCATCAGGAAGTGTTATGGAAGGCATTTGGGCACAGTATTACGAGATTGATGTCAAGCTGTGACGCGAGATGCGATTACACGAATTTTTATAATATTTGTCAAACAAAATGTGCATAAGCTTTTAGTATGAGGTACCTGCTTCACTGTCGTTATGTAGACTATCCTGCCTTACACAACAACAGTTAAAATGCCTTTATTGACAAGCCCGTAAACCACCTAGCTTTGAATAACTTGTCTCGTACTTTATTTTACAAATATTTGAGTTCTTTTGCAGGTTTTTTATCAGGTAGAACCAACGAACATAGCAGCGGCCACTTCAAAATACATCTAGCGCAAGTTGTCCCTGTAGCATAAAAAAGCTCAATCCTTTATCGTCGCCATTTTCAAGCCACTTGCTAAGTTACGAAGTCTGCTACCAACAAGCGGATTCAGCGTCGAATCTCAGTAAATTTTACTCAATTTTTTGCGGGCGATAGTGCTTCGTAAAGTTCCCAGTTCCACAATAAGGACATTGCATCTTCCGGATTGTAATCCTCGCCCTCGTTGCACGGATATACCACAATTTGAGTAGCTCCCGCGTCCACGTATTTTTGAAGCTTTGATTTTATGGTTGCTGCGTCGCCCCAAGCACAGATCGCGTCGATCAAGCGGTCACTGCCACCGTCTTTCCAATCGTTTTCATCAAAGCCAACAGAACTCCAAACTTTATGATAAGGCGGTTGTGCAAGATAAAAGCCGCATGCCCTTCTAGCGAGTGCTCTTGCTCTAACGGGGTCTGAATCGATGACACAGCGAACTGCAACAGGAAGAAGTTTATCCGGCCCTATTACTGCGCGTGCATTTTTTACAGTCTCTATAGTCTGTAAAAACAAGAAAAGTCCATCCGCTTTAGTGGCTGCAATCTTTTGTAAACCTGGCCCGTGGCCAGCCATGATGACGGGCGTTTTAACATCAGCTTTTGGGCTAAGCACTGGTGCTTCTTTCATGCGATCCAGATAAGCGTTCATTTTGGGGACTGGTTTCACCCACGTGTGTCCTCTGGGCTCGACTAGAATCGGATGAGACACACCTAAACCCAAAGTAAACCTACCACCAGAGAACTCGCTAAGCGTGTTAGCTGCCTGTGCTGCAGAATCGGCGTCATGCGCATAAACATTAGCGATGCCAGAAGATATTTTCATTCGCTTTGTATGAGCCAACAAATATCCTATTGTGGCAAAGGGCTCTCTTCCAAAAATTTCAGGCAGCCACAGTTCTTCGTATCCGAGCTCCTCAAGCCTTTGAACATTTTTAACAAGGTCCGCACCTGTCGTACCTTCGCTCCATTGAATTACGCCGAGTGGTAAAGCCATAGTCGTGCCTCAATCAAATATTACATTATTAACTAAGCTGCTTTGCTGTAGCAACCCTAGACATACGTTAGCGCTAATCGATATTAGCGAAGCGACAAGTGCAACTCCTACATCGCTTAAAACCCCTCCGAATACTCAAGGCTAAATAAAAATTCTTTATGCTGTCTCTGTACTCAGGAAAATTATATCTCTAACAGCAAGCGCAAGTAGGCGGGGTGGCAGGTTTATACAAAATATGCTCAGAGGAATGAACGGTGCTTCCCTGACCGCGAGCTTTTGCAGCATCGCTTGCGGGATCGCACAAGGATACGCCAGTGTTGATCACCACGAATTCATGATGATCGATAGTCGAGTTAATTTCGATCGTGTTCTCACTAATAGGGCCCCAATCATGGTACTCCGTCCCATCACAATAAATTTTTACTGCATCGAGATTTCCCAGATTGTTCACTTTCCAATTAGTTTTCCGACTTTTTGAGCTTTTAGTGGCACAATATGTTGTAACGTATAAAGTGTCTTCATTCGTCCCATTTCGCGCTCTGCTAATGCCCATATTAGGATAATCAACTCCGTTAACCGTAGGAAGATCAAGCTGGCTTTCTTTTCGACCAGTGTAAATATTTGTCCATGCTCCAGGACCACCAATTTCAGGTAAAATGAGAAGACTATTTAACTGTCCTCGGGGGTAGGGTTCATCCAAACCAAAAGACCATGCAAATCGATCCTCATCGTCAGCAAAAAAATCGGGGCCCCATTCCTTCTCCGCCAAGCCTTTTAATCTCCGTTCAGTAGTGACGTCGCCTACTTCTCGCGCCAGCATAAGAACCAAACAAAGCCACCTAGGGTCATTAAACGCCTGCACAACAGACTTGGTTCGATCGTTCCAGCCCAAATCGCGTATTCCGGCCTCATATAGCTCCATACCAAATTCAGGGGCCTGAGGATAAAGATAGAAGAGCGGCGCAAGCATCCCATACCCGCTCACTCCCTTTGGCGGGCAG
>Ga0302133_10002267_pt1 | contig 11804 bp, 11 predicted proteins | sample CB9_331_MG_FD_203121 | JGI IMG/M metagenome (GOLD analysis project Ga0302133, IMG submission 203121) | Marine microbial communities from Western Arctic Ocean, Canada - CB9_33.1 | ecosystem: Environmental > Aquatic > Marine > Oceanic | place: Canada: Western Arctic Ocean | collected 2017-09-19 | reverse complement strand
CTTACTCGCTGTTTCACGCCGATCTCCGCCAGCGGGAGATCTTTACCGAGTTCGTGGAGACGTGTGGTGGTCGGGGATTGGATCTTCACGACACGACCAGGTTGTGGTCGACCGATATTGACAACGGGACCGCCGAGATCAGCGTCCGATTTACGACGCCGACCAAGGAAGACTGGTCCGCTGCGTTCCAGCTCATCGAGCAAGGTGAGCAATGGCGCATCAACGATTACCGCTTTTTAGACGGTCCTCCTGAAGTCGATGGCGTTCGTTGAATGCCCGGGGGGTGAGTGTGCCGCTCGTCTGCCACGTTAGACCGGTCGCCGGCATATTGCTCCGTATACAAGCCGGCGCGGGATGTGGTGTCGGTTATTGTGGACGCCCATTAATGCCTCGAATCCGCTAGGATTCCGGCCACAACCGGCCCGGTATGGGACCGGGCGATCTGGCGACTAGGACGGAGAGGTTCTCTTTATGTACACGCTTGAGGTTCAGAACCCCGTAGCGGAGCAGCGAGGCGTCGTTAACTCGTTTACGACCAGCCCGCGCCCGAAGAGCCTGGACGGGTTGACCGTCGGCTTGCTCTGGAGCGGCACGCACGGCGGCGACGTTGCGCTTAACACCGCTGCCGATCTGATCAAGCAGCGCTTTAAGAACGTGACCGTCAACTTCTACAACGGGAACAACTACCCGGCCCCGGAGCACATCCGGCAGAAGTGTGCAGAGGAGAGTGACGTCGTTATCGGCGCCACTGCTGACTGAGGGACCTGCGCGTCGTGGATGTGCTACGACATGATTGAAATCGAGAAGACCGGCGTCCCCGCCGTTCCGATCGTATCCGGCCGCTTCGTTGAGGACGCTGTTGCGAGTACACGGGCCTTTGGCATGCCTTCCCTCCAGTGGGTGGTGGTGCCGCGAATCTACCGAAATCTTGAGCACGACCTGTGCCGAAGCCAGACGGCGGATGTAATTGATGAGCTGATCGGGCAACTGACCTCAGATATGGATGCCCGGGTATCCGACATCGACACGGTCGGTGGTCGCTCCTACGAGGCCGGAGACAAGTACGAAGCCGTACTGGCGATGAATGACGACCTGATCAGCGAGGACCTCGGCGACGGCTTGCCCTTGTTCCCGGCGACTAAAGAAGCCGTGGCGGAGATGCTTACCGGCACGAACCTCCCGCCGGACTACGTCGTTTGCGACATGCCCCCGGGTTTTGGCATCGCGACTGTCGAGAAGATCGCCATCAACTCCGTGATGGCCGGCGCGAAGCCGGAGCACCTTCCGGTGGTGATCGCAGCCGTCAAAGCGATCTCAAATATCCAGGCGGACGGCGGCAAGTCGCTGCTCATGTCCACCAGCCCGCAAGCGCCGTTTCTGATCGTGAATGGTCCGATAATCGACGAACTTGGCTTTAACGCAAAGTCGGCGATCGGACCCGGACGTGACAACCAGGTCAACACGGTCGTCGGGCGCGCCTTTGCGATGTGCTTCCGGAATATCGGCTACTGGTACCCGGGCAAGATGGACATGGACACGATTGGGACAACCCGAAAGTTCATACAGTGCATCGCCGAGAACGAAGAGATGAGCCCGTGGGATCCCTTCCACGTGGACCAGGGATTCGATCGTAACGAGAGCACAGTAAGCCTCTTCATTACGGACGGCGAACTTGATCAACAGGACCAGGGCAACACGACCGCAGAGGGACTCCTGAAGAACCTCGCCTACGGCTGTGTGTTCGGAACCAAGAGCATCCAGGAAAAGGGCCACACCCAGCGCCTGATCCTGATGCCGCCGGACGTCGCCGGACCTGTCGGCAAACAAGAGTTCACCAAGCAGGCCGCCAAAGAGTTCATCCAGCAAAACGCCAACCATTCGCTCGGCAAGATGATCCAGTACATGCCGCTTGAGGGCGAGGCCCGGGTGGCGGAGAAGTGGAAGTGGCTGGAGAACTTGTCCGAGGAGCAGCGGCTCGAGATCGAGTTCCCGGTGATGGACTCGGCAGACGACTGTTACATCCTGGTGGTGGGAGCGGACCGAGCGAAGACGGCGATCCTACCGAGCGGTCCTGCGCCGGTCACTGAAGGTATCGACCAGTACAGGCCGTAAAGCTAATTAGGCGCTGTACATAACGCTAAATATGAAACCGCCGCCCGGTAATATCGCTGTGGCGGTGGTTTTGATTTGGCGACTTGTGCGACCGTGAATTGAGGGCGATGATCGGGCTTGTGACGACGGACCAGGGACCCAACGCGGAGTTCGTTGATGCGTTTCAGGTGGCGTTTGGTGGCCCCGAGTCCGAGGTCGATGTCCAACTGGTGGGGGCGCTGGATGGGCTGTCGCTGGATGAGATCGATGCGCTTGCCGCACGTCCATCGTCATACCCGATTCAGACGATCCTGGCCGATGGGTCTACGCGCGATGGTTGAGCGCGGGGCAGGGGCTATAGCAGTGTGTTGCGCCGGAGACTTCCCGGATATCGATTGTGGCGCGCCGGTTCTTTATCCGGGACGTCTTCTTGCCGGGATAGCGGGTGCGGTAGCCGCAAACCGGCGTATCGGCGTTGTTTCGCCTATCGAGTCTCAGATGGAGTCGGCGCGGAAGAATTGGGAACGGGACGGGTTTTCTGTCGCCATGACGTATGCGTCCGCGTTCAAACGGGATGAGTTTGAGAGGGCGGCGCGTGTGATGTCGGACTCCTCGTTGGAGCTCGTGGTGCTTGACTGTATGGATCACACGGCGGCGGATCGTGATGAGTTCGCCCGGTTATGCGGACGGCCAGTACTGGCGGCGCTGCCGCTGACGGCGCAGGTGGCGAGCGAGATTATTGGCGGGTAGTAGTTGTTGGATACGTGCCGCTGCTCCCTCTCCCGGTGGGAGAGGGTTGGGATGAGGGAGGACAGAGTTCTTCGCTAAACTGATATTTTTCGCGTAACGATGTGCTGGTGAAGGTCCCTCGGCTACGCTCGGGATGACAATTTGAACTACGGAGGACCAAAATGCTCGGACTGGTGACCATAGGGCAGACACCGCGACCGGACTTCGAAAAAGCATTTCGAGATAACGTGCCGGGCGTGGAAATCCAGATCGTCGGTGTACTCGATGGCTATGCGGCGGACGAGATCGAAACGTTGTCAGAGCAGCCCGGGGATTTTCCACTACACATGTTGCTGGCCGACGGCTCAACCTGCGAAATCCAGCAGAAGACACTTGGTCCTCTTGTAGAACGGAGCATGCGTGATCTGGTGTCGGCAGGCGCAACTGCGGTTGGGTTGCTGTGTACGGGGCGCTTCCATGATTTCGACCCCGGCGTCCCAGTCCTCATGCCCGGCAAACTGCTGCCAGCCGTGGCAGGAGCGATCGCTCCTTCACGACGGATAGGAGTGATCGCGCCGATCGAATCCCAGGTAGAGGCCATGCGCAATTTATGGGAAGCCGACGGATTTTCGGTGACCGTCGAGGTGGCCTCCCCGTATCACGATGGCGAGAACGAGGCAGCGGCTATAGCCATGAGAGACGCCTCTCCAGAACTCATCGTGCTGGACTGCATGGGACACGGCCCGGCCTCGCGTGATGAGTTCAGCCGCATTTCTGGTCGTCCCGTACTGACGGCGCAGACCCTTCTGGCGAAGGTTGCCGGAGAGTTGGCAGGCGGTCTGACATGAACCAGACTCTGAACCTGATCCATATCTGATCAGGTCAGGCCGAATTATTGCCTCGGTCCTGTGCTAATCTTCCCGGCGGATTGCTTGGTGATCGCCCCTCCACGTGGACGAGGGCGATGCTGTTCAGAATGAGGCTTAATTCATGACGAAAATGACGGGCGGCGAGGCGATTGCGAAATCGCTCGTACGCGAGGGTGTCGAGGTCGTCTTTGGACTTCCCGGCGTCCAGCTTTACGGAATTATGGCGGGGCTTCGTGACGAGCCGAGCGTTCGGTTCATCACGACCAGGCACGAACAGGCGACTGGCTATATGGCCGATGGTTACGCCCGTGCGGGTGGCGGTCCCGGATTCGGAACGGCGCTCGTCGTGCCCGGCCCCGGCTTGCTCAACGCAGCGGGCGGGCTTTCCACCGCGTACTCGGTCTCATCGCCCGTATTCATGATCTCCGGCCAGGTGCAGCGTGACTTCATCGGCAAGGATGTCGGTATGCTGCACGAGGTCAACGACCAGTTAACGTTGATCGAGCCGATCACCAAGTGGCGCAAGCGCGTCTTGAAGGTCGGAGAGATTCCGGCCGCAGTGCAGGAAGCCGTCTATCAGCTCAAGACGGGACGACCCCGGCCGGTCGAGATAGAAGTACCGCCGGAGACGATGGAAGAGCAGGGCGAGGCGACGCTGCTTGATCCGAAAGCGGCTGTCCGAGAAGCCGCCGACTCTGCTCGAATAGACACCGCTGCGGAGATGTTAATCAATGCCAAAAGCCCGGTCATCATCGCAGGTGGTGGTGTCGGTCTTGGAAACGCCCACGACGCTCTTGTAGAGCTTGCGGAAGCGCTCCAGGCCGGTGTGTTCACGACGCTCAACGGCAAGTCTGCGATCCCGTGGTCGAACCCGTTCAACCTCGGGATGAACCGGGGAGCCAGCGCCAGCACTCCTGCCGGAAAGTACTACCAGGAAGCCGACGTGGTCATCGGTGTCGGCTCTCGACTCGCCGGTCTTGGTGGATCGATCGTGCCGGGCGACAAAAAGGTCATCCACATCGACATCGACTCGGAAGAGATCGGCCGGAGCCACAACGACACATATGGTCTGGCCGGCGATGCCGGGAAGACGATGAAGGAACTGGCCTCTCGAATTCGATCAGCCGGATCACGGCCTTCACAGGTCGACAAAATCGCCGAGATCAAGAAGACCGTGTTCGACTCGGCGCCCGGGACACAGCCGCAGTGGGACATCCTCCAGAGCCTGCAGGCCGGCGTGCCGGATGACACGATCCTCATTCCGGACAGCACCCAGATCGGCTACTACAGCATGGCGTTCTGGAAGGTCGCTTCCCGGAACTCTTACATCGGCTCCGGTTACTCCGGAAACCTGGGATATGCGTTCCCGACCGGACTCGGAGCCAAGGTCGCCCAGCCGGACCGCCCGGTTGTTGTCGTCGCCGGTGACGGTGGCTTTATGTACAACGTTTCTGAGATGGCGACGGCCGTTCAGCATGACATCAACCTCGTTACCGTCGTGTTCAACGACAACGCATTTGGCAACGTAGGGCGTGACATGGACCTCGGGTTCGGCGGCGCTTACGGCACGGAACTCCACAACCCGGACTTCCCTCGGCTCGCGAGGTCGTTCGGCATGGAGGCCATGCAGGTCAAGGACCCGACCAAGGTCGGTGACTCGATTGCGGACGCAATTCAGATGAACAAGCCGGTGCTCGTCGAAGTTCCGGTAGGTCCGATGCCGGTCCCCGGGTTCTTCGGCCAGCGGCCAACGGCTCCGAAACGACCCGAATAGCCGAAATCCAGTTAGCAATTCCCAACGTGTGGCCTTTTCGGCCAACACAGCCCTGATCGGCACCCTGGGTGTTGATCATATTAGGAGAGTCCTGAATGGCTCAAATGACCGGTGGCGAGGCACTCGCAAAGTCGCTCTATCGAGAAGGCGTCCGTGTAATGTTCGGGCTGCCCGGGATCCAGATGTACGGCATCATGTCGGCGCTTCGAGACGAGCCGGGCATCCGATTCATCACGACCCGTCACGAACAGGCGACGGGCTACATGGCTGACGGCTACGCACGTGCCGGCGGCGAAGGTGGATTCGGTACGGCGCTCGTCGTCCCCGGACCCGGCCTCCTGAACGCAGCAGGCGCGCTGAGCACGGCGTACTCCGCTTCGTCCCCGGTGCTGATGATCTCCGGCCAGGTGCAGCGTGACTACATCGGTAGCGATGTCGGCATGCTCCACGAGGTCAACGACCAGATGGAGGCCATAAAGCCGATCACCAAGTTCCAGCGACGCGCGCTACAGGTAGGCGACATCCCGCAGGCTGTCCACGATGCCGTGCTGGCAATGAAAACCGGGCGACCCCGTCCGGTCGAGATCGAGATCCCGCCAGAGACTCTTGAAGAGTGGGGCGAGGCCGAGCTGCTTGAGGCTAGCAATCCGCTACGACCTTCTGCGCCGGTAAAAGATGTTGAGAAGGCTGTGGAGATGCTGGCGTCAGCCAAGCGTCCAGTGATCTTCGCTGGCGGCGGCGTGAACCTGGGAGACGCCCAGGAAGAGCTCAAAGGGGTCGCAGAGTTCCTGCAGGCGGGGGTCGTGATGACCGCCGAGGGCAAGGGCGCTATCGACAGCCGGCACCCGCTCGCTATCGGCTCAGCACTGAGCCCCGGCAGCCCGACCGTTGATTACATCCAGAGCGCGGACGTGGTCCTGGCCGTCGGTTCACGGTTGGTACGGTCAGGCATCAACCCGGATCAGACGATCATTCAACTGGACATCGACCCCGAAGAGATCGGGCGGAACTACGATGGCGTACACGGTCTTGAGGGCGACGCTGCCGCAACGCTGCGATCGGTCCTTGACGGCCTGAAGGCCAGCGGCAGCCCGCGTGAGTCGGCGGCCAACACTATCGGCACGGTCCGGGAAGCAGCAGATGCTCTCGCTCCGGAGACGCAACCGCAGGGCACGATCCTGAAGAGCATCCGGGATCACACACCGGACGACACGATGTTTATCAGCGGCATGACGCAGATCGGCTACTACAGCCGGTCGCACTGGAAGACGTACGGACCACGCAGCTTCATCACATCCGGCTACTCAGGAAACCTTGGCTACGCCTTCCCGACGGGACTCGGCGTGAAGGTCGCCCAGCCGGACAAGCCGGTTGTGATCACGTCTGGAGACGGCGGTTTCCTGTACTCCTCGCAGGAGCTTGCGACGGCCGTACAGCACAAGATCAACGCCGTAGTGGTGTTGTTTAACGATAACGCGTACGGCAACGTGTCACGTGACTTGGACAACATGTGGGGTGGGACTTATGGCGCAGAGTTGCATAACCCGGACTTCGTGGAGATGGCCGAGGCGTATGGCGTCAAGGGCATGAAGGTGGACGACGTGGAGAAGGTTGGCGAAGCTGTCGCCGATGCCATCCAGCTCGACAGACCGGTGCTGATCGAGGTGCCTGTCGGCCGAATGCCACAGCCCGCGATGTTCAGAGGCTCAGACCCCGTCAAGTAGGGCAGGCAGCAGGTGTCCCTGCACCTTATCTTGGTTAGACAGGCGTTGCTCGCGCGGACTGACCCAGCGGACTTACATGTCTGGCGCGGTGGTGTCGCGGGCTTCCGGTTGTTTGCTCTGGTGGGTATTGGATTGCTGTTGGCGCTCAGCTTGGGATGCGGTGAGCGCGTCCCCGCTGATGTCACGAGTACGCCGTTCACGTCGCCTCTCGCTACGGCGTTTCCGGGAGACTTTGTGACGCCCGGGCAACTGGCACCGATCGAGTCTGAATCGATTCGCCTTGTCGAGACTTTCACGCTAATTCGTGACGACGCGTTCGCTGATCGCGTCGTCTTTCTCACCGAAGTTCCGGATGGTGAGGGGCTGTTGGCCGTGGTCACCCAGACCGGCGCCGTGGTTACGTTCCAGAACGACCCTGACGTCAAGTCGTTTGATCTCCTGTTGGACATCAGCGATCGGGTCAGCCGGGATGGCGACGAAGAGGGATTGTTGGGACTCGCGTTCGACCCGGATTACGCCGAGAACGGCGAGTTCTTTGTGTACTACTCGGCGGCCGATCCGCTCCGGTCGGTTCTGAGTCGTTTCGTGACAGGCGATTCAGGCCTCGCCGACCCGTCTAGCGAGGTCGTGATTCTGGAGATCGAGGCACCGTTCTCCAACCACAACGGCGGGATGATCGAGTTCGGACCGGACGGGATGCTGTACATCGGCGTTGGCGACGGGGGTAGTGGCGGAAATCCAAACGGGAACGGCCAGAACATGGGGACGTTGCTGGGATCTGTTTTAAGGATTCTTCCGCAGTCGGCGCGACAGGGAGATTCTTACAGGGTTCCTGAGACCAATCCGTTTGTAGGATCGGATGACGCCAGGGTGGAGATATGGGAGTACGGTTTCCGAAATCCGTGGCGTTTCAGATTTGACAGCGCCACCGGCGATCTCTGGCTGGCGGATGTTGGAGAGCAGCTCCGTGAGGGGATCGATCTAGTGGTCCGGGGGAGGGCAACTACGGCTGGAATCGGCTTGAAGGCAGCCGTAGTTTTTCACCTCGGCGTGACTGCGACGACACCGGCGCCATCGCCCCCCTGGGGGAGTACGACCACACGTTTGGCTGCTCGATCTCCGGCGGATACGTGTATCGAGGCGAGTCGATCGATTGGCTGAAGGGCGTGTATCTGTATGGGGATTTCTGCTCGGGACGGATCTGGGCGCTCAAGTATTTCCGTGGCCAGGTTATTTCAGACCTGCAGATCGCCGATACGAAAGTGCAGATCACATCGTTCGGGCAGGATGCCGACGGGGAGCTTTATGTGACCGGGTTCAATGGCGGCGTGTTTCGGATAGTGGATGCGGCTGAATGATGTGATTCCGAGGCGCATGAACACGGCCCGGACACCTTGACATCGCTCCTTGATGGAGTAGCTTGACGCCGTTCCCGCGGACGCCTCACGCTGCTCGTCCGCTCTCCCGATCATGTTTTCAAAGCGGCGCCGTGACAGAGGAATTCGATGTACCCGAATCCGCTTAAGAAGAAAATCCAGGACGGCAAACTCGTGCTCGGCACGGCCATCCCCACCCACGACATTCGTATTGCCGCCGCTCTCGCATTCGACAGCACCGCCGACTTCATCTGGATCGACCAGGAGCACTCTCCGTTCGGCCCGCGTGACATGGAGATGATCCCGATAATTCTTCGTCAGCAGGGCATCGCTCCGATGGTGCGGGTGCCGTGGAATGACCCGACGCACATCAAGAAGGCATTCGACGCCGGCGCTTCCGCCGTGATGGTGCCCCAGATCAATACCGTCGAAGAGGCGAAGCTAGCCATCCAGTATGCCAAGTACCCGCCGCTGGGTAACCGCGGTATCTCACCGACGTGGCCCGCGCTGGCCGGCGAGGACTTCATCGACGTCATCAACACGGCGAACGATGAGACGGTTCTGATCCTCCAGATGGAGTCAGAAGAGCACTACAACCAGGTGGACGATATCCTGGCGCTGGATGGCTTCGACGTATTGCTTGTTGGCCCTATGGACCTGTCTGCGTCGCTCGGCGTGATGACCGATATGCAGAACCCGAAGGTCCAGAAGATCATGGAAGAGATGCCGAAGCGTGCCGAGGGCAGTGGCAAGATCATCGGCACCACGCTCGGCGACCCGGAGGAGATCCGGCAGAAGGTCGACTGGGGCTACAAGTTCTTGAACCTGGGCAGCCCGCTTGGCTTTGGGATTAATTTCATTAACGACAGGTTCGTCGAGTACCGCGATCAGGCGGGGAATTAGGCCGCCTGATCCGCGCAGCGGATAAACAACGCATCAGTGTGAGACGCCCGCCCTTCGAGAGGCTCAGGGAGCGGGCTGGCCTGATATAGCAAAATCGCCCGCTCTTGTGAGTAACCCAGGAAACTTGAAAGTCTCACAGAGCGGGCCGCAACAGGAGTTTTAAATGGTTCTGCCACGGTTCCGAGTTCCGGAAGACATCGCAATACGCGTCCCGCAGGAGAACATGCGGGCGACTCTCGAGGACATGTTCCAGCACGTTGGGATGTCTCCGAAAGACGCCGCGCAATCAGCCGATGTTCTCGTGTTTGCCGACCTGCGCGCTATCGAGACGCACGGCGTCTCGAACATGATGCGGTCCTACATGGACCGTTTCGCTTCGGAAGACATAAACCCTCGGCCCAACTGGAAGGTCGTACGAGAGTCGCTGTCCACGGCAACTATCGACAGCGACTCCGGCCATGGTCTTGTGATCGGCCCGCTGGCGATGAACATGGCGATCGAGAAGGCGGAGAAGACGGGCATCGGCGCGGTCGCCGTCGGCAACGGCAGGCACTTCGGCGCCGCCGCGTATCACGCCATGATGGCGCTGCCGCACGACATGATCGGCGTGGCTATGACCGTGGGCGGGATCAACGTACTGCCGACCTGGAGTTCGGAGCCGTTGATCGGCCTGAACCCGATCGGCTTCGCCGCCCCAACGCGTAACGAGGCTCCGTTTGTTTTCGACGCAGCGATGAGCAGCGTGGCCGGGAATAAGGCGACTCTGGCGAAACGACTTGGCGTCAAGATGATGGGCGGCTGGATCGCCGACGAGCACGGCAACCCGATCATGGAAGAGACGGATGTCCCAGAGAAGTCGTTTATGCTGCCGCTGGGCGGCACGCGTGAGCTTGGCTCTCACAAGGGCTACGGGCTGTCGGTCATGGTCGACATCCTTTGCGGGGTGCTGTCCGGTACTGGCCCCGGATTCGTGGTTAAAGGCCGGGCAGAGCAGGGCAAGGCCTCGGGCGGAGCTGCGACGCATCACTTCACGGCTTATAAGATAGAGGCTTTCACGGACCTTGAGGGCTTCAAGGATGACATGGATCATTTCATGAAGACCCTGAAGGACTCAAAGCCCGCGCCTGGAAACGACCGGGTGGTTTACGCCGGGTTACCTGAACACGAGGACAACATAGAACGGCTGGAAAACGGAATTCCGTACCACCCTGAGGTGATCGACTGGTTCCGGGATATTACGTCCGAACTGGAACTGGAGTGGCGCCTGACCTAAGTCACCGCGTTCTGGAAGAACTCAAGAATCCGTTAGCCGGTGCGATACCGGTGTTTGTTGATGTTCGCTCGCATCTCAACTTTCGTGCTATTTAGACGAAAGTTGTTCGCTCGACACCACGTCTGTCCACTCGTGTTGCTGTCAAATTCACTGTCAGGTGCTCACTTGGGTTATGGCGGTTATTGGGGCTTACCTCTTAGTTCTGTAGAGCGGCGGCCTTAAAGCCCCATGTCCCCCCGACGTTCTCAAACTGGTGCCAATTTGCCTTTGCATGAATCACGCTTGGCAGTGCTGCTCCAAACGTATCGACCCAATCACATGTTTCGAACATACTCCCACTAACGATTTCATCTTCTGTTATAACGCCTCGCTCAATTAGTAATCGAACGGCTGCAGCGCTGGAAGTTGCTTGATCATTATTGATATCTTGTGATTCGTTTGCCGCTACATTAGCAGCAGCAAACATCAATTGAATTCCATTCGTTGTGCCGTTTATCTGATCTTGAATCATGTATGCGAAATAAGTAGCTGTACCCTCAGCAAGCCACCGACCTGCTTCTTGTTTTGCCTCATAGTCAGGATCGTCTATTGGTTCATAAAATCCACGTTCACTCACGCCGAAAGTCTGGCAACCATCCATTAAGGATTGCTGCAACGTGTGGTAAAGCTCGTGTACATAGATGTTTTGGACAAGGTCAGCGCTTTGGTCCGGGTTGGCTCCGACTATAGCGATGCGTGACTCCCTACATGGATACGGTGCAGTAGCTGCATCATAGCTACCCTCTATCCAAACTCTCAGCTTCTGCTTTAGTTCTATATTTTCGTACGCTCTATAGCTGTTTTCATCACATCCCGATGTATCTATCCATGTATCTACAGAGTCAGCGATTGCGCTAAGTTCCGAAGCAGGCCTTGCCTCGGTGTACTTTGTAAAAGGGGATCCTAATTCTCCGGTACTGCCAATTTCATTACCGATGGAATAAATGATCCCAAGAATATCTGGGACCGGCACGCTTAGATTAGAGACTGCTACTTCAGTCCATGCTCGAATGCTGGCTGTTGAAA
>Ga0302133_10002259_pt1 | contig 11824 bp, 11 predicted proteins | sample CB9_331_MG_FD_203121 | JGI IMG/M metagenome (GOLD analysis project Ga0302133, IMG submission 203121) | Marine microbial communities from Western Arctic Ocean, Canada - CB9_33.1 | ecosystem: Environmental > Aquatic > Marine > Oceanic | place: Canada: Western Arctic Ocean | collected 2017-09-19 | reverse complement strand
GGCCACGACCACCGCGGTCAGACCGGTGCGCCCACCAGCGGCGACACCGGTCGCGCTCTCGATGTACGCCGTCACTGTCGAGGTACCCAGACCGGCACCGACCACCGTCCCCACCGCGTCGGCCAGCAGGGCGCCCCGCGCCCGCGGCAGGGTGCCGCCCCGCATGAGCCCGGCCTGCTCGCCAACAGCAACCAGCGTGCCGACCGAGTCGAACAGGGCGAGGAAGAAGAACACGAAGATCACCGGAGCCATCTCAGGCTGTAACGCGCCGAGGATGTCGAGCCGTCCAAGCGTCGGCAGGATCGAGGGCGGCAGCGCCGCCACCCCCTGAAACTGCGCGAGACCGCCGAGCCAGGCGGCGAACGTGGAGGCCAGAATGCCGAACAGGATCGCCGCACGCACTCCGCGCACCCAGAGCACCGCCATCACGACCAGACCAACCAGCGCCACGAGCACGGGCGACGCATGGAGATCGCCCAGGGTCACCAGCGTGCCGGGTGACCCGACCACGACACCGGCCCACTGCAGCCCGATCATCGCGATGAGCAGCCCGATGCCTGTCGCGATCGCGTGCTTGAGCGAGGTGGGGATGGCGGTGATCAGCCGCTCGCGTAGACCGAATCCGGCCGTGGCGATGAAGAGCAACCCGGCGATGGCTACACCCCCGAGCGCCACCTCCCACGGGACCTCCATCGCCACCACGACCGTGAACGCGAAGTAGAAGTTGTGCCCCATCGCCGGCGCCACCGCGATCGGGTAGTTGGCCAGCCACGCCATCAGCAACGTGGCGCACGCCGACGCGATGCAGGTGGCGACGAAGACGGCGCCGAAGTCGAGCCCGATCGAGCTCAGCACCGCGGGCTGAACGAAGATGATGTAGGCCAGCGTCAGGAACGTCGTGGCGCCAGCCAGAACCTCGGTGCGTGGCGTCGTACCGTGCTCGGCGAGATGAAACCGTCGTTCGAGGAAGCTCCGCATGTGGCAGTGAACGGCTTGGAGACCGTGTCACAAGGACGGGATGTAGCCGACCTCGTGACACGGACGAGTCAGGTTAGCTCCCACTCCTTGCCATCGGCCCGCGCCCGCCCCTCTTCCTGGAGCTTGACCAAATGCGCCAGCACGCTCTCACGCGCGAGAGGTCTCAGGGTGGCCGAGAGACCCGCATAGAGCCGCTCGACGACCGCGTCCGCTCGCCGGTCGCCGGCGCCGAGCGCCCCCACGATCTCGTCCTCCCGTCGCTGACGATGGTCGAGATACCCTTGCAGGACCGGGACCGGGTCGTGGATGACCGAGCCATGCGCCGGCAACATCCGGCTTGGTGCCAGCGCCAGCACCCGTCGGAGCGACGCCAGATACTGCGAGAGGTTGCCCCCGTGTGTGGCGGGGATCACCACGCTGGCCCCTGGCACCACCAGGTCTGCCGAGAAGAGCGTGCCGGTGGTCTCGTCGAGGAAGCACAGGTGATCGGGCGCGTGGCCTGGTGTGTGTATGACACGCAGCGCGTCGTCGCCGGCCGGAACGAGATCTCCGTCCGCGATCGGCAGACACACGACCGACTGCAGCCGATCAGCCTCGGGCCACGGCATCTTGCGGAACACGGCATCCGGCCATCGCGCGGCTATCGGGTCGCACCCTTCGGCGTGGTCCGGGTGCCCGTGCGTCACCAGCACCTGCGAGAGCGTCGCCGAACCGAGCGCGTCCGCGAGCCCGCCCAGATGGGCGGCCGCACCGGTCGCGGCGTCCACGAGCGTCGGGATCTCCCCGGAAACGAGATAGGTGTTGTTTCCGGCGCCGGTGTAGGGACCCGGGTTGAACCCGGAAAGAGGGGTGATATCCACGGAGAGCAGGAACGGGTCGCCCTTTGACGGAGCCGCGAAACCGGTGACAATTATACGCGTGCTAGATTCCGCTGACATCGCCGAGCCGTTCACCGCCGATGAGCGCCGCGCCCTGACGCCCTATTTCACCAACCTCGACCAGCCGGTCTTCGCCCTCCAAAACCTGCCAGAGGTGGTGAAGGGCGCGTTGTTCGCCCGGTACTCGCGGTCGGCCAAGTCGGTCCGACGGCTGTTTCTCGACGAGTTTCTGGATGCCGTGTCGAGCGGCCGGGCTCCGGAGGGTGTCGGCGTAGAACGGGCTGAGCGCCTATACGAGCGAGTCCTGGGCGAGTACGGCGACGACTCGGTTGCACAGCTCGGTGGCGCCCACATCGCCTGCGAGGGCGTGTCGAACGTCCTCACGAAGGTTATCGAACGAGGTCGGCTGATGGCCTATCTCGAACAGTCCACGCGGTATGTCCCGTATACGGACCGGCCGGACGGCCTGTGGCGGTATCTGATCCCCGGCGAGCTGGAGGGTCACACGCTGCGTGGGCGGTATCTCTCGACGATGGACACCGCGTTCGAGACCTACGCTCGCTGGTTCGAGCCGACGCAGGAGCATTTTCGGCGCCGATACCCGAAGTCGGTCGGGGACTCTGATGTCGTGTATCGCGCCGCGATCAGAGCCAAGGCGCTCGATACCCTCCGTGGGCTGTTACCGGCCGCCACGCGGTCGAACGTCGGTATCTTCGGGTCTGGACAGGCCTTCGAACACCTGTTGTTACAGCTGAGGGCGCACCCCCTGGCCGAAGCCCGCGACTGCGCCGAGCGGATGCTCCCCGAGCTTCGCAAGCTGATTCCGGCGTTTCTGACACGGGTCGACCGGCAGGACCGCGGCGTTCGCTGGAGCGCGTACCTGGCGGAGACACGACTCGAAACCAAGGCTGTCGCCGAACGGCTGCTCGAACCCGTGGCACCGGAGCCGCGGCCGGAGGTCGCGCTCACCGACTTTGACCCCGACGGCGAGGTCAAGGTGGTCGCGGCCGCGCTGTACGAGTCTTCCCGTCTCCCCGACGACCAGCTGCTGAACATCGCGCGAGGGATGGATGTCGCGACGCGCGCCGACGTCCTGCGGGCCTACGTCGGGCGCCGCGGGAACCGGCGGCATCGGCCGGGCCGCGCGTTCGAGCGGACCTCCTACTGTTTCGACCTGCTGTCGGACTACGGCGCGTTCCGCGATCTCCAACGCCACCGACTCCTGACCATCGAATGGCAGGAGCTGTCAGCCGACCACGGCTACACGGAACCGGCAGCGATCACGGAGATCGGCGCGGCCGATGACTGGCGCCGCGTGATGGAGCGGACCCGCGAGCTGCATCATGCGCTAGCCAAGGAATCCTCGACGCTCGCGCAGTACGCCGTTGCGATGGCGTACCGGATCCGCTATCGCATGCAGATGAACGCGCGTGAGGCGATGCATGTGGTCGAGCTGCGGACCGCGCCGCAAGGTCACCCCGCCTATCGCCGTGTGTGCCAGCGGATGCACCGGCTGATCGCCGAACAGGCGGGTCATCACGCCATCGCCGACGCGATGGTCTTTGCTGACCACTCGGAGGTTGAGCTCGAGCGGCTTGGCGCCGAACGCAAGACCGAGGAACGACGGCGTGAGGGGCATGTCTAGACGGGGCTTCGCCCCGAACCCCCGCCGGTCCTAATGGGGGCCCATCGCCCCATGCCGGGCCGGCGGGGCGCGCATTGTCGCGCGCCCTAGCTGGCCGCGTGGCTTCTGGGTAACGTTGGGCTTCGCCGCGGACCGCTATTCGACACGCACCACAACACCGGCCTCGTAGTACTCGGTCCGATCCACGACGCCGTCGCGGCTGGTCGAATACTCGATGCGTTCCAGGATCCCGGTATCGTCCACATGGACCCAGGCGTCCTCGACGCCGTCCCGCTTGGTCGAGAACCCAACCTTGAGTGTGGAACCGTCCGCGGCGTAGTGACGCCAGTAGTCGATGACCCCATCCTCGTTGTCGTCGAGCTCACTGCGCACCAGGGCCCCATCGGCGTAGTGCGTCCACATGTCGAACCACAGGTTGCTGTCGCGATCAGTCGCGAGCAGTCGCAACAGACCGGTATCGGGGTCATAGAGACGCCCGGCGCCGGGCTCATCGTAGAGTCGCTCACCATAAGGGCCGCCCACCTGATAGATCACCACGCCGGCGATGACGGACGCCACCAGCCCCCCGGCGAGGAGCGCACGCTCCAGGCGTGATGCGGGCGGGCCCTGCGAGCGTGGCGCGCGATGCCGACGATCGGCTGGCGCCGTCATGTGTCCTGTGGGTCGTCCGACCAATACCTCGAGTACTCCTCGAGGAAGGTCAGACTATCGAACGACGCCATCCGGTCGAAGAAGAGCACGCCGTCCAGATGGTCCGTCTCGTGCTGGATGACACGCGCCGGAAAGCCGTCAGCCGTGAGCGAAATCGGCTTCCCATGCCGGTTCAGGCCGCGAACCCGGACCTCGCTGGCCCGCGGCACTCGGCCCCGGATGTCGGGAATGCTCAGACAGCCCTCCCAGTCCTCTTCGATGCCGGAACCGATCGGCGTGACCTCGGGGTTGATGATCACGACCGGCGGCATCATGCCTTCATCATCGTCCAGACCGGCGACGAACAACCTGAGACCTTCGTGGACCTGAGGGCCGGCCAGACCGATGCCCTGGCTGTCCGTCATCGTCTCGAACATGTCATCGATGAGCCGCTGAATCCTCGGAGTACCGATCTCATCCCGCTCCAGCGCCCGCGCCCGTGCCCTCAACACCGGGTGGCCCATACGGGCGACTTTCAGAATGGACATGAACGCCAATTATACGTTAGGGCTCTGACCAGAATAAGCTTGCCAGCGTGGGGCGTCGCGGCGCCCGTCCGGCCAGGCGTGAGGAGCGCGCATACCGGGAGTATGTAAGCCGTCGTGACAAAGCCCAGCACGGCCCTGGGCGGGATGCCCCGGCGGCCCAGATGGTAAGTTTATTCTGGTTAGAATCCTCATCGTCCGCCCGAGAGAGCCCACTCGTAGCACCGCCACGACATGGACACGCCGCATCTTCACGGGCATGACTCGACCTATCGGTACTGCCCGGTCTGCGGACACGGGCTCGTGTCCAGGCTGCTCAAACCTGGCGACCCGGAGCGGCTTGTCTGCACCAGCTGCCAGTTCGTGCTCTATCTCGACCCCAAGGTAGCCGTCGGCACCATCATCGCGATGCCGGACGAGAGGATCGTGCTCGTGCGGCGGGCCATCGAGCCGGGCTACGGACTGTGGGTGTTCCCAGGCGGCTATGTCGATCGGGGAGAGGTGGTGCGCACCGCCGCCTTGCGGGAAGCGCGGGAGGAGGCGGGGCTCGAGATCCGGCTCGAGGGCCTCGTCAGCATCTACTCCTATACGGGACGTCCCCCCATCATCATCGTCTACGCGGCCACAGCGACCGGTGGCGAGCTCGAGCACGACGATGAGAGTCTCGAGATAGGCGTTTTTACAAACGCGGACATCCCCTGGAACGAGCTGGCGTTCGCCAGCACTCGCGAGGCGCTGCGCGACTACTACGCGGGTGTACTGCACACCTCATGCCGCTAGTGGTCTGTCTCTCGAATGGCTTTACCCTTGCCGGGCGGGGCATCCCGTCTGCCGGCGTTGCTCCTCGGTCGAATACTGCCGGTATGCTCCCTCGTCGCGCCTTGTCACCCGGGCGCCGCGCGCCGCGCGCCAGCAAGTGTGCAAAGCCATTTGAGAGACACACCACTAGTCCCCTCTTTCGGGCCGCTATTTCGATGAGGGCGTGGCGACCGGATATCGGAGGTCCCGACGGGTGGCCTCCTGCACCGCCGTCTCGACCAGCGCCTCGACCGGAAACGCCGCTTCCGCCGCCTCGACCTGACGCATACCAGCGCGTGTCGCCGGGTGCTTCGGCGTGAACAGGGTGCAGCAATCCTCGTCCGGGATGATCGACACCTCGTAGGTTCCGAGCTTCCGCGCCGCCTGAATGATCTCGTCCTTGTCCAGCCCGACCAGCGGACGCAACACCGGCATCGACGCCACCGAACCGATAACGGTCATGTTCTCCAGCGTCTGAGAGGCAACCTGACCGATCGCGTCTCCGGTGACGAGTGCCGTCGCACCGCACGCACCGGCGATCCTCTCGGCGATGCGCAGCATCAGGCGCCGGTAGACCACCACCCTGAGGGGCGGCGCCACCGCCAGGACCACCTGCCGTTGAATATCGCCGAACGCCACCATGTAGAGCCGGGTATCGAGCTGGCGCCGAGTCAGGAGCTCGGCGATCTCGGCCACCTTGTCCTGAGAAGTGTGCGAGAGGATCGGGTAGCTGTGAAAGTGAATCAGTCTGACCCGACAACCGCGCTTGATCATCCGGTAGGCCGCCACCGGAGAGTCGATACCGCCGGACATCAGACAGGCGACGCGACCGCTGACGCCGCTAGGAAGCCCACCGTCGCCCGGCTCCTTCCGGAGATGACAGAACGCCTCGTCGTTGAGGATCTCCACTCGGACCGTCAACTCGGGCTGCCGCAGGTCCACACGCCATCCGCGGGCCGACTTGATCCGCCCGCCAAGCTCGCGTTCGATTTCCGGCGACGTCATCGGAAACCGCTTGTCAGCGCGCTGAGCGGTCACCCGGAAGCTCTCGACCTCCCTGCCATCGAGCGCGCGCAGCACCGTCTCGGTGATGGCGTCAAGGTCGCACTCGGTCCGTATCGCGCGGGAGAAGTTGGCGATTCCAGGCAGTCGCGACAGACGCGCACACAGCTCGGGCCAGGCGTCGTCCGAGGCATGAACGAGCTCGATCCGCCCCATCAGCGCGCGTACCTTGACGACATCCAGATCGACAGTCGCCGCCCGGATGTTGCTGACCAGACGCTCGACGAACCAGGGCCGGTTGCGGCCCTTCAGCGCGATTTCCTGGTAGTGGACGATGACCGATGGCATGCGACTGGGTCGGCGTTCGACAGGGCGTATCAGGGCCGGCCCTGAGACGGGTTGGACGTTTCGAGAGCCGCCGCCGCCGCCTGATGCCCGCTGACGACGGCACCTTCGATCGTACCCGGTAACCCGGTGTCGATCCAATCACCCGCCAGTAGGAAGCCGGGCAGCGCGGTCCTGGTCCCCGGCCGCGGCGGCTGTCCCGGTGCCAGCGAGAACGTAGCCCTGGGCTCGCGGACCACGGTGGCGCGCATCACCACGGCATCTCGCGCGGGCGGCAGCGCGGCGCGCAGTTCCCGCGTGGCCAGCGCGATGAGCGTGCTGTTTGACGACCCGGTGATCGCCGAGGCGCCGCTCGAGACCAGCGACAGGTGCGAGGCGTCCCCGAACACCAAACTCTTGTCGAACACCCACTGCATCGCCCGGCCCGGTAGGCCGAGAAACGGCCGGTCTACCACCTGACGGTCGAGCCAGAGATTGACGGTGACGATAGGCGACGATGCGGTCGCGTCCGCCGCGGCGCAGATCCCGGCGATCGCGCGTGGGGGACCTGTCGGAAAGAGCTCGGACAGCGCGAACCACGGCACCGCGGCGATCACCACCGGGGCGCGCACGCCCTCGGCTCCGGTCTCGACCTCGATCGCGCGCTCGTCGCCGGCATGAAGACGCGCGGTAACGCCGACCCGGACCTCGCCCCGGTGGGCCTCCACAAACGCCCGAGCGGGACTGGCATAGAACTCCTCGAGTGGACGCGCGGGCAGTGCGACCCCGGAATCGGACGGCTCGGTGCCAGTGATGTGCGCGAGGGCCCGAACAAAGGTGGGCGCCGCCGCCTCATCGGGACTCTGGTTCAGGGCGGCCAGCGCCAGCGGCTCCCAGAGCAACTCGCGCAACCGTCGTGTCTGTCCATGCCTGACCAGCCAGCCAGTGACGGTCTCGCCCGGCGACGCGGCCCGGACACCGGCCACGCCGGTGAGCTCGCGGCGGGCGAGACGCAAGGGGCCGGCGAGCCTGAAGACCGCGCACCGGTCGCGAAAGTCGAGAGCGTCCCACTCGAGCAGACCGGCCAGCAGGTTCAGCGGGGGACGAAGCGGCGGGCAGACGAGCCGGGTACGACGGCCGGCCGGATCGACAGAGGTCACATCGAGCTGGGGCTGCAAGCGCAGGTGGCCCGCCGCCCCGATCCGCGCCAGGAACCGCCGGGTCTCGTGGTAGCACCCGAACAGGACGTGCTGACCGTTATCAACCAGCTCACCGGTCACGCCGTCCCGGAACGAGGTCGCCCGTCCGCCCAGCCGTGTCCGGGCTTCGAGGACGACGACCCGGCGACCACACTCGGCCAGGGCCGTCGCCGCGCTCAGTCCGGCGAACCCGGCGCCGATGACGACGACATCGTGTGTCCAGCGCTCGGCGTTCACAGCTGCGTCTTGAGCCAGACGGTGGCCGCGATCCAGGCGCGCCGGGGCCGTGGAATCCGCACCACCTCCGAGAAGATGTCGTAGTTCCGCCGCTCTATCCGTCCGAGTATCGCCGCGTAGATGGCCCCCATGATCTCGGCAGCCACCAGACCACGTCTATCAGCGGCGGGTAGGACCGACCGCGCCTTGTCGTAAAAGGATCTCGCCCGGTCGCACTCGTGCTGTAGCAGCGCAACGACCTTGTCCGAGGACCCGCCACGCAGATCGTCCTCGTTGCACCCGAAGCGGTCGAGATCCTCCAAAGGCAGATAGAGCCGGCCGCTCTCCAGGTCGTCGGGAAGATCGCGAATGATGTTGGTCAGCTGCAGCGCCACACCGAGCGCGACGGCATAGTCGCGGCTGGCAGGGTCACGATAGCCAAAGATCTCGATACAGAGCAGACCAACCGCCGAGGCGACACGGAGGCAATACTGATAGAGCTCGTCGAACGTTCGGTACCGCCGGCTCACGGTGTCCATCTCCACCCCGTCGATCAGGTCCTCGAAGGGAGCGCGGGGCAGCCCGAACGTGGCGATCCACGGCTTCAAGTTTCGGCCCTGTTCGGTCTGTGGTCGCTCGGCGCCGTAGCAGGCAGTCAGCTCGGTCCGCCACCGCTCCAGCGCCTGCTCGGGCGGCTCGTCGGCACGGTCTGGGGGCGGACAGTCCACGGCATCGTCCACAGCGCGGCAGAAATCCCAGACCGCCACGATGGCGCGCCGCTTTTCAGCCGGCAGCACCAGGAACGAGTAGTAGAAGTTTGTATCGCGCGCCACCGGAGGCCCGTGTCATGGAAAACGGCGGTTGGGTTCGGGATGCCCCGCCCGCAGGGCACTCTACACCTCCCCGACCGAGGCATCGCGTCAGCCGCGCCGCCAGGTCAGGGCCTTCCACAGGATGTGCATGCTGTCGCGCGGCCCCAGCACCGGGCGATTGGAGAGCACGTCGAACCGGCTCCGCTCCAACCGCTCGAGAATCCGGAGGCCTCCGTGCCAGGTCATTCTCAGTTCCAACCCCAGTCGGCCCGACACCCCGTCGCACACGAGGCGGCCCGGCTGGAACAACTCGCGGGTGCGGGCGCCGACACGCTCCAGCGCGTCGCGCCACGCCGGGGTCAGCCGCCGCCCGTCCAGGTCCGCCTCGCGAGCGCCACAGGCGGTCCACTCCTCCACCGGCACATAGATCCGCCCAGCGGCGTGGTCACGCTGGAAATCTTGCCAGAAGTTCGTCAACTGCAGCGCCGTGCAAAGAGAGTCGGCCGACCGGTCGAGCCGCGGATCGTCGTGTCCGGCGACCCGGAGCACGAGACGGCCCACCGGATTCGCCGAGCGACGGCAGTAGTCGAGCAGCTGATCCCAGCTCTCATACCGATGTGTCCGGACGTCCTGTCGGAACGCGCTCAGCAGGTCCTCGAACAGGGCGACCGGCAAGCGGCAGACCTCGATCGTGTTTGAAAGCGCGAGAAAGAGCGCGGCGTGCTCGATCTCGGCGCCGACCGGCTGAGCGCCCGGCCCGTCGGCGACGGCGGGCGCCCGACGCGGAGCAGCCACGCAACGCCGCAGGCGCTCGCCCCACTCGTCAAGATGCCGCAGACGTTCGGCCGGCGCCACATCCCCTTCGTCGGCAAAGTCGTCGGCGGTCCGAGCAAAGGCATAGATTGCGGCGATGTGAGGACGCATCCGTCTGGGCACTATCCACGAGGCAACCGGAAAATTCTCGTAGTGGGTTCGCGCCAGACGGGCGCACGCGTCATAGGCCGCGACGAGGGCGGCGTCGTGTGGAGCCACAGCAGTCAGAATTCGTCCGCGATTCTACAGCGCAATTGCTCGACCCATACGACCGAAGTCGATCGGACGGCGTGATGAGAGCAGCACTCGGTGCGGAGGCCAGCCTGAGGTGTCTGTCGAGCCCCTCCCGAGCCCGCGTGGGGCCCCACGCCGAGCCCGCGGGGCGCGCATTGTCGCGCGCCCTGTTAGTCTAGCTAGGGAGCCGGGCGTGTTCCACCCGGGCCCTGACTGACATGCGCGACCTCATCGCCGGCCTCATCGCGCTCGGTCTCTTCCTGTTCGCGCTTGGTCTGGCATCGACGCTCCGGTTCCACCGCCGAGACCGCGAGCGAGAGCGGCGCGACCTGCTGGCCGTCGGCAGGACGGTGCTGGCCGAGATCCCGACCAGAGACGGCCTCGAACTGTTCCTCGCCGATGTGGACCATTTCCATTGGGGCCAGACCTCGATCCCGATGGACAACATCAGGCTGGCGAGGGTCCTGATCAACGGCTCGCCCCTCGCGTCGTACTCCGCCCGACGCTACCCGTCCGGCGACCCGGGTGACTCCGGTTCGTTCGCGGATCGCCCTGAAGGAATCGCACATGACCGATGGGACGTGCTCATCAGAACCGAAGCCGGCGATACCCTGGTCGAGTGCGGTAGCGTGCGGGAGCGCGTTTCTCAGGAACTGGCGCGGAGTATCTTCGACGCCGTCACGGCCGACATGAGGAATCGCGACGCTCAGGCCGGTGTCAGCGAGTGGCCCACTACCTCTGCTACCACTCTTGTTCCTTGACACCCGTCCGGGCGTTGACCGCACGCGCCAGCGTGAACAGCAGATCGGATAACCGGTTGATATACACGAGCGGTGTCGGACCGACCGCCTCGACACCCAGCCCCACCATGCGACGCTCGGCACGCCGGCACACGGCTCTCGCCAGGTGCACCGCGGCGGCGGCGGCGTGCCCGCCGGGCAGAATGAACTGGCGTAGCGGCTCGAGCTCTCCGTCGAGCCGGTCGATCCATCCCTCCAGCTGAGCGATCTCGGCGTCACCGACCGAAGCCTTCTTGTGGCCGGTGGCGTGTGAGGTCGGGTCGGCGAGCGACGCCCCCAGCGAGAACAGACGCCGCTGGATCTCCACCACCATTTCCGCCAGGTCGCTGTCGACACCGGCGCTCAGGACCAGCCCCAGACACGCGTTGAGCTCGTCAACCTCGCCGTAGGCGTCGACCCTGGGTTCGGCCTTCGAGACGCGGGCGCCGTCCAGCAGACCCGTTTGCCCCGTGTCACCGGTGCGGGTGTAAATTTTCACATGTCGATTATAGTGCTGCAGTCATGCGGTCATCTCCACCCCGACGGGCCGCTGCGGCTGAAGCGCCCGATCTCCCCTCCCCGGCGTTGCGCCGCCGCTTTCGGCGACGGCTCCTTGGCTGGTACCGCCGGAACGGCAGGGACCTTCCCTGGCGGCGGACAAGAGACCCGTACCACATCCTGGTGTCGGAGATGATGTTGCAGCAGACCCAGGTGGATCGCGTGGAACCGAAGTATCAGGAGTGGCTGTTGAAGTATCCGTCGCTCGAGGCGCTGGCGGCGGCGCCACCCGATGAGGTCGACCGGACCTGGCGTCCGCTGGGCTACAACGCGCGGCCACGTCGGCTTCACGCCATCGCACGCGAGGTGACCGAGCGATACGACGGCAACCTTCCGTCCGACACCCAGACCCTGCGGTCGTTCAAGGGGATCGGCGCCTACACTGCCGGGGCGATACAGAGCTTCGCGTTCGG
>Ga0302133_10002241_pt1 | contig 11875 bp, 8 predicted proteins | sample CB9_331_MG_FD_203121 | JGI IMG/M metagenome (GOLD analysis project Ga0302133, IMG submission 203121) | Marine microbial communities from Western Arctic Ocean, Canada - CB9_33.1 | ecosystem: Environmental > Aquatic > Marine > Oceanic | place: Canada: Western Arctic Ocean | collected 2017-09-19 | reverse complement strand
TACCCCGCTGCGGGGCGGGAACATTGTGCGAAACTCGTGGCGGAGGAAGGCGAGCTGCGGCTGCTCCTCGCGGAACCGGAGCTGCTGCGGCGTCTTTCGCGAGTTGCCGACCACGTCGACCCCGGCGTCGGCCTGATCGACCATCCATTTCGCCCACTTGTTCTGCGTTGGCGTGGGCAGTCCGAAGGTGGTGCCGGCCATGACGAGCCCCCGGACCCGCTCGGGGTGGTTCAGGGCAAGGCCCGAGCAGTTCCAACCGCCCATCGACATGCCGACGACATGCGCCTTCTCAACCCCAAGATGGTCGAGAATAGCGAGCAGGTCGTTCTTGAACACATCCTGGCCCTGATTGGAGGCGGACCCTTCCGTCCCAGCCTGGCCGCCGCCGCTGAAGCCGCAGCCGCGCTGATCGAAGGTAATGCAGCGGTAGCCCTTTCCGGTAAAGAACAACACCTGCTGCCACCAGTCGAGGTGGCTGCCGCCGCCGCCATGGGCGAAAGCGATTGCCGTCCCTTCGCCGTGGTCTTCGTAGTAGATATCCTCGCCGTTCAGACGCTCGATTGGCACTATTCCATCTCCCCCCAGGTGAGTCCCTGCTTCAAGTCGACCTTGAGCGGGACCGAGAGCTCCATGGCGTGGGGCATAATCTCCAGCACCAGCTCCTTCAACGGCTCGATCTCGTCCTCGGGCGTCTCGAAGATGAGTTCGTCGTGGACCTGGAGGATCATGCGGCTCTGGAGGGCCATGGCGTCCATTCGGTCCTGAAGCTGAATCATGCCCAGCTTGATGACGTCGGCCGCCGCGCCCTGAATGGGCGCGTTGATGGCCATGCGCTCGCCGGCGGCCCGCACCTGGAAGTTGGCGGCATGGACCTCCGGCACGTAACGACGCCGGCCCAGCAGCGTCTCCACGTAGCCCTTCTCGCGGACCGTCCGCTTCGTGTCGTCCAGATACTGCTGAATCCCGGGGTAGCTTTCGAAATACTCCTTGATGATCGGCGCGGCCTCCTCTCGAGTCCGGTCCGACCTGGTGGCGAGACCGAACTCGCTCATCCCGTAAAGCAGGCCGAAGTTGACGACCTTGGCGAAGCGGCGCTGGTCCTCGGTGACCTCTTCCAGCGGGACGCTGAAGACCGTCGCGGCCGTCGAGGCATGAATGTCCTCGTCCCGATGAAAGGCGCCCAGGAGCCCGGGGTCCTGGGTAATGTGGGCAAGGATGCGGAGCTCGATCTGGGAGTAGTCGGCAGAGAGCAGCAGCCAATCGCCCTGGGCGATGAAGGCGTTGCGGACCCGCTTCCCGAGCTCTGTGCGGACGGGGATATTTTGAAGATTGGGATCGCTGGACGAGAGCCTGCCCGTGGCCGCGACGGTCTGGCTGAGGGTCGTGTGGACCCGGCCCGTGCGCGGGTTCACCAGCTCCGGTAGCGAGTCGACATAGGTGGACTTGATCTTGCTGATCTGGCGAAATTCGAGAACGTGGCCCACGACGGGGTGGACGTCGCGCAGCCCCTCCAGGACTTGGGCGTCGGTGGAGTAGCCGGTCTTGGTGCGCTTGGGCCGCTCGAACCCGGCCAACTTGTGGAGCTGGAGCTCCTCGAACAAGAGCGAGCCGAGCTGCTGCGGTGAGTTGATCTTGAACTCGTGCGCCACGCTGTCGTAGGCCTCCGCCTCGATGCGGTGCAGGTCGTCGACCATCTCGCGTGCCATCTGGCGCAGCAGCTCCACGTTGATGGCGACGCCGTAGCGCTCCATGCGCTCCAGCACCGGGAGCAACGTCATCTCGACGTCGTTGAAAAGCCCATCCAGGCCCTGGGCTCGCAGGTCCGTTTCGAGGAGCGTCCAGAGTCGGCCGGTGCAATCGGCCTGGGCGCAGGCGTAGGGAACGACCTGCTCGACAAGGGCCTGGGCCATGGTGATCCGCTTCGCCCCGGAGCCCAGGATCTCCTTGGGCTCGGGCAGCTCCTCGCGAAGCCGCTCGAAGGCCTGCTTCCGAAGGTCGAGGCCCCTCGCACCCAGAATGTAGGCAGCGATGGTGACGTCGGCGACGAGCCCCTGGAGATGGATCCCCTGGTTCGCCAGGACAGTGGTGTCGAACTTGCCGTTATGGGCGATCTTGGCGACCTGGGGGTCCTCCAGGACAGGCTTCAGCGCCGCTAGTACCTTGGCAGCCTCGACCTGCGTACCTAGGGTGTGGCCGAAGGGAACATAGGCGCCTTCACCCGGCCTCGTGGAAAACGCGAGGCCGACGAGGTCGCCGCTCATGGAAAGGGTATTGGTGGTCACGGCACTGAGCGAGAACTGCCCTGCGGAGGCTAACCTTTCGACGAGGGTTTGAAGGGCGCCCTCCGTTTCCACGGCCTCGTACTCCTTCTCGATCGTCTCGGTCGAGACGCTTTGGGCGGGCTCCGACACATCGCCGCTCACGGGCAGGCGCTCGGTGAAGGTGTGGAACTCCATGTCCTGGAAGAACTCGACGGCCCTCTGACGCTCGAAGCGGTCCGTGCGCGCCAGTTCGAAGTCGAACTCGATGGGGACGTCGGTGACGATGCGCACGAGCGTCTGGTTCAACTTGACGCGCTCTTCGTGCTCCTCGAGAAGGCCGCGTATGCGAGGCGGCTCGACCTCCCCGATGTGCTCGTAGACGCCCTCGACAGTGTCGAACTGCTGGAGCAGTTTGGCGGCCGTCTTATCGCCGATCCCGGGGACGCCGATGATGTTGTCGGAGGTGTCGCCCTTGAGCGACTTGAAGTCCACCATCTGCTCGGGCCCGATGCCGTAGCGCTCCCGCACGCCGTCGATGTCGTAGATTCGGGTCTCGGCCTTGCCGGTGGTGAGGCGGATCTGGATGTGGGGATCGACGAGCTGGAGCATGTCGGTGTCGCCGGTGAGGACGATGGTATCGATGCCCTGCTCCTCGGCCCGGCGGCTCAGCGTGCCGATCAGATCATCCGCTTCGTAGCCGTCAATCTCCAGGGTAGGGAGGCCGAGAGCATCCAGCATCTCGTGAATGCGTCCGAATTGGGCGGTCAGCTCATCGGGCGTCTCGGCCCTGCCCGCCTTGTAGTCCTTGTAGAGCTCGTCGCGGAAGGTTGGTCCCGCCTTGTCGAAGGTGACCGCCCAATAGGTGGGCTTGAGATCCGCCCACGCTCGAAGGAACATGTTGGCGAAGCCGAAGACGGCCCCCACGGGCTCGCCGGTGGACCGAAGCGTCAGGGGCAGGTTGGGGGCCAGGGCGTAGTAAGCGCGATAGACGGTCGAGTGGCCGTCTATCACCATGAAAACTGGGCGTTGGCCTTTGCCGTCGGGCATGGGAGACTCGCGACGTGACACTGTAGAGGAATGCGGCGCCATTATACCTGATGCGAGTCGCTCCGGGACTCTCGCTATAATCCACGGAAAGCAGCCGTTCGCAGGCTGTGCCTAACCCCTGGAGAAACGAGCCATGCACTTGAATGCCAGGCGCCTCTTCGGCATCCTTCTCATCACCGTTGCGATGGCTCTCGCTGTCGCCGCCGACCAGACAGCCGCCGCGGCGCCCGGCGTTACCGCCACCGCAGAAGCGGCGGCGCAGGCCGAGGCCACCGCCCTGCGGTCCCTGGCGGCACAGAGCGAACAGATCGCGGAGATCGATACCGAAGCGGTTGTCGCCTTCTTCGCCTCGCTGCCCGACGACGTTAAGGGTGAGCTTGAGGCCGCCGGGTGGACCGAGGAGCGAATCGTGGCGTTCATTGGCGATGCGGAGGGCGTGATCGAGGAGTTGCCGGCCGTTGAGGACCTGCAAGGCCTTCTGCTGCCGCTCGCCGACATCCCGGTCCCGCCCCTGCAGGCCCAGATGGAAACCCTCCTTGGGCTGGTGGACGCCCTTCCGTCTCTCCTGACAAGGCCGCTCGTCCAGGAGATTGGGAGGGATGCGTTCGACGAGCTCAAGGCCGGAGCGCGGTCCCCAACAGGCGGCGAGTTCCTAGCCCTGATCGAGTTTGCCCTGATCCTGTGGGGCTAGAGCCCGCAGCCACGGACGCTATTCGCACGGCGGGCGCTGAACGGCCCGAATCAACCGACGTTGGCAGCGGGTAAAATGTCAGGAGCCGGTTACGGCGGCGAGAAGCTCTTCGCCGTGCTGGGCGGGCTTCACCTTCGGCCAGGCCTTGGCGATATTACCCTGCTCGTCGATGAGGTAGGTGATGCGGTTCATCCCCATGAAAGTACGGCCGTAGAGCTTCTTCTCGCCCCAGGCCCCGTAGGCCGTCGCCATCGTGGCGTCGGCGTCGGAGAGCAGCAGGAAAGGGAGCTCGTGCTTGGCGATGAACTTGTTGTGCGACTGGATGCTGTCCTTGCTGATCCCTAGCACGACCGCTCCAGCCTGCTCAAGCTCGGCGTTGTGGTCGCGGAAGCTGCAGGCCTCTACGGTGCAGCCCGGTGTGCTGTCCTTCGGGTAGAAGTAGACCACGACCTTCTTCCCCGCCAGGTCCTTGAGCGAGACCGTGCTGCCGTCGGAGGCAGGGAGAGTGAAGTCGGGGGCCTTGTCGCCTTCCTTCAATACCATGGTGCGCCTCCTGGATTCCGAGTTTTTGCAGCGGCAATGATAGCATAGGCTTCCGCTGCCGAACCGGCAGCCTGAATGGCAACCCTCAAAGATAAGGTGGAGCCCGTGAGTCCTCGAACCCCAGGCACGCTGGTGGGCGTCGATGTTGGCGGTACCTTCACGGATTTTGTCGTCGCCGAGGGCGCCAGGCTCCGCGTCCACAAGGTGCCGTCGACGCCCGACGACCCCGCCCGGGCGGTGCTTCAGGGCCTCCGCGAGCTTGGCATCGGGCCCGGGACCGAGATCGTCCACGGCTCAACAGTGGCCACCAACGCCCTGATCGAGCGCAAGGGGGCCAGGACGGCCCTGGTCACCACCGCGGGCTTCGAAGACGTGCTGGAGATCGGTCGGCAAGAGCGGCAGAGCCTCTACGACTTCATGGTCACGAGCCCGGAGCCTCTGGCGCCCGCGGAACGGCGGTTCGGGGTCCGGGAGCGTATCGGGAGCGAGGGACAGGTGATCGAGGCGCTGGACGAAGCCGTAGCCGCCGAGGTCGCGGAGCGCGTCCGGGGAGAGAAGGCCGAGACAGTGGCGGTCTGCCTCCTATTCTCGTTCCTGCAGCCCGACCATGAGCGCCGCATCCGAGCCGCCCTCGAACGCGCCGGTGTCGGGCCTTACGTCTACCTCTCGAGCGAGGTGCTCCCCGAGTATCGTGAATACGAGCGGATGAGCACGACCGTCATCAACGCCTACGTCGCCCCCGTCGTCGACCGCTACCTGCGCAGGCTAGGTGACGAGCTTGGCTCAGGTCTACGCGTCATGCAGTCCTCCGGGGGCTCGCTGACGCCCGCGGCGGCGGTGGAAAGGCCTGTCTACACAATCTCTGGAGGGCCCGCCGGGGGCGTTATCGGAGCGTTCCGTGTCGCAAGAGAGGCAGCTTATTTCAAGGTGATCAGCTTCGACATGGGCGGCACCTCCACGGACGTCGCCCTGTGCGATGGCCGGGTCCCCGAGACGACCGAATGGTCCGCTGGCGGGCTTCCCGTCAAGACTCCATCCGTCGATGTTCATAGCGTCGGGGCGGGAGGCGGCTCCATCGCCCGCATCGATGCCGGCAAGGCCCTGCAGGTGGGCCCGGAGTCGGCCGGCGCTGTTCCAGGGCCTGCGTGCTACGGCACGGGAACCCTGGCGACCGTGACCGATGCGAACCTGGTGCTGGGCCGGCTCGGCGAGGGTGACGCTCAAGGCGGGTTGCTGGCCCTCGACCGTGGCCGGGCCGAGGAGGCGCTGCTCTCGATCGCCGCCCACGTTGGCCCCGGCGCCGTTGAGGCCGCCGAGGGCGTGGTGCGCGTCGCCAACGCCAACATGGAACGGGCGGTCCGGGTCGTCTCGGTGGAGCGAGGACACGACCCCAGAGACTTCGTGCTCCTGGCCTTTGGCGGCGCCGGGCCGCTCCATGCCTGCGACCTGGCTGAGGCCCTCGGCATCCCTACGGTGCTCGTCCCTGCTCACCCTGGCGTCCTCTCGGCCCAGGGGATGGCCTTCGCGGACGTTACCCGGCAGTATTCGGCCACGGTCATGCTTCGGGGCGACGAACTCGACCTCGCCGCCGCCGACCGCGCCCTCGACGAGCTTGTGGTTCGAGGCCGCGCGGACATGGAAGCCATGGGGGTGGCCAGAGACGGGGCCAATGACGGAGATGAAGGTCAGGCCCTGGCGCACAGGTCCCTGGATATGAGGTATTCAGGCCAATCTTTCGAGGTCAACATTGAATACGACCGTGAGTCGCCTGGGAAAGTCGTCGAGGCGTTCCACGAGGCGCATCGGAGCCGGTACGGCCACGCAAATCCGGACCAACCCGTCGAGATCGTGAACGTCCGGGTCAAGATGGCCCGCGAGACGCCCGTTGTCGCCGGGGCAGTTCCCGTGCCGGACTCCTTCGTGAACGCCAGCCCGGTGACCAGGAGCGTCGTCTTCGGAGGACGGGCGATCGAGACCCCCGTCCATGCTCGCGAGCTGCTGGGGTCGGGGAGTCAGCTCAGCGGTCCCGCCATCGTGGCCCAGTACGATACGACGACCGTCGTACCGCCCGGCTGGGTCGCGTGGGTGGACGAGCGGCTGAACCTTGTCGTGAAGCACACCGAAGAAGGGCCGAACTAGCATGGACGCCGTGACGCTGGAAATCTTCAAGAGCCTGTTCGCGTCCGTCGCCGAGGAGATGGGCGCGGTGCTCGGGCGCACCGCCTTCTCGCCCAACATCAAAGAGCGTCACGACTTCTCCTGCGCGCTGTTCGATGGCGGGGGACGCATGGTGGCCCAGGCGGCCCACCTCCCGGTGCACCTGGGGTCGATGCCGGCCTCCGTCGCCGCCGCCATCGCCAACGTCGACCTGCAACCGGGAGACGTCGCGGTGCTCAACGACCCCTACCTCGGCGGGACGCACCTCCCGGACGTGACGATAGTGATGCCCGTCCACGTTGACCTGGGCGGACGGCCCACCCTCGTGGGATATGTGGCCAACCGGGCGCACCACGCCGATATCGGCGGCGCGTCGCCGGGCTCGATGCCCCTCGCCACCGAGCTGTTCCAGGAAGGTTTTATTATTCCGCCGCTGAAGCTGGTTGAAGCGGGTCGCACTGACGAGCGCGTTATGGCGCTCATCTGCCGCAACGTCCGTACCCCCGTCGAGCGACGCGGCGACCTGGCGGCCCAGCTCTCCAGCGCCAGCGTGGGGGCCCGGCGGCTGGTAGGTATCGTGGAGAAGTACGGGCCTGAGGAGGTCCGCGACCACATACAAGGCCTCCTCGACTACTCGGAGACGCTTACCCGCGACGCTCTTCGACGCATACCGGCGGGGAGCTACACCTTCGAGGACTCCCTGGACGGCGATGGTCTGTCCGAGGCGCCGGTAACGATTCGGGTCGAGGTCACCATCGACGATGGCACCATGGTGGCCGACTTCACCGGGAGCGCCCCGGAGCAGCAGGGGCCTATCAACGCGGTGCAGGCGGTGACCGATTCGGCGGTGCTCTACGTCGTCCGCTGCATCGCCGGCGAAGCCGTGCCGGCGAACCACGGCTGCATGGTGCCGGTACGGGTCGTGGCTCCGGAAGGCAGTGTGGTCAACGCGAGGCCGCCGCGAGCGGTGTCGGCCGGGAACGTGGAGACGTCGCAGCGCATGGTGGACGTGCTGCTGGGCGCCCTGGCGAAAGCCCTGCCCGACGTGATACCTGCAGCGAGCCAGGGCACCATGAACAACCTGGCCTTCGGCGGCTACGAGCCTGTCCGCCGCCGCAACTTCGCCTACTACGAGACGATTGCCGGGGGCATGGGCGCGCGGCCCGCGGCGCCGGGCCTTTCGGCGGTTCAGAGCCACATGACGAACACCATGAACACGCCGATCGAGGCCCTCGAGTTCGAGATGCCGCTGCGTGTCCGCGAGTACAGCATCCGTCGGGGCTCCGGCGGCAAGGGCCGTCAGCGGGGAGGCGACGGCGTGCGGCGCAGCATCGAGTTCCTCGTTGAGACGGACCTCACCGTCATTTCGGACCGGCGGACGACGAGGCCCTACGGGTTGTCGGGCGGCTCGGCCGGGCAGCCGGGAGGCAATTCGGTCGTACGAGCGCGGTCGGGTGAGGTGGAGCCGATCCCATCGAAGGCGCGGGTCGAGATACAGCCGGGCGACGTGCTGATCATCGAGACGCCCGGCGGCGGCGGTTGGGGCGCGCCCGCCTAGGCGATGTTGTCTGTCACGTCGAAGGACAGGTCGCCGAGCCCGACCACGACGAACCCGATCGTCACCTTGTGCGGCCCCTCGGGAAGCGTCCGTCCGGCGACGCTGATGGTCGCATCCCGGTTCATCGCCAGCGAGGCGGGATTGTCCTTGCTGACTTCGGTGAACCCCAGTTTCTTGTCATCGACGGAGAAAGAAGAGCTCTCGGCCGGCAGCTCTTCGCCGTCGATCTTGAGCGGCAGCAGGCCGTTGGCGTAACCGGAGCCGAGGCTGTTCCTCAGCTTGAGTTCGAAGCCTTCGTCGGTATTACGCAGGCTTCCTTTGACGTAAAGCCTGCGTAGCAGGAATCCGGGTACCTTGATCATGCGGGGTCGTGCTCCTGGCGGTGCATCATCTTGAAAAGCTCCATTTCGGCGTCGACCACCTCGTCGGGGAGGAGGTTAACCTGCCCGATCGCGCGGGCCATGACGTATATGTGGGAGGCTCGCTCGACAAGCTCGCAGATCGTGAGGGCCTCGCGAAGGTCGGCGCCAACGCCCACAAGCCCGTGGTTGGCGAGAAACGCCGCATTCCGCTCCCGGAGCGCCTCTGCGAGGGCCGCCGCCAGCTCGTCGGAGCTGGGGAAGCCGTACTCGGCGACCTTGACGTTGCCGCCTACCATCACGATGAGCTCGTCGATGAGCGGCGGGAGGTCGAGCCGGGCCACGGCGAGGGTGCTGGCGTAGATCGAGTGCGTGTGCACCAGGGCCCGGATATCGGCTCTCGCCTGGTACGAGGCAACGTGGATCGGCGACTCGATGGACGGGACCAGGTCGCCCTCTACCGGCTCGAAGTCGAAGTCGATCACCTGTATGTCGTCGACGGTGAGGTCATCGTAGTGCTTCTTGCTGGGCGTGATTGCCAACAACTCCTCGCCGGGGCCGCCCACGCGCATGCTGACGTTGCCCGCCGCGCCGACGACGAGTCCCCGCCGGTACATCGCCTGGCTCGTTTCGAGCACCTGCTGTTTCTCTGCGTGCCAGCGGCTGGTCATTGGCTCCCGGGTCCGTTCTGCAGTTGAGGTAGCGGTACGCGGCGAGTGAGCGTCATGGTTACGTTTTCTCGCGCGCCACCTGGTTTACAACGGCATCGATTGTAGCATTCGGGAGGCGGGCGCTTCTACTCGATGAGGACTAGAGGCGGTCGCGGAGCGGCGCCATTCCCTCGTCGACGGCCAGCCAGCGCTCGTAGTGCTCCCGGTATTCGAGGGAGAGGAGAGGGTCGGGGGTGACGATACGGCTGCGGGCCTTCATGGCCGCGACGGCTTCCTTCAGCGTCGCGAACAGCCCGGCCCCGGTCGCGGTGCACATGGCGGCGCCGAGGGCCGTGACCTCGGCCCCGCGGAAATGTCTCACTGGTCTCTCCAGGACGTTGGCCAGGATCCGCGCCAGCGTCCTGCCACCGGCCAGGCCCCCTCCGAACCCGATCTGTCGCACCGGAACGTCGGCGATCCGTTCCAGCTGCCCGACGTTCGCCTTGAGGGCGAAGGCGAGGTTCTCCAGAGTGGCCCGGAAGAGCTGGCCCCGCCCAACGGGTCCGGCGGTCAGCGGGACCGGGAACAAGAGGCCGCCCCATCTGGGCCCGATGTCGCGCATATCGGAGGCGCGAGGCCCGAGAAAGGCCAGCACCCCTTCCGCCCCCGGTGGAGTCCGGCCCGCGAGGCGATCGATCGTACCGTGGGGGTCTTGTGTGCCGGTTACCGCCAGCATGTCGGCTATCCAGCGATAGGCGCCCCCGGCTTCAGTTGCGCTGCTCTCGAGGATCCAGGTCTTGGGTAAGAGGTGAAGCCCGCTCCAGGTGCGGCCCTTCTCGTCCACCTCGGGCTTGTCCAGCACCATCTGGACCGGCGCGCTCCAGCCCGCGACGATGCCCACGTCGCCACACTGGGCCGCGCCCATCCCGAGAAGGCCGCACTGGGTATCTGGCCCCGCGGCAACGACCGGCGTCCCCGCGGCGAGTCCCGTGGCCGTGGACGCAGCTGACGTTACCCGACCGATCACCGTTCCGGCGTCCACCAGCTCCGGCAACGTCTGCCTCGGCACACCCAGATCGCTCAGGAGGTTCGTCGGGTAGTCGCCCGAGCCGACGTCGAGGAGACCGATCTCTCCAGCGGCGGCGCGCTCGATGGACAGGGCCCCGCACAGCCGGTGAGTCACCCAGGCATCGAGGCTGAGCACGGTGTGGATGCGCTCGAAGAGTTCGGGCCTGTTGTCCCGAAACCAGCGGAGCTTGGCTGGCGCGAACAGGAATGACGGGGCGTGGCCGGTGACGATGTAGATGTCGGCGCCGCGCTCGTCGTCGAGGGCCTGGCCCTCGAAAAACGCGCGGACGTCGGTGTTGGGGCCGAGGTAGAGGTCGTCCCCCTGGCCGTCGAGCAGCGCGATCCCTTCCCGTTGACTGGTGGCTCCCACCGCCGTAACTTGCGAGGCCCTGACCCTGGCGCTCTTGAGGGCCCGCCGGACGAGCCCGGCAATGAGCTGCCATGTGCGCGTAGGATCGTACTCCTTGCCCCATGGCGCAACGTCGGTCGGCGTTTCCGGAGCCCAGTCGGCGCTGCTCTGGCCGAGGATTCGGCCCCGGTTGCTGGCCACGATGCACTTGACCCGACTGCTCCCCAGGTCGATGGCCAGGAGGTAGTCGGCGGACGCGGCGCGGGGCATCGTCAGTCCGTGGCCTGGGCCGACGGTCGCTCAGCACGAGCCGTCCAGGCCTCCGGGTTCACCAGATGGATAGGCTGCTCTCCGCGAAGGACGAGCAGGATGTCGTCGGCGATCATCCGCGACTGTCGGTCGATGGTCTCGGAGGTGGCCCCTCCGATATGGGGCGTGAGTAGCACGTTTTCCAGGGACCGCAGGCGGCTATTCTCTCGAAGGGGGTGGCCCTCAAACACGTCGAGGGCGGCCCCGGCTATGCGGCCCGTTTCCAGGGCATCGGCCAGGGCCTCCTCGTCGACGACGCCGGGCGCCGACGGATTGATGAGACGGGCGGTGGGCTTCATGCGCCCGAGCGCATCGGGTCCGATGAGGCCCATTGTGGACTCCGTTGCCGGAGCGTGGACGAGGATGAAGTCGGCGCGGGCCAGAAGATCGTCCAACTCGACGAGCTCGGCGCCTGCCGAGGCCCCGTCCTCCTGCGCAACATAGGGGTCGTGGGCGATGAGTTGCATACCCATGGCCCCCAACCGCTGGGCGACGAGCCGTCCAATGGTGCCGAGGCCGACGATACCGGCCGTCTTGCCGGCGAGCTCGGAGCCCTGAAACCCGGCGTAGCCACCCACCGGGTCGGTCCAGGCTCCGTCCCTCACGAACCGGTCCGCCTCGGGGATGTGGCGAGCCAGCGCGAGCATCAGCCCCAACGTGTGCTCGGCGACCGCGACGGAGTTCCGGCCCGGGGCATTCACGACAAGGACGCCCCTCGCGGTCGCGGCGTCCAGGTCGACATGATTCAGGGCGTTTCGACAGATACCGACCAGCTCGAGGCCGGGCGCAGCCTCAAAAGTCTCGTCGAACACGAAGTCGGCCTCGACGACCAGGAAACCCACGTCGTCTTCGCTGAGCCGCGCGCCAAGCTCTTCCGGGTCAT
>Ga0302133_10002236_pt1 | contig 11895 bp, 10 predicted proteins | sample CB9_331_MG_FD_203121 | JGI IMG/M metagenome (GOLD analysis project Ga0302133, IMG submission 203121) | Marine microbial communities from Western Arctic Ocean, Canada - CB9_33.1 | ecosystem: Environmental > Aquatic > Marine > Oceanic | place: Canada: Western Arctic Ocean | collected 2017-09-19 | reverse complement strand
TCTCCGGTCCCGCCTGGGCCCAGAAGGCTCCGTCCCATCCCGGCCACGGCCAACTGGATGATGATGGCGCCGATCACGGCGAGCCGCATATCTCGCGTGTCTAGACTGGGTAACATGGCGGTTAACGCTCTGCCGTGGCGTCAGGCGCCGCTCGGGCGCCGGGAAAGCATCTGCGATAATATCTCCAGCGCCTTGTGGATGGCCGCTTCGCGGATGCCGGCCCGGCCGAGATCGCCGAAGCGTTGCTCCAGATGCACGGTTGCCCCGCCACGCTGGGCGCAGGCCAGGTGCACGAGGCCGACTGGTTTTGTCGCCGTGCCTCCGCTCGGTCCCGCTACGCCGGTGACAGCCACGGCCAGATCGGCGGTAGAATGGATGATGGCGCCTTCCGCCATGGCCCGGGCGACCGGTTCCGAGACCGCACCCCCGCTTTCGATCAGCGCCATGGGGACATCAAGCATGGCGTTCTTGGCCGCATAGGAATAGGTGACGAAGCCGCGATCCACCACGTCCGAGGATCCAGCGATTTCTGTCAAACAGCCCGCGATCAGACCACCGGTGCAGGACTCCGCCGTGGCTATCATGACACCCGCCGTCCGGCAGGCTTGCAACAGGGCTGTGGCCTGCTCGACCAACGCATCGGAATACATGGGGCCTATTCCTTCCGGGAAAACGGTAAAGTCAATATCGTGCCATGATCTGTTCGGCGAATTCCTTGAAATTGGGCCGTGCGACCGCAATAGGCGGCAACAGGACAACTTCGCGCAGGCCGGCCTTTTCAAGCTCCCGAATGCGGCCGATAATTTCATCCGGTTCGCCGACCAGACCACCCGAGACCCGGATCATTTCCGGCGTCACGAAGCGCCGTTCCTCGGCGGCCAAAAATGCGCAATGGCCCTGATGCAGCATTTGATGGCGGCGCGCCTCCGGCATCTCGGTTTCCACGTAGCGTTTGTAGTCCTCCCACAGGCCGCGGACTTCACCCAGGACGAAGTTATCGTTGCCACGCTGGCGGTAGAGTTCATACCAGAAATGTAGCGAGGAGACGACCTGGGCGCCGGTTTCCTCGATGACCCGGTCCGAAGTCAATGGCTCGCCGGGCTGGAGTACGCAGGAGAAGGTCAGGACCGAGGCGTGGAAGGTTTTGTCAATCTGGCGCCCGACGTCCTCGCCGCCTTTGCGGATCCGCTCCAAATTTTGCGTTAGCAAGCCGTAAGGCTCGTTGCCGGCGCTTATCCGGCCGTCGCCATAGGCCCCGGTCGCCGCTAGGGCCTTGGGGCCGTTTGCGGCAACATAGATCGGTACCTTGCTGTCGGTATCGATACAAGCCAACTGCCGGTCGAGAAAGCGGATCGGCCGGCTTTCCTTGCCCGGCGGTGCGTAGTCCACTTCTTCGCCGGCCAACAGGCCACGCACGACGCGGAGATAATCACGAAAGGCCGAGGGCGGGACCGGATCCTGCCCCATAATCCGCATGGCGGTGTGCCCGGTGCCGATACCCAGGAAGGTCCGGCCCGGCGCGATACGGTTGATCGAAGCAATGGAATGGGCCGTGACCGGGGCCAGCCGGGTGCCGGCGATCGCCACGCCGGTGCCCAGGCGCAGCTTAGAAGTATGCCAGGCGGCCAGCGCCATGGTGGCATAGCAGTCCGACCAGATCATCTGTGAATCAGGTACCCAGCCGCTGTCATAGCCCAGTCCCTCCAGGTACGGGAAGACTTGCCAATCATCGATTTTAGTTGCTGCTATGCCGCCAAATTTCATTATTCTGCTCCCGTCGCATTAGATCAAAATTCGAAATGCCGCGATCGCTGCCACGCCGTATAGCGCGGCCATGATATCGTCCATCATGATGCCCAGGCCGCCCGTGAAGCGCCGTTCGGCCCAGTTTGCCGGCCAGGGTTTGGTGATATCACACAACCGAAACAGCACAAAAGCGGCTATATAATACCAGGGATCCAGCGGCGCGGCGATCAAGACTAGCCATTGCCCAGCCACTTCGTCGATCACCACCACGCCCGGATCCTTGCCGCCGCCGGCCCGCTCGTAAACACCGCCTGCCCAACAACCCACGGCGAAGACGGCGATGGTCGCGGCGGCAAGCGCCAAGGGGCTGCCGAAATGGACTATGATCCAGGCGAGGGGCAGGGCGGCCAGCGAGCCCCAGGTGCCCGGCGCCGGACGCAACAGGCCGGCTCCGAACCAGGTCGCCAGCAGACAGGCCGGATGGGACAGGGGCAAGGTTGCCCTGGGCCGTGGGTTCGCCATTCAGATCGGTAGGCGCACGGTGGCGGTGGCTTGGGCGGCAATGCCTTCATTGCGGCCGGTGAAGCCCAGGCGGTCGGTGGTGGTAGCCTTGACGCTGACCCGGTTCGTGGCCAATCCCGTGATGACGCACAGACGGGCGACCATCGCGGCATGGTGCGGCGTGATCCGCGGCGCTTCGCAAATGATGGTGATATCCAGATGGGCCAGACGGCCGCCCAAGGCATGCACCCGGTCCACGGCGAAGGCGACAAAGCGGGCGGAATCGGCGTCCCGCCATTGCGCCTCGCCGGGCGGAAAATGGCGGCCGATATCGCCATCGCCGATGGCGCCCAGAATGGCGTCGGTGACCGCATGCAGGGCCACATCGGCGTCGCTATGGCCGGCCAGCTTGGTGGAATGGGGCACATCGATGCCGCATAAACGCAGCCGATCGCCCGCTTCAAATCGATGCACATCAAAGCCCTGGCCAACGCGGATATCGAATAGGCGTGCCGCGTGGGCCGCCTCGGCGCGGGTCAGATCGGCGGCTGTGGTAATCTTGTAATTCTCCACCCCGCCCGCCACCAGGGCGACATCCAGTCCCGCCGCGCGGGCCAGGGAGGCATCATCGGCATGGCCCTTGCCGGCCGCCTGGTGGGCCGTCAGGATGGCCGGAAAGGCGAACCCCTGGGGCGTTTGCGCCTGCCATAGCCCCTCGCGCGGCACTTCGTCCACGATCCACCCGTCGGCGCCACGTTTCAGGCTGTCTACCATCGGAATGGCGGCAATCGCGCCGTGGTGATGCTCTAGGCCGGCCAGAACGTTGCCAATCACCGTGGCGTTGATAAAGGGCCGCGCACCGTCATGGATCAAGACCTTGTCCGGCTTCAGGGGTTTGAGGCCCCGCAGGCCAAACAAGACAGATTGCTGCCGGCTATTACCGCCTGGAATGGGCGGCAGCAGCTTCAAGCCAACGGCTGCTTGATCGTACAGGGTGAGGTCTTCCGGGCGAATCACCACGGCCACGGCGGCGATGGCGGGATGGTGGCAAAAGGCTAACAGGGCATGGCGCAAGACTGGAATACCGGCCAAGCTTTGGTACTGTTTCGCGACCGGGCCACCCAGGCGTTCGCCCCGCCCGCCCGCGACCACCAGGGCCACGGCGGTACCCTTGTCGTGGATTTCATGCACCATATCCATACTCTCAGCTTAACACGCTTACCTTCATGAAGGCATGCCAATCGCGGGTTGGCGGCGGCGGGGCCTGTGATATTAACAAGGTCGGATTGGCTGGCGGGGTAGCTTCATGACCGAGGCGCAGGAAAAGGTGGATGTGGGGATTGAGGCGCGGACCCAGGGTCGTATCGCCTGGGTGCGCATGGACAATCAGCGGCGCTTGAATGCTGGCTCTTCACACCTGGTTGCGCAATTGCAGGTCGTCTTCGAAAATTTGGCCGATGATGCGGATTTGCGCGCGGTGGTTCTGACCGGCGCTGGTGATCGGGCTTTCATGGCCGGCGCCGATTTGAACGAACTGGCATCATTGGGACCGGACAGCGCCCGGCAATTTATCACCCGGTTGCACCTGGCCGCCGCCGCGATCCGGTCGCTGCCAGTGCCGGTGATCGGCCGACTGAGGGGCTTTTGCCTGGGCGCCGGTTTGGAGATCGCGGCGGCGTGTGATTTCCGTGTCGCTGATGATAGCTTTGTCATGGGCATGCCGGAGGTAAAGGTGGGCCTGCCGTCTGTCATCGAAGCGGCTTTGTTGCCACGGTTGATTGGCTGGGGCAAGACTCGTGAATTGCTACTGACGGGCACTAATTTCAGTGCGGATGAGGCGGTTGCCATGCATTTTGTCGAAAAACGGGTGCCCGCAGCCGAACTGGACTCTTGGGTGGAAACCTGGCTGGAGCGAATTCTTCAAGTTGGCCCCATCGCCGTCCGCGCCCAAAAAGCCTTGATCGGTAGTTGGGAAGAACTGGGATTGGCGGCGGCGATCGAGGCGGGCATTGGCACATTTTCCGATGCCTATTTGACCGACGAACCGAACCGCATGCTGGCGCCTCATTTAAAGCCGAAAGCTTAAACCGGCAGGCGGGAGAATATGGCTAGGCAACATTGGGTCTTCGGCTACGGTTCGTTGATGTGGCAGCCGGACTTCCGGTACATCGAACGGCGAGGGGCCCTGTTGCAAGGCTGGCACCGGGCGCATGCGTTGGCCAGCACGGTCGCCTGGGGCTCGACGGAACGGCCGGGGCTGATCCTCACATTGGTGCCTGGCGGATCATGCCTGGGAACGGCGTTTCGGGTCGCGCCCGGGTACTGGCGGCAAACGCGTGCCTATTTGCGGCAACGGGAGGCGGCCTATCGTCAAATCCAAATACCCCTCGAAACCGCGCGGGGAAAAATTACCGCCCTGACCTTCGCCGCCGATCCGGGCCATTCTCGTTTTATCGGCAAGCAGCCCTTGGAGCGTAGTGCGCGAATGATTGCCCAGGGAGAGGGCCGCAAGGGCACCTCGCGGGGTTATCTGGCGGGCACCATAGCGGCGGTGCGGGCCATGGGCGGCCAGCCGGAGCCGGCGCTGCAGCGCCTGGCAGCGGTGGTAAATACTGTCGTGCGGGGAATCGGCCAGCCGTCGATCGACTGATCACGGGCCGACCCCGGCCTCGGCCCGGCGGTTGTTATCTTCGATCCAGTGCCGGTCGCGCGCAATACAATCATTGAAACCATCGCTTCCCTGCGCGAAGCCAAGGCGCAGGCAACGGTCTTCGTACCAGGTTGGCTGTGGCGCCAGACTGGCGAAAAGAACGGAGACCGCCACGATACAACATAATAATCTCGCCATGGAAAAACGCTCCGACGCGCTGGCAAATTAAAAATTAATGCTTACTTTTGCCATAATCTAGGTGATTTTTGGCTTATAATAGCCAGTATGGCCGCGATCTATGGCATTTTATGTCGCAAATGCCATTACTGTTCTGGACTGATATGACATCGGCGCCGTTGAAACTCTTTCGCAGGCTCTGGACCTCAATCATACCGCCGCCCTTTGTTATTTTGTTATTCAGTAACGCCAATTGGCCTGCTCCCATCAAAAATTAAGTCTGGACTATAAAGGGCCATTTCAGGGCGTCCGTGGGCCATTCTGCCCCATTAGACAGCCGTTCTTGGAAAGTGACAGCAGAACATTAACATTTGGATTATTAAAATTGTGGTGCAGACAGCAACGTACAAGCCATGATTTTGGCGTGCAATAAATCTCCACGGTCGACAGGAACGGTGTCACGTGGAAGGATTTAGGCGATTCTCGGCGAGCGCAGGCCCGGAGTAGCAGATAAAACGAGACACGCCGCATGCCACACACCGATTTCGTCCACTTACGGGTTCACTCGGCCTATTCCCTGTCCGAAGGCGCCATTCATATCAAGGATATGGCGGACCTTTGCCGACATGGTGAAATGCCGGCCGTGGCGATCACCGATACGGGCAATCTGTTCGGCGCCCTAGAATTCTCGGAAGCCATGATCGGGGCGGGGGTGCAGCCGATTATCGGCGTCGCCATGGCGTTGCGCCGCGGGGGCGGAGAACCGAGTGGCCACAACGTAGAGCCTGACCGCCTGGTCTTGCTGGCGCAATCGGAAGTCGGCTATCAAAATCTCTCGCGGCTCTCCTCGAAATCATATTTGCAGAGCGACGGCGGTGAAACGCCCCAGATTGAGATGGCGGACCTGCGGCAGTGGGGCGATGGTCTGATCTGCCTGAGCGGCGGCGCCGAGGGGCCTTTGGGCCGCATGCTGATCGCCAGCCAGACGGATCATGCCCGCGCCTTATTGCAGGAACTTGGCGCCGTTTTCCCGAACACGTTGTATATTGAACTGCAACGCCACGGGCTAGCGGACGAGGCCGCCTGCGAAGCGGCGATGATCGATCTGGCCTATGAATTCGATCTGCCTTTGGTCGCGACCAACGATGTATATTTCGCCGACCCCGCTATGCATGAAGCCCATGACGCCCTACTGTGCATTGCTCAGAAGAATACCATTAGTCAGACCGATCGCCGCCGCCTGACGGCACAACATTATTTCCGCTCTTCGCGCGAGATGCGGGCCCTGTTCGCCGATTTGCCCGAAGCCTTGGACAACACCATGGTGATTGCCCGGCGTTGCGCCTATCGGGTTCCCATGCGGGAGCCAATCCTGCCCAGCTTTGGCGATGGTGGCGATGAAAAGGCGGCCATGCGAGCCATGGCTGAGACGGGTCTGGAGGAACGGATGCAGTTCCTTGGCATCGAGATGGCGTCGGAAGCGGCCGCGCCCTATGCCGCGCGTCTTGCCTTCGAATTGGATGTCATTACCAAAATGGGCTTTGCCGGCTATTTCATGATCGTGGCCGATTTTATCCAATGGGCCAAGGCGCAGGACATTCCGGTGGGGCCGGGGCGTGGTTCAGGCGCCGGCTCGGTGGTGGCGTGGAGCTTGAATATCACCGATCTGGATCCCTTGCGTTTCGGTTTGCTGTTCGAACGATTCTTGAACCCAGAACGGGTGTCGATGCCAGATTTCGATATCGATTTCTGTCAGGACAAGCGGGATCGGGTGATCCGCTATGTGCAGGACAAATATGGCCATGATCAAGTTGCGCAAATTATCACCTTTGGTAAATTGCAGGCCCGCGCGGCCCTGCGCGATGTTGGCAGAGTGTTGGAAATGCCGTTCGGGCTGGTGGACCGGCTTTGCAAGATGGTGCCGAACAATCCGGCTAATCCCGCCACCTTGCCCGAAGCGTTGAAGGCCGAACCCCGCCTTAGAGAGGTTATGCGGAACGAACCCGGCGTCGACCGCCTGCTCGATATCGCCATGAAGCTGGAGGGGCTGTACCGGCATGCCTCCACCCATGCGGCCGGCGTGGTAATTGCGGACCGGCCGTTGGAACAGCTGGTGCCCCTTTACCGCGATCCGAATTCAGAGATGCCGGTGACCCAGTTCAATATGAAATGGGTCGAGCCGGCGGGTTTGGTGAAGTTTGACTTTCTGGGCCTGAAGACATTGACGGTGCTGGATCGGGCCGTGGAGATGATCCATCGCCGCGATAAGGATTTCAACCTGAACCGGATACCCCTAGATGACCAATCGTCCTATCAATTGATCGCCCGGGGCGAGACCGTTGGCGTGTTCCAGTTGGAAGGTTCGGGCATGCGCGACATGTTGCGTCAGATGCGGCCCGATTGCTTTGAAGACATCATCGCCGTGGTCGCCCTGTACCGGCCCGGCCCCATGGACAACATTCCCCGCTTTTGCAATGTGAAGTCGGGCGTGGAGACGGCGGATTACCTTCACCCCTGTTTGCAGGAAATCCTGATTGAGACCTACGGCGTCATCGTCTATCAGGAACAGGTTATGCAGATAGCCCAAGTGATGGCGGGTTACAGCCTGGGCGAGGCCGATTTATTGCGCCGGGCCATGGGCAAAAAAATAAAATCGGAGATGGATGCCCAGCGCGCCCGCTTCGTGAATGGAGCCATGGCCAATGGCATCGAGGCGGATCGGGCGGAATATGTCTTTGACCTGGTCGCCAAGTTCGCGGGCTATGGCTTTAACAAAAGCCACGCCGCCGCCTACGCCCTGATCGCCTATCAAACGGCATATTTGAAAGCCAATCATCCCGTCGAATTCATGGCCGCGACGATGTCCCTGGATATGACCAACACGGACAAGCTAAATCTGTTTAAGCAGGAGGTTCAGCGTATGGGCATTCGTCTGTTGCCGCCCGATCTGAATAAATCGGACGTTGTCTTTACGGTGGCGGCGGAGGCTACGGAACAAAATGAGGGTGCGATCCATTATGCCTTGGCCGCCGTGAAAAACGTTGGCCGCGAGGCGATGGCGGCGGTGGTCGCGGAGCGGCAGACCAATGGGCCTTTCAAGAATGTTTGGGATTTTGCCGGCCGCCTGGATCCCCGTCAGATCAACAAGCGGCAGGTGGAAAACCTAGCCCGCGCGGGTGCTTTTGATGGCCTAAACCCGAACCGGGCTCAAATGCTGGCGGCGGCGGACATATTGCTGCGCTTCGCCTGCCACGCGGCCGAGGAACGGGATTCGGCCCAGGTCAGCATGTTTGGCGGTGACGATGCGGCCGCCGTGCCGCCGCCGCCCTTGCCGGTGATGGCGGAATGGCTGCAATTGGACAAGCTGGCGAACGAGGCCCAGGCCATCGGCTTTTATCTTTCCGCCCACCCCTTGGAATCCTATCCCGCCCTGTTGGCGCGAAAATCCATGGTCAACTATGCCGAACTGGAGGCGCGCGCGGATCTGGGCGGCAAACAGTTCCGCATCGCCGCCACAATCGAGGAGGTGAGCGAGCGTAAAAGCGCTAAGGGCAATCCATACGCCTTCGTCCGGGTCTCGGATCAGACCGGCATCTTTGAACTGACGCTATTCGGCGATGACCTGGCGACTAGCCGGGATCTACTGGTCAAGGGTGGCTCCGTGGTCATGACCGTCGATGTGCGCGACGATGGCGAGCGCCGCCGGATGATCGCGTCACAGCTGGTTGATGTTGAACAGGCTAGCCTGACCGTGGCCTCCGGTATCCGCGTCTTCCTGAGAGGCGGCGGTCCCCTGACCTCGTTGCGGCATCTGCTGAACGATCACAATACGGGCCGTGGCCAGGTCACCCTGTTGTTGGAGTTGGCGGCGAAAGGCCAAGAGGTGGAGGTCACCCTGCCGGGTGGCTTCGCCATAACACCCCAGGTGCGCGGCGCCCTGAAAGCCATACCCGGCGTTTTAGACGTCCACGATACCTGATGGCTGTTCTTGAACGGCTAAAAAATCTGGTTTTTGGCCACATCAAAATGGTGCAAAATTTCGTGGAAAAATAAAATTGCGGGAAATATCATGAATCTCGAGGGCAAGGCCGGAATCGTTACGGGCGCCGGGCGCGGTATAGGCGGTGAAGTCGCGAAGCTGCTGGCAAGAGAAGGCGCTAGCGTTATCGTCAACGATCCAGGCGTCGGACGTGGCGGCGAAGATGAAGATACGGGTGAGAAGCCGGCGGATGCGGTGGTCGCGGCCATCGTGGACGGCGGGGGCACGGCTATAGCCAACTATGGTTCGGTTGCCGTATTCGCCAACGCCGGGCGCATGGTCGCGCAATGCGTCGACAGCTACGGCAAGATTGATTTTCTGGTCAACGTGGCTGGCATGCTGCGCGAACGCATGATTTGGAATATGACCGAGGATGATTTTGACCAAGTCATATCAGTCCATCTGAAAGGGCATTGGAACATGTGCCACCACGCTATCAAGGTGATGCGCGGGGAACAATACGGCCGGATCGTGAATTTCTCGTCCGATGCCTTCAAAGGTTCGGTCGGGCAATGCAACTATGCCGCCGCCAAGGCGGGTATCATCGGGTTGACCCGGTCCATCGCCCGCGAGTGTGGCCGTTACGGTATTACCGCCAACGCCGTCTGCCCGATGGCGGCGACGCGGATGACCGTGAACCATGCCGTTATCGCGGGCTGGAAACGCCGCCTCGAACGGGGCCTTTTAACGCAAGCCCAATATGAGTCACGGATGGCGATGCCGGGGCCGGAATATATTGCGCCAATCGTCGGCTATCTCTGCGCGGAGGAGTCCCGCGACGTCAACGGCCAGCTGTTTCACGCGGAGCGCTCCCTGGTCCATACCTATTATTTCGGAGAGGAAGCCCGCGCAATCTACAAATATAGCGATGACGGCATGTTCACGGTCGACGAACTGATCAAGACCGTGCCCGCCTCGCTTATGAACGGCATTCCCAACATCGCGCCGGCGGAGGAGGTCTGAAACGGTCCGCGCCAACCTTAATTGAGGCTGCGAGTTAGCCTCTCTTTCAGGCTCAACAATTTGTTGGCATGGGCAAAACCCGGATTGCGCGCCATAAATTTTTCAATGTGCGCCAGCGCTGATTTGATATTGCCTGCGGAGGCTTCCAAAAGCGCTAATTCCGCTAATAGCTCACCATTGCCCGGCACGATCAGAACGATTGATTGCAGTATTTCAATAGCGCGTTTCCGGTTGCCTGCGCCAAGCGCCCTAATTTTTATGTTATTTTGCAGCCGAACCAGAATATCCCGATCGGATATGGCTTGAATGAAATCGGTTTGCCGCGGCATTTGCCGGTCATGGATCCGCCGGAAAATCCGCTGCAAATCTTCGTTACCGACAAGACGCGCCTCGTCGAAGGGATCAATCAAGGCCTGCTCACCGGATTTGCTCAGCTGTAGCAGAAAATGGCCGGGGAAATTCAAGCCCGAGATTTCCCAGCCCTGGGAGCGGCCCGCATGGATGGCTAATATGCCGAGTGCCACGGGTAGCCCTTTGCGGCGGTCAATGACGCGCATTAGATTGGCATTCTGCGGATCGTCGTATGTCTCCATATCGCCTTGGTAACGGTGTTTTTTGTAGAGGGTATCCGATAAGACGCCTATGCGATCGCGCAACGTTTCCGCGCCTTGTGACGCGGCACTCATATCCGACGTGATTAGATTGAGTTCATCGTGATATACCGAGAGACAATTGGTTGGCAAATCTAGATTGGCCAACAGCAAAGCCGCCTCGCCAATGTCGATCAGGTTTTCACCCCGCGCCCCGATGGCTTCGAAACGCGCCAGTATGTCCGCCTTACTGATGTGCATGGCGTAGAATAGCATAATCCTGCCGGGAACCGCCTTGCAAAGCTGGCCGTATCCGTCTATGTACCGGGCACTAATACTCAAATCGCACGTGGGCTTGCGTCGCTGGGACAGATAGACCCCTTCGATGCTCCGGTGTCCGGCAACGGATGGGCGCCCGCGGAGGCATAACCGGAGAAGATGATGACACTCTCGGACGTCCCGACATTTACCATGCGTCAGCTATTGGAAGCTGGCGTTCATTTTGGCCATCAAACCCATCGTTGGAACCCCAAGATGGCCCCCTTTATATACGGTGCCCGCAACAACATCCACATTATGGATTTGCGGGAAACCTCGCCCATGCTGCAGCGGGCCCTGGTGAAAATTCGCGACGAAGTGGCGCGGGGCGGCCGGGTGTTGTTTGTCGGCACCAAACGGCAGGCCTCGGGGCCATTGACCGCGGCGGCCAGCGCCTGTGGGCAATATTACGTCAATCACCGCTGGTTGGGCGGTATGCTGACCAACTGGCGCACCATCTCTAATTCCATCAAGCGCCTGCGGGTGCTGGAAGAGCAATTGGGCGATGAGGGCAGCAGTGGCCTGACCAAGAAGGAGTTGTTGCAGTTGACCCGCGAGCGGGACAAGCTGGAACGCGCTCTGGGCGGCATCAAGGATATGGGCGGTTTGCCGGCAGTTATGTTCGTGATCGACACCAACAAGGAAGAGATCGCGATCCAGGAGGCAAAGAAGTTGAATATTCCGGTGGTCGCAGTGGTCGATTCCAATTGCGATCCGGATTTAGTCGATTTTCCCATTCCGGGCAACGACGATGCGGCGCGGGCCATCTCGCTATATTTGGATCTGATCTCGCGCTCGGTTATTGCCGGGCTACAGCAGGAGCGGCAAATCGACGGCGAGGATCTTGGTGCTGCGGAAGAATTACCCATGGAAGAAATCGCGGCCGTCGATGAGGCCGTGGCGGAGGCGGT
>Ga0302133_10002231_pt1 | contig 11909 bp, 8 predicted proteins | sample CB9_331_MG_FD_203121 | JGI IMG/M metagenome (GOLD analysis project Ga0302133, IMG submission 203121) | Marine microbial communities from Western Arctic Ocean, Canada - CB9_33.1 | ecosystem: Environmental > Aquatic > Marine > Oceanic | place: Canada: Western Arctic Ocean | collected 2017-09-19 | reverse complement strand
AGGGCAGGTCTCGGCCGAGGGCGACGTAGAGATGGGGGGCTTCCAACGGAGGTAGCGGACCCCGCCGACGGCCAGACTGTCGCCACGGCACTCGTCCATACGCAAGAGACTATCGGCGGCATCGACTGGGCGATGCAGAACACCTTCGGTGACGAACCGCTGGACTTCGTGGGCGACTATATCCGGCTCCCACCCGACCACTTCGACGACGTGTTCACCATCGGCCCCGGCGCCTCGTCCCCCGTATTCCGGATCAAGAGACTGGGGAAGGACTTTTTCCTCCAGCTCAGTAACACGACCGCGACCTCCCTCGATTTCTTGCGCTGGGGCGCCGACCATAAGGGCCTCGTCTGGGTCTTCGTAGACCAGGACGCCTACTAGGGTCTGACCGGGCACCTGCTCCCAGCCCCCTTCGTTTCCTGACTCTTGCATCCTGTCTTCCGCAGCGGCTTGAACCTGTTATGCCCCCATGCTATATTTGCGGCATGGAGGGATCGCATAGCCTGGTCTAGTGCGGCCGCCTGCTAAGCGGTTGTAGGGTTAAACCCCTACCATGGGTTCAAATCCCATTCCCTCCGCCAGCTTTTGAATCGTTGTTTCCGGGACAAACCTCCCCAGGAGGGATTTTTGTACCCTGAAACGGGCGCGATGTTGTGAAGTAAAACACAAATGGCGACCTATCACATCTGGACAGTCGGCTGTCAAATGAATGTAGCCGACTCCGAGCGCCTCGGGTCGGCCCTCGATCAGCTTGGATGCACCGCCGTCGGTTCTATGGAGAAGGCGGACGTCATTGTGCTCAATAGCTGCGTCGTCCGTCAGGGGGCCGAGGACAAGGTCACCGGCCGCCTCACGTCGCTCAAGCCGTTAAAACAGCGGCACCCGGATAAGATCATTGCCCTGATGGGCTGCATGGTCGGACCCGACACCGCTGAGCTCGAGCGACGCTTCCCCTACGTCGACTCCTTCATGCGCCCCCAGGAGTTCGGCGACCTCGTTCGGCTCGTCGAGGCTCGGGAGGGCGTCTGCATCGACAACTCGATACCCCTGGTCCCAAGCCGCCCCGCGGTGGCCGCCTTTGTCCCCATCATCCATGGCTGTGACAAGTTCTGCACCTTCTGCATCATTCCCTATCGCCGCGGCCGCGAGAGCAGCCGGCCGGTGTCGGAGCTGGTCCGGGAGGTGGAGATGCTGGTGCAGCGCGGCGTTAAAGAAGTCACGCTGTTGGGCCAGAACGTCGACTCTTATGGGCACGATCTCGATGGGGAGCCCGACCTCGCCGATCTTCTGACTATCCTGAATGATGTGTCCGGACTGCGTCGGATGCGGTTCCTGACCTCGCACCCCAACGACATGAGTCAGAAGCTGATCGACGCCGTCGCCGAACTCGATCGGGTCTGCGAGTACATCAACCTGCCGGTGCAGGCCGGCGACAATCTGGTCCTGGAGCGCATGCGCCGGGGCTACACCAGGGAGCAGTACCTGGAGCTGGTCGGACGCATCCGGGCCTCGATGCCGGAAGTGGGGCTGACAACGGACATCATTGTCGGCTTCCCCGGCGAGACGGAGGACCAGTTCGAGCGCACCGTGGATCTCGTGCGCGAGGTCCGGTTCGACAAGTTGCACATCGCGTCCTACTCACCCCGTCCTGGGACGATCGCCTGGAGGAAGCAGCCGGACGACGTTCCGCCGGAGGAGAAGAAGCGGCGTCACAGGGTCCTCGAAGAGCTCCAGGAGGGGATCGCCCGGGAGATCAACGGGGGAATGGTCGGCCGTCGTGAAGAGGTGCTGGTGGAGGAGCGGAAGGACGGTCGGTGGCACGGGCGGACCCGGTCCAACAAGCTGGTCTATCTGGATGAAGCGAGCGGCGAGCGCGCCTTTGGCGAGATCGTGCCCGTGGAGATCGTCGCTGCGACCGCCTTCTCGCTGCAAGGGAGTGTTGCCAGCGGGGCGCCGAAGGTCCTCGCCATGGCGACTGGAAGGGGGTAAACCGTATGACGCTCGATATCATAGCTGCCCCAGAGCCGCTGGTCCCCGGCCAGCAGTGCGACGCCGACCGGTCGCTTGCCGACCTGCTGTACCACACCGAGCTATCGACGAAGGCCGGAACGAGCCATCTGCCGAAGAAGTACATGGGCCTTTCCGACAAGCAGACGGACCGAATGATCCGCCGGGCGCGCGAAAAGCTGGGCGATCGACTGGTGATCCTGGGCCATCATTACCAGCGCGACGAGATCATCAAGTACGTCGACTACCGGGGCGACTCCTTCAAGCTGGCTCGACAAGCCCAGGCCCGACCTGAGGCGGAGTACATCGTGTTCTGCGGCGTCCACTTCATGGCCGAGAGCGCGGATGTGCTCAGCGCTCCGCACCAGAAGGTGGTCCTGCCGAACATGTCGGCCGGCTGCTCCATGGCCGACATGGCCGGCACCGAAGACGTCCTTGGCTGCTGGGACGACCTCATGGGCATCGATGGTGTCCGCGACGCCGTGACCCCGGTTACCTATATGAACTCCACCGCGGCGCTCAAGGCCTTCTGCGGGGCCAACGGTGGCGTCGTCTGTACCTCGAGCAATGCCCAGGCCGTAGTCCAGTGGGCCCTCGACCAGCGACGGAAGGTCCTGTTCTTCCCCGACCAACACCTGGGTCGGAACACTGCGATCCAGATGGGCTACGCCCTCGACGACACCGTTGTTTGGGACCCGTTTCAGCCCCTGGGCGGCAACACCGAGGAGGAGCTTCGGAACGCCACGTTCATTCTCTGGAAGGGGCACTGCTCGGTGCACAAGCGTTTCACCGTGCAGCAGGTGGAGGACGCCCGAAAGCGCTTCCCTGAGGTCAACATCCTGGTCCATCCCGAGTGCGAGATGGAAGTGGTCCAGATCGCCGAGCATGTGGGCTCCACCGAGTACATCATCAACAAGGTCAAGGAAGGGGCTCCCGGCTCCCAGTGGGCCATCGGCACGGAGATTAACCTGGTCAATCGGCTGGCCCGCGAGGAGCCCGACAAGGTTGTGTTCTGCCTGGACCCGGTGATCTGCCCCTGCTCGACCATGTACCGCATCCATCCCGCCTATCTGGCCTGGGTGCTCGAAGAGCTGGTCCAGGGGCGGATAGAGAACCAGGTCTCCGTTCACGAAGAAGTGGCCCGCTTGGCCCGCGTCGCCCTCGAGCGGATGCTGGCGACCACATGACGTCGCGGTAGGTCACGGAACGGTCTCTGGATGGGCCCCTACGACTACGTCATCGTCGGCTCTGGTATCGCCGGGCTCTACACGGCACTTCTCGCCCGAGAGCACGGCACCGTCCTTGTCCTGACGAAGGGGGGTATCGAGGAGTGCAACACCCGGTACGCCCAGGGAGGCATCGCCGCCGCCATCGGCCCCGACGATAGCCCCGAGCTTCACTACCAGGACACCGAGAACGCCGGCGCCGGGCTCGGCGACTCTCTCAGCATGCGGATCTTGACCGACGAGGCCGCCGACCGTATCGGCGACCTGATTCGGTTCGGCGTGCCCTTCGACACCATGTACGGCGAGATCTCCCTGGCAAAGGAGGGCGCCCACAGCGTCGCTCGGGTGGTGCACGCTGGGGGCGACGCCACGGGCCAGCATATCGAGCTTACCCTGAGCGACCTGGCCCGCCAATCGAGTGTATCGATCCGGGAGCATAGCCTTCTCGCGGAGATCCTTGTCGAAGGTGGAGCGGTCAAGGGGGTCTCCGTCTTCGACAGCCAGACCGGGTCCGTGGAAGAGGTCGAGTGCCGCTCCCTGGTTCTGGCGACGGGAGGCGCGGGACGGCTCTTCCATCTCACAACCAACCCCGAGGTGGCCACGGGCGATGGCGTGGCCCTTGCTCACCGCGCCGGCGTTGAGGTGATGGACATGGAGTTCTTCCAGTTCCACCCCACGGCTCTTCGTCTTCCCGGCGCGCCGCCGTTCCTGATCTCCGAGGCCGTGCGCGGCGAGGGGGCCATCCTTCGCAACGAGGCGGGGAGGGCCTTCATGGCGGACTACGACCCCGATGCCGAGCTGGCGGCTCGGGACATCGTCGCCCGAGCCATCGTCGCCGAGATGAACAAGACGGGCTCGGACCATGTCTATCTGGACGTCGGGCACCTTCCCGCCGAGCAGGTTACTTCCCGGTTTCCTCAGATATACCGGTTCTGTCTCAGCCACGACCTGGACCTCACTCGTACGCCGATCCCGGTGGCGCCGGCAGCCCATTACATGATGGGTGGAGTGCGGACCAATAGCTGGGGCGAGACCAACGTCCGCGGTCTGTACGCCGCCGGAGAGACGGCCTGCACCGGCGTCCACGGAGCCAACCGCCTCGCGAGCAACTCCCTGCTCGAGACGATGGTCTTCGCCAAGCGGCTGGTGCAGCGGACCCGGTTTCCGGACAACGCGCCCGTCGACGAGGATGAGCAACGACCTGAGGAGCGCCGCGAGCTGCCGGTCCGCGAGGTGGACCCGAGCCGATACCCCGATCCAAGCCTCGGCGCCCTGCAGCGCTTGATGTGGAGCGACGTCGGCATCGAGCGTATCGGCGATGGGCTGACTCGAGCCGCTCACACGCTGGCTGCCTGGGAGCGGGTGCTGACGGCTCCGACAGACCGTCCTGCGTACGATCTTCGCAACGCCGTCCTCACGGCCCGGCTCATTGCCGAGGCCGCCCTCGTTCGGGAGGAGAGCCGGGGCGCGCACTACCGGTCCGACTTCCCAGAATCCTCGGACGCGTGGCTGAAGCACCAGGTCTACGCCGGGCGGCGTTGACGGGGAGCGAGGCAGCGACCGTATAATCGCGCATCGACGGAGGTCGTAGCGACAGTGGGGAGGTCAACGATGGGGACGAAGAACGCGATCGAAGACCAGGATGCGGGCAACGTCATCGCCCTGGAGCATGTCAACATCGCGGTGCCGGACCAGCGGCTAGCGACACTGTTTTACCTGGCGGGTCTCGGAGCCACCCGCGATCCCTACATGATGGTCGGTCTCGAAAATATGTGGATCAACGTCGGCGAGCAGCAGTTTCACCTGCCGAATCGGGAAGCCCAGGTGATCCCCGGCCACATCGGAATCGTGGTCGAAGACCTGGCGGCCCTTCAAGACCGGCTGGCGGCGATCGAGGAAGGGCTGGCCGGGACCCGCTTCCAGTGGTCGGTGCACGACGGCTACGTCGCGGCGACTGGTCCCTGGGGGAACCAGTTCCACTGTCACCCACCCGGGCCGGAGTTCGGCGACATGCTCATGGGCATCCCCTACGTCGAGTTCCGGGTGCGGCCCGGCGTCGCTGACGGCATCGGACAGTTTTACAAGCAGCTGATGGGGGCGTCTTACTCGCCCACTCGAAACGGTGAGGGTGGGGTGGCGAGGGTCCGCGTCGGCCGCGACCAGGAACTGGTCTTCCGCGAGACGGCCGAGCCCATCCCGCCGTATGACGGTCACCACGTCGCGATCTACACCGCGAACTTTTCCAGCCCTTACGCTGAGCTGAAGCGCCGTGATCTCGTGACCGAAGAGGTCGACAGCCTTCCGGCGAACACCAGCCGGTCCCAGTACCGCTTCCGGGATATCGTGGACCCGAAGACGGGTGAGCTACTCCTGTCACTGGAGCACGAGGTACGCAGCCTGTATCACCCCATGTACCTGCGACCCCTGGTAACGCGGAACCCATCGCAATCGATTCGAGGTTACTCTCGGGGCCGCGATGCCTTGACCGCAGCCCCTTGATGGCTATGGGGGCTGACGGCGTTCAGAGTCTTGTCAGGGCGGCCCTCGAAGAGGACTCGGCCGGGCACGACGTCACCACCCAAGCGCTGATCGATCCCCAGTGGCAGGGCCGCGGCACGTTTCTGATGAAGGCGAAGGGCGTGCTCGCCGGGTTGTTCGTGGCCGAGGCCGTCTTCCGCGAGGTGGACTCAGACCTGCGCTTCACTTCGATGGTCGATGAGGGAGCTGCGGTGCGCGGGGGGCAGACGGTGGCCGTCGTCGAGGGCTCGCTGGCGTCCATTCTTGTCGGCGAGCGAGTAGCGCTCAACTTCCTGCAACACCTGAGCGGCATCGCCACGCTGACCGCGCGCTATGTGCGGGCGGTGGCCGAAACGGGCGCTCGGATTCTCGATACCCGTAAGACGACGCCGGGCCTACGCCGCCTGGAGAAGCAGGCCGTGGCGGCCGGAGGCGGGCGCAACCATCGCATGGACCTGGGCGATGCGATTCTCATCAAGGACAACCATATCGCGGCTGTGCGGGCCAGGGGCGCGACGCTCCGTGGGGTGATCGAGCGGGCGCGGACGTCTTCGGAGCTGTCCCTTGAGGTGGAGGTCACGTCGGTGGAGGAGGCGAGGGAGGCCGCCGAGGCTGGGGTGGAGATGGTGCTTCTGGACAACATGGGGCCCGATGAGATGCGGGAGGCCGTTGTTGCCGTGGCGGGCCGCTGCGAGACGGAGGCTTCCGGAGGTATCACGTTGCGGACGGTAAAGGCTGTGGCGGAGACGGGCGTGGACTATATCTCGGTAGGTGCGTTAACTCACTCGCCGAGGGCGCTGGACATCAGTCTCAAGATCGAGGGCTAGGCGCGGGCGCCCTATTCGGCTGACCAATCTTGCGGCGGATGTCGATCTTCAATCAACGAAGCTATGGTAAGCAAGGAGGCTGTGATGGGCAAATGGGAGGAATGGGAAGAGAGCGCGAACGAGTTGGCCAAGGTCCTGCGCCTGGATCGCCACGGGAGGGACAGTGCCCTGGGCAAGGTGAGCGACATGCTTCCCGAGCTTGCGGAGATGGTGCGGGTAGTGACGCTCGGCGCCGTGTACGCGAGGCCCGGCCTGGACCTCAAGACGCGCGCGCTCTGCACCATCGCGGCGTTGACGGTCCTCGGTAAGGAGCCGATCCTTCGCGACTGGATAGGCAACGCCATCGCCGCGGGTGTCTCCAAAGAAGAGATCCTGGAGGTCATCCACCAGATGGGGATCTATGGAGGCCAGCCCGCCCGCATCATAGCCCTGGGGGCCGCGAAGGCGGCATTCGAGGAAATGGGCGTGTAGACCCGTTACGTTGTCTAGGCCGCGCTAGCCGTGGGCCGCCCAACCGAGGCCCCAGATCACGACCCCTTGTCGCTTGAGCGCCCCGATCTCTTCCTGAGAGTAGCCCAACCCGAGCATGATCGATTCGGTGTGGTCTCCGATGCCGCATGGAGGCCCCGTCTTGCCGCTCATCGTTGAAAAGAGCACGGTGTTGCCGTGCCGCCAGTACTCTCCGAAGTCCACGTAGTCGTCGCTTCCCACGAAGAAGTCCACATACTGGGCTCTGGCGATGAAGCCGTTCTCCGCGATCGAAGCGTCGGTTACGAAGAACTCTTTGAACTTGAGACCATCGGCTCGGACGCCCGCGACACCCTTGGTTAACAGTACCTCTTCCCAATCAGTGGCGGTTCTGCTCCCGAAGACGTCACGGATGACGGCAACGAGCGCCTCGTCGTTCTTTGATCGCGCCATCTCCGAGCTGAACCTCGCGTCCGCGAGCAGATGGTCCTGACCGACCGCGTGGCAGAAGGCCTCCCACTCCTGCTGCCTTCGACAGCATAAGAAGAGCCACCCTTCTCGGGTCTCATACAGACGATAGAGGGCATCGAAGCCATGCTGCCCATTGTCGGGCAGCCGCCTGGCCGGTTTCCCGTCGTACTGAATAAAGTCGTCGGATAGGGCGTAGGCTGCGCTGCAAATCATGCTCGTTTCGATGTATTGGCCCCGGCCAGAGGCCTCACGGGCGTGAAGGCCCATCAGGGCGGTAGTCGCCACTCCGAGGGCCGAGCTGGGGTCGGCATGAATGGCGCTCTGGGGAGGGTTTCCCTCGCCGTTCATGTAGAGGCCCGCTCCCGTGATGGCATTGATAGCGGGAGCGAACGCGGGACGATGGACGTTTGGCCCGCCGGAACCATAGGCCGCAGCGTACACGTAGACCAGCGTAGGATTGAGCTGGGACAGGGTCCCGAAGTCGATTCCGAGCCGTTCCGCGACCCCGGGCCGGAAGTTGTGGACCAACACGTCGGCTTTCCGCACCAGCTTATTGAGGATCTCCTTTCCGGACTCCGTCTTGAGATCGACTGCGATGCTCTCCTTGCCCTGAATCGTCTTCACCGCGGCGTCGACGATTCGCCGCAGCAGGTCCCCCTCGGGGGGCTCTACCTTGATCACCCTGGCGCCCATCTCGGCGAGCAACGTTGCCCCGAAGGGACCGGCGATGTGATTTCCTAACTCCAGCACGGTGATCGCCTCCAGCGGGTACATGGGCATGCGGGCGTGGGCGTGTGCCTGATGCGACTCACCGGCTGCCCAGGCGCTCTGCCCGGCGTTCACCCGGGCTAGCAGTTGCTCGGTGTGCTCGCCCAGCCGAGGAGCGGGCCCAGGGACGCTGGAAGGAGTAGCGGACATCGAGGCGAGAGGGGCTATCTGTTTTGTTTCGCCCAGCTCCGGGTCCCGTACGTTAATCACATTCCCGTTGTAAAGGAATTGGGGGTGGCCCATCGCCTCCTGGGTGGTGATGAACGGCTCGGCGCCAACGTTGCCGTCTTCATCGAAGATGCGCATCCATTCCGTCGCGGTCTTTTCCTTGAGTCTGGCCCGCACCTCATTGAGGACCCGCACGCGCTCTTCCTCGGTTGGGAATACGTAGGGCATGTCCGAGAAGCGGGGGTCATCGTAGACATGCTCGAGCTCGATAGCTCGCATGAAACTGCGAAACAGGCGGACGGTCGTAGAGGCAATCTGCAGCCACTGTCCGTCGGCACACTGGCCGATTTGATAACCGGCGGCCATTCGGTCGTGGGGCGATTCCCACGCCTTTGCCGGCTGGGGAGACGATGACTCCTCGTCCGGACGGACCATCCAACCGGAGACGGCGTATACCGTTGCCGCCTGCACGAGGCTGGTTTGCACCCACTGGCCCGTGCCAGTCTGCCGCCGCGTCAGGAGAGCCGCAAGGACCCCCTGAGTCGCCAGATGGGCGGCGCCGTAGCTCAGGACCGGCAAGGGGAAGAAGATGGGCCCCTCTTTACGCCAGCCATCCTCTCCGGAAAAACGTCCGATCTTTGCGGCGACGACACCCTCATAGCCGGGCACGTCTTTCCAGGCCCCACGCTGTCCGAACCCCGAGATCGAGGCGTAGACCAGCGACGGGTTGTCGGCGGCGAGGGCCTCGTAGCCGATGCCCAGCCGGCTGGCGACTCCTGGACGGAAGCTTTCGATGACGACATCGGCGCCACGAGCGAGCTGTCGTGCCGCGTTCAGGCCGGCATCGCCTTTGAGGTCCAATACCAGGCTCTTCTTGCCGCGATGCCACATGCGGTGCGCCGGCATGGAGCGGGTAAGGTCGCCCTCCGACCTCTCCACTTTGATGACCTCAGCCCCGTTGTCGCAAAGGAACATCGAAGCGATGGCCCCGGCCAGGCCGCTTGAGAAGTCCAACACCCTCAGGCCCTGGCATGCGGTGGCCATCGGTGAGCCTCGCTTTACGTCTTCGAGTATCCTGAAGCCGACGTCGGAGTGGCCGAGCCTTGACAACGTTATCGGCCCGCCGTAGAGTCGCGAGCGCACAACGCGTGTTGAAAGATATCGCTATGTCCAGGACTTATCAAGTAATCTCGGCGGACAGTCACCTTGAGACGTCCGAGAACTTCTGGCCGAGATACCTGCCCCAGAAGTACCTTGAACGGGCTCCCCGGCTGGTCGCCTTGGAAGACGGTGGGGAAGGCTGGCTTGTCGAGGGCCAGCCTCTGTACCACAACAGTCGCATCATCTTCGGGGGTAGGAAGCCGATCAGGACCAGCGGCGTCTCCTACTTCAACGACGACGGCTCCCCCGCTCCGGGAACCGGAGGGCCGGCGCAACGCTTGCGCGAGCAGGACGAGGATGGTATCGACGCCGAGGTGCTGTTCCCTTCGGTCCAGGGGACCAGGCTGATCTGGGGCATCTCCGACCCCCGCGTCTATCTTGCCCTGGTGCAGGGGTATAACGACTTCCTCGCCAAGGAGTTCTGCTCATTAGCGCCGGACCGGCTGCTCGGCGTTGGGGTGATCCCGATTTCTGGCATCGACGATGCCGTCAGGGAACTCGAGCGCTGCAAGGAGCTTGGCTTGAAAGCGGTCACATTCCACACCTTCCCCAACGGAGGGGGAACTCCAAAGCCGGAGGACGACCGTTTTTGGAAGACCGCCCTGGACCTCCAGATGCCGCTCGCTCCCCACATAACCTTCGGCGACGCGCGCCCTCCTCCCCCAACGGCGGCGATGCGGGGCAAGGAGAACTTCACCGTGCACCTCGGGGGACTCAGCGGCGGGGAGCCGGACTGCATCTACTGCATCTCACAGCTCCTGGTAGATCGGGTCTTCGACCGCTTTCCAGACCTGCGATTCATGTTCGCCGAGACCAACGCGGGATGGATGCCTTTCACCTTCTACATGCTGGACGACAAGTACGATATCTATCGCGGCGCCTTCAATGAGGAGTTCAAGAAACGTCCTACCGAGTACATCAACGAGCATCTCTACTTCAGTTTCGTGCGGGACCCGATGGCCATGAAGTTGAGAGAGTTCCTCCCGGTGGACAACTTGATGTGGAGCTCGGATTTTCCCCACGGAGTAACCTCCTTCCCCGAGTCCCGGAAATGGATCGACATCGTTTTCGAGGGCGTCCCTGGCCCCGTGAAGCGCAAGGTCCTCGTCGACAACGCCGTCAACTTCTTTGGTCTGGACTCGGCCAAGGCGATAACGCCTACGCCGGACTAACGAGTCGCGCCGCGCGAGCTCGCCTCGCGAGAGCGTTCGGTGGCCCAGGCGTTGGCCCATAGGAGCACCCAATGCTCGCTTGGAAAAGGCATGCCGCGATAACCGGGATCGGCGAGACCGAATACAGCAAGGCCTCCGGGATGACGCAGAAGGCCTTGAACATGCAGGCGGCCACTCGTGCCATCGAGGACGCCGGCCTGCGCCCTCGGGACGTGGACGGGGTCATCGCCAGCACCTCGGAGGGGGGCCTCGCCGCCGAAGAGTTCATCGTGAACCTGGGGATTCCCGTTCTTCGCTTCTCCGTGGGGCTTCACATGGGTGGAGCGAGCGGCGTCGCCGGGATCGAATGCGCGGCCATGGCGGTTGCCCTGGGCGTCGCCAAACACGTCCTCGTGGTCTCGGGACGAAACGGCTACTCCGGCGCCAGGATATCCCAGGCCAAGACCGTACGCGGAGACCAGGCAGCCTCTCCCACCCAGTTGACCTGGCTCCAGTTCGAAGCGCCCTTCGGGGTGATCGTTCCCATGCACTGGTACGGTCTCGTGGCGCGGCGTCACATGCACCTCTACGGGACGACGAGCCGGCAGCTGGGAGCCGTCGCGGTCACGATGCGGCAGCACGCGGCGCTTAACCCGAAGGCCATCATGAAAGCGCCGATTACAATAGAAGACCACCAGCAATCCAGGATGGTTTCGGACCCGTTCCACTTATTCGACTGTTGTATAGAGACCGACGGCGCGACGGCGATTCTCGTGAGCTCCGCGGAGCGTGCGGCTGACTTGAAACAGCAGCCTGCTTTCATCCTCGGGGTCGCGGCGGCTTACCCGGACGCGCCGATCGGGACGAGGCCTGACCTCACCCACACGGGCGTCGACAAGGCTGCCCCGAGGGCCTTTGAGATGGCGGACCTTTCTCCCAAGGACATACGACTTGCGGAGCTCTACGACCCGTTCACGATCATGCCGATTCTGCATCTGGAGAGCCTGGGGATCTGCGATCCGGGCGAAGGCGGCCCCTTTGTAGAGTCGGGGGGGATTGGGCTGGGAGGGCGCGTGCCGGTTAATACGCACGGCGGACTTCACTCCCAGGCGCACTCCATGTCGGGCCTGAACCACGTTGCCGAG
>Ga0302133_10002222_pt1 | contig 11931 bp, 7 predicted proteins | sample CB9_331_MG_FD_203121 | JGI IMG/M metagenome (GOLD analysis project Ga0302133, IMG submission 203121) | Marine microbial communities from Western Arctic Ocean, Canada - CB9_33.1 | ecosystem: Environmental > Aquatic > Marine > Oceanic | place: Canada: Western Arctic Ocean | collected 2017-09-19 | reverse complement strand
CTATGCTCCGCAAAGCCGGGCTTCCGTTTACGCTCTTTGTCGCAACCGACCCTCTTGATCGCAAAACATCAGGCTATATGTCATGGGACCAACTGCGAGAGCTCCATAAGGCCGGCGTCACAATAAGCAGCCAGACCGCGACACATCTGCATATGCCGCATGCAACAGACAAACAGAATAGGGTCAATTTAGAAGCCTCTAACGCTCGTTTTAAGGCGGAGCTGGGTTTCATACCGAAGATCATTGCGTATCCCTATGGGGAATACAGTCTTGCGGTTGGCGAGGTCTCGAGGGCCGCGGGGTTCGAGGTTGGCTTTGGTCAGCACTCAGGCGTAATTTATAAAGGCTCAGATTTTTTGTATTTGCCGCGCTTCACCTTCAATGAAGCGTTCGGCGATATAAAAAGGTTCCGCCTCGCCGTTCGTGCCTTACCCTTCAAGGTTAGTGATCTAACACCAGAAGACCCATATCTGAAGAATAAGCAAAACCCACCGCCGTTTGGCTTTACCGTTGACGGGGGGGCTGCAAAACGACTCTCTCGAATAGCCTGCTATGCCTCGCGACAGGGGAAGGTGAACGTTGAAAGATTAGGCGAGCATCGCATTGAAGTTCGCGCGCCGAAGGCTTTTCCGCCAGGGCGCACACGCATAAACTGCACCTTGCTCGAAAAGAACGGGCGCTGGCGGTGGCTGGGAATGCAGTACTTAGTTCCAAAACCGCAACGCGACTAGGCGTCGGGATCGTTTGGTTTTTTCGTCAGGGTCTCGAGCCTATCGTCCATTTTATCCAAAAGCTTCGTATCATCAAATGCGGTAAACTGATTGATCCGAATGAGCTCTTGAAGCGCCGCAATATAGTCTTCGCCGCGTTCCGAGTAACGGATCAGGGTCGGGACCAATTTCATGCCATCAATGGTTTGGTCCGCCGATTTACGCATTGCCGCCCTGTGTTCGCGGAATTCCCTATAATACGGATGCGCATTGAGGTTGCGGGCATAGGCTTTTACGCCATCGAGAAGACGATCGAAAGCGCGCACCTTGAATTTTTTACCCTCTTCGCGCTTCTCCGGTACCAAGCCGGTAGCGCTGCGCCAAGTCCGCTGACCGAACAAAGCGTTCCCCTCGCGAGCAAATCGCGAAGTACCCCAGCCACTCTCTTCAGCAGATTGTGCCAATGCCAATGACGGAGGGATAATATCAACATGCTTCAACATCTGATCGATATCAGATTTTTTTAGACCATATTCAGCCGCCACCTTTTCCAAGAACTCCTGATCTTCAATTGTGATCAATTTTCCAGAATTTTGTTTGTGCTGAAGCGCTTCGACCTGCGCTCGAGTCTGCAGGATCAACTCATTGACGTAGAGGACCAATGGCAAAGTCATCATCACGAAGACATTCTTACGTTCTGCAGGCTCACGGAGATTGGGCCAATCCTTGGGAACAGCCGCAAGAAATAGCCGTGGTACTTGACCGTGCGAACGCACTGAGTCTAACCGGTAGCCAATTTTGTCGAATATTTTTTTAAGTTTTTCGGTTGGCGCTATTGATAAGACGCCGATTGGCTTTGCTTCTGACCGTTTCGTTGTACGACTTGGATTCTGCCGATCTGACTCCATCAAAGGCCGTATATAAGCCTGCTCAGAAACGGGGTTTTGTTTTGCGGTTTTTTGGGGTGTCGCGGGCGGCTGAGACAATACCAACGCATAAAGAGTTACAACGCTAAGCCCGGTAAATACCAACGCCGCGCGTTCAAAACTCAGAGTGTGCCAGACACTCGACCATACTGCTTTAAACATAAATTCATCCCTCGGGCTAAACCGGTTCCCCCAATCGGGTGTCAGAAAATTATTTTATTCAAACTAAACCGAGGTGCTGACCCAAAGCTTTGTTAATAGATCAAGCTATCCATCTGCGGCAATAAATCGTTTAAGAAAGTGTGAAGATCAAGCCCCATTTGAGCTACCAACTCCGCAAATCCTGCAAAGTATTGATATCCACAGCAAGAAGCGGGTCGTTCCGGATGCGGAATTATATAAATTTACGGGTAGTTAGAGTCGGAGAAGTCCAAAAACCAAAATTTTATAGTTAACAGATAAACCGCCGCATTAGCTGAGGGCGTCGACTTGCTCCAGACTTAAATTGCCCGGCACCACCGTAATCGGAATAGGAAATTGTCCCGAAAACTTGCCAACGAGGGACGCCACCAGCGGGCCGGGCCCCTTCTTGCTGGTCCCCGCACCGAGCACGAGAATTCGAATATTGGGTTCTTCCTGGATAAGTTTTTCCAGCTCATCAACCGGTTTGCCTTCCCGCAAATAAAGGACAGGCATCGTGCCAGTAATATCATTTGCGTCCGACGCGAGCTCATTCAGAATTCTTTCTGCTTCTTCCCGGCGTTCTTCACGCATCTTTTCGCCCACCGCCATCCAATGCTGGAAATCTGCTGGCTCCATCACATAAAACAAGGCAACACGACCGCCCGTATTTTTAGCGCGCCGGCAAGCAAATCGAAGGGCAATTCGCATCTCCTCAGTTGCATCGACAACAACCAGAAAAAGGCGTTGGTCGGCTTCTGTCGGCGTTTCAGGTACAGACGATACAGCCTCCGTAGGACCGTCAGTTTCTTCCGTTTGATTGTCGGAATCAGACATCCGTCTACGCCTTTCTGAATACCACGCCGCCCAGCCAACCTGCGAACAGGGCAATGAGGATTGCCACTATACCGTATATTGCTGAGTGATCATGAGCATAATTATAGATTGCCGCTTCGACACCGGCCTTCTGAACAGAGAGTTTTGTGCGGCTAACGGATACGGCTTTGCCGTCGCTAAAATGATAAATTTCTGCCGTATACGAGCCCGTTGGCACGTTCGATGGAAACTTCAAATCTGCCCGAAATAGCTTTTCCGACCGAATTAACACTTTACCCGGCTTCCCACTATAAAGTGCCTTACGTTTTTTAAGGTCGATGAGGCCTTTTCTAAAAGTTGACGCCAGAGCCTTATTCGCAGGATCCACAGGCTGTAGGTGCAGTCTTTCTGACCCGATCTGCAGCCGTCGAAGAGTCTCTTCAGAAGCGATCTGATCAAGCGGGCGGGAGCTGGCAACAAAATTATATCCTGGCACCGCTTCAAATGTGACCGCTACGCGATTAATCCAAATTCCGGCGACGCGCTCTTTACGACGAACAACTTCAGGCCGTAGCGGGCCCCGCACGACAACGACCACATCACCCTTTCGGTCAATCGCGCCAAACAGCAGCAGATTAGTTCCAGTGAAATTAGTCGTGATCTCGATCTGGTTACTCGACAAATCAACGACGAGTGACGACGCCAATGCTGGTGTGGGAACAAATGCCAACAGCAGACCAAGAGACAGGAGGCGCTTGACTATTTTCATCAATGCCCCCCCGTGACTGCAAACGAGAATAGATGAGCAGGCGTTACGATAAGATCGAAGCCAACCTTACAGCCAACGGCAAGAACCAGAATACCAAGCAGTGCCCGCAGCTGTTCTGATTTGAGTTTCGATCCAAACGCCGTACCGAACTGCGCCCCGATGACGCTGCTAATGACCAGCACCAACGCAAGCAAGACATCAACCGTCTGGTTATTCACCGACTGCAGGAACGTTACATTGGCTGTCACAAAGATGATCTGGAACAGCGACGTTCCAACAACAACCGATGTAGGCATGCCAAGCAGATAGATCATCGCCGGAACCATGATGAACCCGCCACCGACGCCCATTATCGCGGACAGAATGCCAACGAAAACACCGATTGAAAGCGGCAATAGCGCACTGATATAGAGCTTCGATCTGCGAAACCGCATTTTAAACGGCAAGCCGTGCAACCAGGTGTGCTGATGAAGTTTTTTCGTCGACACGGGTTTCGAGGAACGGCTACGTAGCCAGGATCTCGCGCCCTCTGCGACCATTAACCCGCCAACGATACCAAGAAAGGTGACAAAACAAAGCGAGATAACGATGTCGATGTAGCCTAGCGCCCTAAGTTTGGTAAAAATCCAGACGCCAAATGTAGATCCAAAAAATCCGCCGATGAGCAAAATAAAGCCCATCTTGAAATCCACATTACCGCGCCGCCAATGCGCCAAAGCGCCCGAAACTGACGCTGCGACCACCTGATTGGCTTCTGTGCCGACCGCCACCGCCGGCGGCACACCGATAAAGATTAGAAGGGGGGTCATCAAAAACCCACCCCCGACACCAAACATGCCTGAGAGAATGCCTACACCACCGCCCAGTGCCAGAAGCAGCAGGACGTTGATCGACATTTCAGCGATGGGGAAATACAGGTCCATCGGCGGCCAAACACACTTTAATTAGGAACCAGGCGATGGTTCTCGTCATTAGGGGCTGTTTTTGCGCCTTGCTATTGAAAACTGCAAGGAAAATCGGGGATTTACCCCAGAAACGTCACCTATTTGGCGCACACCGCGCTTCTTATTCTCTAATTCTGCAAAAAACCGACAATTTCATAGACTTCGTCTCGAATTGGCTGGGCGATTGCCCGGGCTCGCTCCGCACCGCCAGACAACACACCGTCGATGTAGTCAGGGTCAGCCGTAAGACGCTGCATCTCAGCCCCAATCGGTCCGAGCTTCTCTACCGCCAAATCAACGAGCGCTTTTTTAAATTCCGAGAACTGCTGACCACCAAACTCTTGTTGAATTTGCGAAACGGGCTGATCCGCCAGCGCCCCATAAATCTCTATCAGATTAAAGGCTTCCGGCCGTGATGCCCGATCACCGCTTTCGGGCGACCCGTCTGGCACCGGCCCCGGATCAGTACGTGCCTTGCGAATCTTGAGGGCAATCGTATCAGCATCGTCATTCAGGTTAAGCCGCGAGTAGTCGGAGGCTTCCGACTTGCTCATCTTGTTGCTGCCATCACGGAGGCTCATAACGCGCGCCGCAGACTCTTGAATTAACGGTTCAACAATCGGAAAAATTTCCGTACCAAAATCATTATTAAACTTTTGGGCAATGTCCCGCGCCAGCTCCAGATGCTGTTTTTGATCTTCACCAACCGGAACGTGCGTCGCCTTATAGGTCAAAATATCTGCCGCCATTAAATTGGGATAGACATACAAACCAACACTGGCATTCTCGCGATGCTTACCGGCTTTTTCCTTAAATTGGGTCATCCGGTTAAGCCAGCCCATGCGGGCGACGCAATTAAAGATCCAGGCGATCTCAGCATGCTGTGGCACACGGCTTTGATTGAAAACGATGTGGGCTTGTGGATCAATGCCGGACGCCAGAAAAGCAGCTGTCACTTCACGCGTATTATTTTTTAGTTCTTCCGGATCCTGCCAAACCGTAATCGCATGCATATCGACCACACAATAAAGGCATTCATTGCCGTCTTGTAGCCGGGCAAAGTTTCGAATTGCACCGAGATAATTTCCCAGATGCAAATTGCCGGTTGGTTGAACCCCTGAAAACACGCGCGCCATAGACTTCCCTTTCTACTGGCCCTTCTATCGGGGCCGCGTTATCCCGCCAATAAAGAGCGGGGTCAAGCAGATGACGCGGTATCATCGGCTTTCTTGCGGGCCAGCAATGATTTTATATCGCCGAGGGCGGCGGCACGAAATAAAAGCGCCAGTGCGAAATATAACGCCATACCACCAAGAACGAGAACAGCCAGCACAGCGATCCGCCCCGTCTGACCATCGGCGTAAACGCTCTCTAGCAGTGAAAGCGCCCCCCATAGAATCGTCGCCATCCCGAGGGCAGCAATCAATATTCGCGTTATTCTCTGGCGCAGCCTGACATCAGTCTGAAATTGTCCACGGCGGTGCAGAAAATACGCGAGCAAAAGCGCATTGATCCAGGCAGATATTGCCGTCGCCAAAGCGATCCCGACATGGGCTAAAAACTGAATGAGCGTCAAATTAAGAACGACATTGATCGTCACGCAGACAATGGCAATCTTAACCGGCGTCGCCGTGTCCTGCCGTGCAAAGAAACCGGGCGCCAAGACCTTCACCAGAACGTAGGCGGGCAACCCAATCGCATAAGCCATCAAGGCCTGCGCTGTCGCCAAAGACGTCGCGGCGGTAAAGGCGCCTCGTTCAAACAGGACGCTGACGATCGGATGCGCAATGACTAGCAAGGCAGCCGTGCCGGGAATTGTGAACAGCAGCGCGATCTCAATCGCCCGGTTCATGCTGTTGTTTGCTTCGCTATCCTGACCCGATCGAAGCTGGCGCGACAAGAGCGGCAACAGCGCCGTCCCGATGGCAACTCCGACGACACCAAGCGGCAGCTGATTGACTCGGTCTGCATAATAAAGAAACGAAATTGCGCCAGTGGGCAAAAGCGATGCGATAACGATATCCACCAGTAAATTTATTTGCACGACACCGGCACCAATCGCCCCCGGCAACATCAGGCGCAGCAAACGCCTTACCGGCGGGGATAGTTTCGGTCGCGGAAGCGGTAACGAGATGCCTGCCTGTCGACAGGCATAGACCAGCCACAAGAACTGCGCGACACCCGCCACTGAGACACCCCAAGCGAGAGAATGTCCAGCGCTTGGCAGGTGGGGCGTCGCCAATAACATCGCCCCGATGAGAACAATGTTTAAGATCACTGGCGTCGCCGCCGCCGCCGCGAAACGCCCTAAGGAATTCAGAACACCACCGAGCAACGATACAAGCGAGATAAACAAAAGATATGGAAAGGTGATCCGGGTCAGCTCAATCGCGAGGGAGAATTTTTCAGAATCATCTACAAACCCCGGCGCAAATACATACATCAGCCAAGGCATCGCAATCTGCAAGCCCGTTACAAAAACCAGCAAGAACACGACCATCACCGATAGAACGGCTGTGGCAAACTGCGCCGCCGATGACTTCCCATCATCAGTTAATTTTGCAGCGAAAAGCGGAACGAAAGCGGCGTTAAAAGCCCCTTCAGCAAACAGACGCCGAAAGAAATTAGGCATTTTAAAAGCCACAAAAAACGCGTCCGCAATGGGCCCTGCGCCGAGAAACGCAGCGACCAGAATATCACGAACAAAACCGAGTATTCGGCTCAACATTGTAAAGCCGCCAACGGTAACGATAGATCGCAAGAGCACCATAGAAGCGACCTTTAGAGGAAATTTAGGGCGAGAGAAAGGCAAAGTCGCGGCATCACGCCGCGAAGGCTAAGAGGCAATCTTAATGGATTTAACGTCATCAACGACGACCTCATTCTCTGTAATGACCTCAAGAACGGTTTTGCGGATTTGGTCCAGCTTCCCCTCATGGGTGACCTGCATCCCAAAGGTGTCTTTTACATAAAATACGTCAACAACCCGTTCACCATAGGTCGTGACCAAAGCGCTCGAAATTTGCAAACCAAGCTGGGTCAGCGCCCGCGTTACCTTATGCAGCAAGCCAGCACGGTCACGCGCGTTAATCTCCACCAAAGAATGAGTTTGGCTCGCCGAGTTGTTGATCAGAACCCGGGGCGCCACGGTAAATACATCTGTCCGTGTTGCATGGAGCGGTGCCTTATCAAGCTCCTGCCCAACATTTATTTCACCGGTCAGGGTTCTCCTAATACGCCCCTCTAGACGTTCGAGGGCGGGCTTTTCGTCAAAAGCTTTTCCTGCCGAATCCTGAATAGAAAATATGTCGAGTGCCATTCCAGTTGTCGTTGTGAAAATCTTTGCATCGACGATATTCGCGCCCGACACCGCCATCGCCCCGGCAATCCGTGAAAATAAGCCGGGGTGATCTGCCGTAAAAATTGTTACTTCGGTAACGTCATTATTCTCGTCAATGCGGACATCAAGGGCGAGCGCCTCTTCGCCCTCCTGTGCGCGGCGAATAATTTCCGCATGCCGCAAATGAGTTTCCGTATCAATCGACAACCAGTATGGTGGGTAGCCAAGCCCGACGAAGTTTTCCGTCTCGTCTTCGCTCCAGCTAGAAAGGCCATCGCGAACCGCCATTTTTGCGCCTTCAATCCGAGCACCGCGCCCTGTAGCGTCATGTCCACCGGACAACTGTGCCTCGGTCGCAAAATAAAGCTCTCGTAACAGGGACGCTTTCCAGTTGTTCCAGACACTAGGACCAACCGCTCGAATATCGGCGACGGTCAGAAGAAGAAGCAATCGGAGCCGCTCGAGCGACTGAATAGTGTCCGCGAAATCCCGGATACTTTTCGGATCGGTTAAATCACGATGAAAAGCGACCCGGCTCATTAGAAGGTGCTGCTTAACCAGCCAGGCGACGGTCTCCGTTTCCTCGGCAGAAAGGCCCAGCCGAGGACATATTGTTTCCGCGACCTCCGCCCCAAGAACGGAGTGATCACCGCCACGGCCTTTGGCAATATCATGCAAAAACAACGCGACAAATAAGGCTCGTCGCGAACTGATCTTATGAATAACATCAGTCGCAACCGGCATGTCATCGCGATAGGTACCCTGTTCAATACCGTGCAGGATTCCGATGGCAAAAATCGTGTGCTCATCGACAGTGTATACATGATACATATCATGCTGCATCTGCGCGACGACACGCCCGAAATCAGGTACAAAGCGACCAAACACACTTGCCTCATTCAAGCGGCGCAAGGTGACTTCTGCACCTTTAGGCGATGTCAGCATTTCCAAAAACAGGCGGTTGGCCTCCGGATCATCGCGGATTGTGTCGACGAGGCGAAGATGCCGAGTCACCAGCCGCAAAGCCTTTGGGTGAATATCAATGTCGCGCTGTTGCGCGGCGTGAAATAATTGCAGCATTCGGGTTGGGTTTTCGCCGAATTCTTTGCCCGAAGCCACCGACAACCGTCCTGCTTCAATTGGGAAACCTTCAACGTCACGCCGTATCCAGTCCCAGTTCATAAAGGACAATGGCAGACTGCGGCGCTCCTCTGACTCTAGCGCCGCGCAGAAAATGCGCGTCAGATCGCCGACCTCCTTGGCCGTCAGATAGTAGTGTTTCATGAAGCGCTCGATACCGCGCGTGCCGGCATGGTCTTTATAGCCGAGCCGCTCACCGATTTCCGTTTGCAAATCAAACGTCAGCCGATCTTCAGCGCGGCCCGTCAAGTAATGTAAGTGGCAGCGAACCGTCCACAGGAAGATCTCAGCACGTGCGAAACGTTTTGCTTCCCGCGCGGTCAGCACGCCTTCAGCGACAAGGTCCTCAACCGCGTCAACCTGGTATAAATATTTGGCTATCCAAAAGAGTGTCTGCAAATCGCGCAAACCACCTTTGCCGTCTTTAATGTTTGGTTCAAGCACATAGCGGGAACCACCCATGCGGCGATGACGCATATCACGCTCGTCCAGCTTGGCTTCGACAAAGGCGAGGGCGGTATCCTCCACAACCTCTTTGCGGAACTGGCGACGTAGCTGGCTGAACAGCTGTTTGTTCCCATCGACGAATCGTGCCTCAAGAATAGATGTCCGAATTGTAATGTCGCTATGCGAGAGCCGGATGCAGTCATCAATAGTGCGCGTCGAATGGCCTACTTTTAGACCTAAATCCCACAGCAAATAGAGCATGGATTCGACGATTTGCTCGACCCGCGGCGTAAGACGATAAGGGAGTAAAAACAACAAATCGATATCCGAAAACGGCGCCATTTCACCGCGTCCATAACCTCCGACAGCGGCAACACAAATCCGTTCTGATTCTGTGGCCTCGGCGGTCGGGTATACATGTATGGTCGTAGCTTCGAAGGCGAAATTCAAGATCTGATCGATCAGAAATGCATTCGCCCAAACAGTCGCTTCGCCGAGCCGATTATCATTCTCAAAGCGTCGCTTGATTTCATCCCGCCCGTCTTTCAAGGCATGGCGAATGATCTCGAGCAACAGTTTGCGAACAACATGTGACGGCGCCTCGTCCTCGAGCTGCGCAGCCAGAGCCTTCCGCATCAATTTGATATCGATAATATCGCGCTGTTTTAGAATGGTCGCCATGTTCGACGGTCACATTGCTCTAGGTAGTTTCGTTACCCCTAACACAGTCCGGCAACGCAATCGAACGGATAGTCACGCCAGCGCAACTTTAATCCAGGTCAGATGCCAGTGATTTAAGCTGATACAATATCTCCAACGCCTCTCGGGGCGTCAGTACATCCGGGTTGGTTTCTGAGAGCATTTCAGTCAGCCTATTTGGCTCTTTTTGAGATCCCGACAGCGGCCGCGCGGCCTGAAACAAAGGTAAATCATCCGCCAACCGCGCCGTAGCGCCAGCCTGCTCTCCCGACTGAAGGGCCGCTAAAACTTCTTCAGCCCGATCAATAACACTCGCTGGAAGCCCCGCTAGTTTTCCGACATGAATGCCATAAGACCGATCTGCTGAGCCTGGTCCAACTTCGTGCAAAAAAACGACATCGTCCTGCCATTCCTTGACCAGCATAGTATAGCATCGCAAAGCAGAAAGCCGTGATGCCAGAGCCGTCAACTCATGATAATGAGTTGCAAACAGCGCCCGACAGTTATTGACCTCGTGGATATGTTCCAAGGCTGCCCAGGCAATCGACAAACCATCAAATGTAGCGGTGCCGCGCCCAATCTCGTCGAGAATAACCAACGAACGATCAGTTGCCTGATTAAGAATGGTCGCGGTTTCCACCATCTCAACCATAAAAGTCGACCGGCCCCGGGCCAGATCATCAGCCGCCCCGACGCGGCTAAACACCCGGTCAACGACGCCAATACGGGCCGCCTTAGCGGGAACGAAAGACCCCATCTGCGCCAGAATGACAATCAAAGCATTCTGTCTCAGAAAAGTACTTTTGCCTGCCATATTCGGACCCGTCAGCAACCACAATCGATTTGCCGCCGCGAGATCGCAATCATTAGGCACAAAAGCACTCGCACTGGTATCGCTCAACGCTTTCTCCACAACGGGGTGCCGGCCGCCTAAAATTTCAAAAGACAGGCTGGCATCTATTCCCGGTCGGGCATACCGGTTCTCCGCCGCGAGATCGGCAAGAGCCGCAAAGACATCGAGACAGGCCAGCGAGCGCGCCGCCAAAGCAATTTCCTTATCTCGGCCAGTTACCTCCGAGACCAAACCCTGAAACAACTCCTGCTCAAGCGCTAAGGCCTGGTCCGCTGCCCGGCTTATGCGCCCGGCGAGCTCACCAAGCTCCACAGTGCTAAAGCGCATCGCGCTAACAAGGGTTTGCCGATGGATAAAGGGCGAGCCCTCGCCAAGCGGCACCTTGTCGGCATGAGAGGGGGTCACTTCGATATAATACCCGAGGACATTATTGTGTCGGATCTTCAGCGATGGCACGCCGGTTGCCTCACAGTATTTTGCCTGCAGTCCGGCAATGAGCTTCCGGCTTTCATCACGCAACGTGATCAGCTCATCCAGTTCGGGCGCATATCCCTGAGCGATAAATCCACCATCGCGAGTCAGCAGGGGCAGATCCGACGCCAGCGCACGGTCCAGCCACTCGATAAGTGTCGCGTGTTCGCAGAGCTGTTTGGCGGCTTCGATAATCGCCGCCGCAGATTTTGATAGCTCTTGTTCCTGCAACAAAGTCTGCAGCTTCGATGCCACTTTCAGCCCGTCGCGAATAGCCGCCAGATCTCTCGGGCCACCGCGCCCGAGCGATGTTCTGGACAGAGCCCGTTCGATATCGGCACTGGCGGAAAGCTGTTCCCGCACGCGATCGCGAAGAGAGGCGTCCCCACAAAAATACTGCACCGCGTCGAGCCTGGCGTTAATTTCGGCAACGTTCGTCAGTGGTGCCGAAAGCCATGCGCTGAGCAACCGACCACCCGCGCCCGTTATGGTACGATCAATCGAAGACAGTAATGATCCAGCGCGGTCGCCAGACAAGGTACGAGTCATTTCGAGATTGCGGCGGGTCGCCGTATCAATTTCGAGAACGGCACCATCCGCAACCTGTCGAGGCTGATCGAGATGCGGTAAACGACC